>OODG01001845.1_pt1 | contig 13792 bp, 11 predicted proteins | sample 1671621 | NCBI WGS metagenome assembly OODG01 (sample SAMN06348175, study PRJEB24527) | human gut metagenome | biome: human gut; feature: ankylosing spondylitis patient; material: feces | host: Homo sapiens | place: China | collected 2015-10 | reverse complement strand
AATCCCGAAGAAGCTGTAGGCAAGCAACTGTTCTTCGTCAACCGCGAACAGGAGCTGAGGGACGGTTAAATTGACATACATGCCTTGTAGGAATTGAAGGGCTAAATCATATCCTACTATGCTTTCGGGATGTTCTTCGATAAATTTCCATTGGGCGATGTTTAATTTCTTGTTGATCTCGTTTTCTTGTTTGATTAACGCGATTCCCTCTTCTGTATTGAATATGCCGTCCATTGCCGGCCGATGATATACTTCCAGATACTTTTCATTTATGGTTCCGGATTGTTTTCTGAGATCGGCGATACTTTTCAAATACCGGTCGTACAGATCCTGGGAGGCGGAGCCCTTTATTACCGGATCTTTCCGGAAGGTTTCATCGCTCCAATAATAAGTACGCAGGCTGTCGACGTGACCGGAATAACTGATAACCGAATTTTCCAGGTAAAACCGGCTGGCTAACATTTGGGACGGGTCATCCTGGCCGGTTTTGTCGATGATTAATTGATACATACCGGGACGGTCGACTTTACCTTTCAATTGGAACCTGCCGTTTTTAATAACCGTGCTGTCGATGGTGACCGGAGGGTAGACGGCTTCGTTTACTAACTGTACTTTCATGCCTTCACTGTTTCCCCCGATGTTACCGTTGAGGATATAACCGTCATATTTAGTTTGGCAAGCGACTAAACTACTGCTGCATAAAAAAGCTAAAAATATTTTTTTCATCGTATTAAGGAATTAATTGTTCTAATGCGGCATCCAGGTATGCGCCCCGCATATTGGTTTTGAATATTTTACCTTCTTTGTCCAACAGAATACAATGGGGTACTCCGGTCACATTATATACTTGTATGGCCGGTCCGTTTTCTCCTTGCGGATCATTTAATTGTATCCAGGGCATCTTTTCTTCTTTCATGGCTTTTTGCCAATCTTTATTCTTTTGATCGATCGAGACACTGATGATCTCGAATCCTTTGTCTTTGTAATTCTGGTAGACGTGTTTCAGATGAGGAATTTCACCCCGGCAGGGGCCGCACCAGGATGCCCAGAATTCGAGCATCACATATTTTCCGGTTGGAAGGCATTCGGATAATTTTACTTTTTTCCCTTCCGGATCGGTGAGTTCGATGTCTTGAAACGGGGCTCCTATAGCGATTTTTTTGGCCATCTCTGCTTTTTCCTTGAATTCGGTCATACGGGGACAATTTCCCCAAACCCCGGAAAGTGTATTTTGCAGATCTTCGATCTGACCGGAGGTTAAGTCGATCTCTCCGAGCAGGAAATAACCGGCTTGATCGAGAGCCACTACAGAAGCCGGATTTTGTTTGATAAATCGGATCGTGGCCTGAATGATCTGCCGATCCAGTTCGGAGATCCGGCGGGCCAGGCGAATGCCCTCCTCGGTATTGAAGATGTTGTCTAATGCCGGACGGTGATATTGCTCGAGGTATTCGCCGTCTGCCTGATTTCTGGCTTTACTCAGTTCTTGGATAGAAGTTTTGAATGACTGATACAGATCTTCTGTCTCCGAACCCTGGATTATCATCTTACCTTTACGTTCCGGATTCCAGTAATAAGTGGGTAAAGTATGGATATCTCCCTGGAAAGTGATATCCGAATTTTCCAAATAGAAATTGCCGGCCAACCAGTTGGCTTCCGAGGATTTTTTCCCTACGGGAGTCGTATCGATGATCCAACGATAAAAGCCGGGTGCCGGAATTTCCCCGGTCAATTCGAAACAATGATCTTTAATGACCGTTGTTGCAATTGTTTGAGGAGGATAGCTATTATCCAACAGTTTGAAAACCATCCCTTCACATGGGCCTTGGATAGAGCCGGTGATGTGAAAAGATTTATTTTGTGCCTGGCAATACTGAATTGCCAGAACAAGGAATAGCACAGTTAACAGATTTTTCATTTTTGGGGATTTTAAGGGTTTTCGATGAGTAAGTTGTTACCTGCTTTGGCCGATTGCGGGATGGGTAGGATCAATTGTTTATCCGACTTTATATTCGGGCGTATGGTGGTGATGTCTAAATCGCCGTGTTTATAATACCTGATCATATCGTACCACTCTTCCTGGTTTTCAAAAAGCAGGTCGATCCATTTGTGCTGGCGGATCATTTCTAAAAGCTGGTTGTCAGGAATAGTACTCACGTCATATACTCCCGGGACATGGGCATCCAAAACGGTTTGCAGACTGGTACGGGCTGCCGCAAGATGATTGCCTCCCTGCCGGGCTTCCGCTTCTGCATGGATATAATATACTTCTCCCAAACGCAGGAAGTAGTAGGTATTGCTCTTGCCGTCATCATTGGTACTGTGAGGATATTTCCCGTTTTTGAAAGAAGTTGTGATGACGTCCGGTGTAAGAAACGGGGCGGCAAAACGGGGATCGTAACCTTCTCCTGTTTCTTTGTTCCCTGGAGTGGGATCCATCGCATCGGCTATTTTTTGAGAATAAGAACTATAAGTTGTCCGGTCTAAAATGAAACTACATTGTTCTTCATAGTTGGAGACATAAGGAGCGAACAGCACTTCAGGAGAATCGAACATATCGCTGAAGATACTCATAAAGTCAACCAGCCCGTATCCGTAGTTGCCGGCTGTTTGAATCACTTCATCGGCCAGTAGGGCTGCATTTACGTAATCTCCTTTACTTAGTAATACTTTTGCTTTCAGGGCTTGTGCGGTTGTTTTTCCGGCCTGCGCATGAGTGGGCGTATAATTACTCATAGGCATGTCCGGAGCATATAATATAGCTGAATCGAGATCCGATTCGATAAATTTATAGCTTTCAGCTACAGTCGAGCGGGCCTTTGCTAACGGTTCCCGGTAAGGTTTGTCGGACAGGACGATACCATATGGAGAATCGGTATCGTAAAATTGCCCGAAATAGCGTAACAACATAAAGTGAGCCATGGCCCGGTTGAAATAGCCTTCGCCTAATATTTCCATACGTCTCGCAGGGTCCAGGTCTTTTACCGTATTGTTTTCCAAAAATTCGATCATAAAGTTGGCCGCGTTGATTACATCATATAAATTATTATAGACATTTCCGATGATACTATTGTCTTCCAGTACATTGTTGTCGGTGAAACCGGTTTCTCCTGCCAATCCACCACTACCCGAGAGTGTTAATGAACCGGCGAGCAGGCCGATATGGCTTCGGAAGTTACAAAGATCCCAGGCCCTCCATTGGGTATATACCCCGCGTAACACCTGTTCTGCACTCTGGGCATTCCGTATTGCGGTTTGGTCTTCCAGTTTATAATAAGGTTTTACTTTATCTACGTCTCCCATCAGGTCACATGCCCAAATCAATACAGAGAGAAATAAGGTAGAAATAATATATGTTGTTTTCATAGTATGAGATTTTATCGTTAAAATTCAACTTTAACACCTAAGGTAAATGTTTTACTCAATGGATAGGGATCTTCATTCAGGGTCATCTGTGAAGTAGTGAAACTACTGATCAGTTCCGGATCGATACCCGGCCATTGGGTCACGGTCCAGATATTAGAGCCGCTGACAAATAACATGGCCGATTGTACATTGATTTTCTTCAGGAAATTCTGTGGTAAATTATAAGAGAAAGTAATATTCTTTAAGCGTAAATACGATGTTTCGTAAATGTAACGATCGGAGAAACGAGAGTTTTTGGAAGGATCGGTATAAACCAGACGTGCATAACGAGCATCGGGATTTTCGGGACTCCAGGTTTTCCCATAGAGTTCGGGATAGATGTTATTTCCAATATACCCATACATATCGCTCATCATATTATAAACAGCAGCTTTAGCTCCTTGGGAGAATTGGAAAACGAACGACAAATTGAAATTTTTGTAATTGACCGAATTGAAAAATCCTCCGAAGAATTTAGGCTGAGGAGTAGCAATAACTTCCCGGTCTTTACTGTCGATATAACCGTTCCCATCCAGGTCCTTGTATTTGAAGTCACCCATACCGGTCGACTTTTCCTGGTAATAATTCGCTCCACGAGCTACGGCTGTTTTATTTAGAGTAACTACTTCATCGTCGTTTTGGAATATTTTTTCGACGATATATCCTTTTAAAACGCCGGCAGGCTGACCTTCTATATAGGTATCGACATCGTTACTGGAAAGCTCGGCTCCATTGAGTTTTTCGATTTTGTTCCGGTTCAGGGCTATATTGAATTTCGAGGTCCAGGTCCAGTCGGCTGTACGGATAATATCCCCGCCGATTTCAATCTCAACGCCTTTGTTGGAGAGGTCGATTAAGTTGGACGTATAGGAAGTGGAACCTGATTCGAGCGGATAGGGGGAAGGAGCCAATGCACCTTTGGTGTAACGATAGTATCCGTCGATGCTACCGAACAGGCGGTGGTTGAAGAAAGCGTAATCTAATCCACCGTTGAATTCGGATGTTCTTTCCCATTTGATATCCGGATTAGGTAATAAACCGGGAGTCAGAGTCGATTGTCCTATATAAGGATTGCCTTTTTCATAAAATTGTCTGTAGACGAAATCGTCGATGTTGGTAGAACCGGTTTGTCCCCAACTGAAACGTAATTTCAGATCGTCGACTTTTTCTGTATCGGCCATGAAATTTTCGCTGCTCATCCGCCATCCCAGGGATATAGAAGGGAAATAACCTCTTTGATTACCGGGGCCGAATTTGGAAGAGGCATCGGAACGGAAATTGATTTCTGCCAGATATTTGTCGAGATAATTATAGCTGGCACGGGCATAAATGGAATTGAGGGCACTTTTGGACTTTGCGTCTCCGATGCAGTGTGTTTCTGTTGCAGACCCCGCATTATTCAGGACTTCATCATCCGGGAAGCCCATGTAGTAATGCGAAGTATATTCACTAAAAGAACGGTCCCAACCATAGCCGACCATAAAACTGAAATAATGGTCTTCTATCTGGAAATTATAGTCGGCCCTGAAGTTGATCGAAGTATTGGCGGCTTTGCTGCGGTCGTCCTGAAGGGTGGACATGCCTCCGCCTCCCCGATCGTCTTGGGCGACCAGCGGGTTGTAATTACTATACTGATCCTGAAACATAGAGATATTGATATCTCCTCTGATTTTCAAACCGTTGAAGATTTTGTATTCCAGATAACTGTTTCCCAGGAATTGATAAGATTCTTTTTTGTTTTTATTTTGCCGGTTTGCGACTGGATTGGCTAAACCTACGGGGAAACCCCAGGTCGGAGTTCCGTCGATGCGGTATAATTCTCCCGTTTCATCGTATACGGGTACATCGGGTCTGACATTCCATTCTCGGGTAATACCCATTTCTTCGCCTGCAGCTCCGCTATGGCGTTTGGTCATTGTATAACCCAGGGCTGCTCCTACTTTGAAGCGTTTCGAGACATCCGAGTCAAAGGACAGACGACTGTTGTAACGTTGCATATCGTCGTTGATAAACAAACCTTCCTGGTCGATTGCATTGAAAGAAAAGGAGTAATTGGATAATTTTCCACCTCCGCGGATAGCCAGATTATACATGTGAGTCAGTGCATTCTTATTATTGGTCTCATCTACCCAATTGGTATTTTCTTCACCGAAAGCCTCGTCTTTTAATCCGTCGAATATCATATTTCCGTAATTATCATAGGAAGTATTGGCCATATAATCGATTGCAGGATAGATTTGGCCGTATATGATATTATCGTCTGTGATTTGTGCTTTGTTGATGGCTCCGAGTGTATTTTTAATGATTAATTCCTGGAGATTTTTAAATTTAGTTGTGTTTAATGGTTTGAATTTTTTAATTTGGTTACCGACACTCAAGGTATATCCCAGACTGATTTTCATTTGTTCGTTGCGGTGACCGTCCTTGGTTTTGATGATGACTACTCCGTTGGCTCCTCTGGAACCATAAATGGCTGTTGCGGCAGCGTCTTTCAATACGTCGATACTTTCGATGTCGTTGGGGGAAAGAGTTGAAAGCGGATTCAGCATATTCAGGCTGCGCTCGACAAAGAAAGGTACACCGTCGACGACATACAAGGGTTCATTATTGTTTTGCGATTTTAACGGGGAAGTGATTCCCCGGATGTTTAAAGTTGCTTTGGCACCTGGTTCTCCTGAGTTTTGATTGACCAATACCCCCTTCACTGCTCCACCTGGCATGTTGTCGAAAGTCGTGGCTCCGTTGGCATATTTTTCCAGGTCTTTCGCTTTGACCGACGATACGGAACTGGTCAGGTTTCTTGCCGACTTGCTTCCGTAACCGATAACTACAACGTCTTGCAATTCAACCTGATCTTCTTCCATGACGACATTATGACGGACATCTTCCGTTGCCGGAAAGTTATAGGTGACTTTTTTCATTCCGATAAAAGAATAGACGATTTCCACCGCATTACCTTTGAGGATGGCAAGCTGATAGTTACCATTGATATCGGAAGAAGTACCAATGTCCGAGTTACCGATGAAGACCGTTACTCCCGGTAAAACATTTCCGTTTTTGTCCTTGATATTACCGGAAAGTTTCACTCTTTCCTGTTTGACTTGAGGAAGATCGCCTACCGGACGAGGGGTGATATAAATAACGTCGCTTTCATAAGCACACTGATAAGGCGTGTTTTTGAAGATATGGTCTAAAATTTCGTCTACTTGCTTCTGCTGGGCGTTAACGTCAAAGCGTTTTAGTCGGGCGACATCCTGTTCGTTATAAACGAACCGCAACCCGGTTTGTTTCCAGATTTCCTGTAATAGCGTATTGACGTCACATTGCTTTAAATTCAAAGTGACGACTTGCTTTTGAGAGTATCCGGAAGCAAAACCTCCCAAGGTGAATACCAGCATAAAAATTGAGAATAACTTCATAATCCTGACAATTTTTAATCTTTTTAAGTCCGAAAGGACAAAGATTCGTTTACATTCCATAAATTTGTATTTTAAGGTAAAACAATCCGACAGCCTACAGTTAGCTTTGTCCGCTGTCTTTTTATCTGATTGCAGCTGGGAATGGTGGTACATTCCCGGCTGTTTATTTTGAATAAACGAACATTTATTTTACCGTCACGGTCCGGCCTTTGATGATGAAACGGGCGGTGGAAATTTTTTCAAAATAGTGGAAAAGTTCCGATACCTCTTTATATCTGGTCATCATACCTGACAGGTGAATATTTTTAGTTTGCTCGTTGAGGTAGAATACGTCCAGATCGTACCATCTGGCTAATTTATTCATGACCGATTCCAAGGACTCGTTTTGGAACATGAAATTTCCGTCTTTCCAGGTGATATAAGGTAAAACATCCACTTCTTCAATCGTTAGTTTCCCGGAGGAGGTATAGGCTGCCTTTTGGGAAGGGTTTAGGTGAGTCTCCTGGTCGTGGTGGCGGATACTGACGCTACCGCTGACCAGAACGGTTTCGATGTTGTCTTTATTTTGAGTACTGATATTGAATTGGGTACCATATACTTTGACTTCAATATCGCCGACTTCGACAATAAAAGGCTGTTTTTCATTTTTAGCAACTTTAAAATAGCCTTCTCCCTGAAGTTTTACTCTTCTTTCCAGGCTTGAGAAAACCGTTGGGTATCGGAGTTCTGTCTCTGCATTCAACCATACTTCGGTCCCGTCTGCCAGTTTGATTTTGAATTCTCCACCTCTGGGGATTTCGAGTCGGTTTATCAGGTTTGCAGTCGAAATGTTGGCTGATTCTGCGTAATTCAAGACTCCTTCATTGGAAATACGGATTAGTGTTCCATCTTTTTCCTTTAACTCCTGCGAAGTGGTGTTTACGGGAATCGCAGTTCCGGAAGAAAGATGCAGAATCGCCTTTGACGAACCCGGATGAATCGGAACTTCGGCTAAAGTCGGAATCAGTGAAGGGGTATGGATCAGGTAAAAGGAAAGTCCGCCTCCGAGCAGAATCAGGGCGATGGCTGCAACTCGGATAAAAAGACGGCGGATATGACGCCGTTTCAGACGGGATGCAAATTCAATATATTGACCTTGAATACGGCCGGATTGGATAGCAGCCTGAAGGTGAATGTGATGCCGACGGAATCTTTCGAAGTACCTTTGATGTTCAGGATCGTGTCCCAACCATTCTTTCAGAAGCTGTTCTTCCTCTACGGCGTTTTCCTGTAAGAGATGCTTTAAAAGTAATTGATCGATGTTGTCTTTATTTAGCATATCGGTTGCATTTGTCCATAGTACGGGAAAATATTAATTTTCATTGAATGGAAAAGACAACTTTTTTTGAAATAGTTGAAAAAATAATTATAATGAATTGGAATTTAATCTTTTGTGTTTTTGGTTTTTTATCTTTTTTTGTCGGATAAAAGCAAAAACAGGATGATATTTTGGGTTATATCGGGATAGGCCTGACGAATTTTTTTGAGGGCGTTGACTAAAAGCGTATTCACCGTAGCGATAGAAATGCCTAGTTTAGCTGCAGTTTCTTTATAATGTAATCCTTGTAAATAGATACATTGCATGATTTGACGGCTTCTTTCGGGAAGCTTATCGATTTCGTTTTTGACCCGGGCCAATACTTCTTCTTCCAGGGTATCGTATTCTTCCCAGGCTTTGTCGGAAGACTTCAGATCGGTAGCATGGCGCAGGGGATCTTTTTTTTCCATCCGGTCGAATGCCAGATTGCGTACAGAAGTGTAAAGAAAAGATTTAAAGGTGGTTGCTTGTAGTGAGGTTTGGGTCCTTTTTTCCCATAAACGGATAAAAAAGTCCTGTACCAGATCTTCCGACTGGGGAATGTTGTTCAGGAAAGAAGCCGCCCATAGTACCAAAGGCTTGTAATATCTGGTAAACAAATATTCCATGCCTTTCTCCTCGCCTTGATTGAGGAGTGAACATATGGTACTGTCCGGTATTTGCATTATCTGTATTTATCGTTTTACCAGCTTCCACTGGCCCCGCCACCGCCGAAACTCCCTCCGCCGAAACCTCCGAAGCTTCCGCTACCTCCGCTGAAAGAACCGAAATTGCTGCCGCCACCGCCGAAACCTCCGAAAAATATGGGAGGGATTCCTCCACTTCCATGGCTACCTGTGGTATACCCTTTTTTTCTTCGGAAAAACAGAGGCAGGAGAAATAGGATCAAGATAGGAATGATGATCACTTCGGCACTGCCATTTCCGTTTTTGCGGGCATATTGTTCGGCTGTAAATTCCCCACCGGCAAGCTGCATGAGTACATCTGTCGCTTTGTTAATTCCCCGGTAATAATTGTTTTGTTGAAATTCAGGTATAATTTCGTTCCGGATGATTCTCGAAGCGATGGCATCCGGAATGACTCCTTCCAATCCATATCCGACGGCAATGGCTACTTGTCCTTTTTCTGTCCTGCTCTTGGGCTTGATCAGAAGTAAGACTCCGTTGTCTTTTCCTTTTTGGCCGACTCCCCATTTTTCAGCTAAACGCTGGGCATAATCGCTGGGGGCGTAGCCTTGTAGGGTGCAGGTCGATCAGCTGTTCGCCGATGGAGCCGAGCAGCCGGGCGCTGACCGGAGTGTCGTTAAAATTTCTCAACTTTTGCTCCAATGCTTGTTGTTGCTGTGGACTGAACAGCTGAGTGAAATCATTGACTATCCGTTTGGGGCGCATCGGTTCGGGTAGATCCTGAGCCTGTAAAAAGGAAGTAATGCATATAAAGAAAATAAGGACTGATCGTTTCATGTTTAATTTTTAAATGAGATATCGTCCGACAGTTCGTTGACATCGTCTGCCTGATAGGGAAAAAAAGCTTTTAGCTGCTGTCCTGCAGTCAGGACAGCTTCGCAAACTCCCTCGCAAATCTGTCCTGATTTGAATTTTTCTATCATATTGTTTTTTATGTCATCCCAAAAATGGTCCGGCACTTTCGCATTGATCCCTGCATCTCCCAATATCGCCAATTGTTTATCTTCTAATGCGACGTAAATCAGTACACCGTTCCGCAAGGCTGTCTTATGCATTTTCAAGTCGGCAAAGACCTGGGCTGCACGGTCGAGTACATTCTTCCGGCAATGATTTTCGAAATGGATCCGGATTTCGCCGGAAGTATCTTTTTCTGCTTGCCGGATGGCGGCAACCATAGCGGTCTTCTGAGCCGGGGTGAAAAAATCGGATGGTTTCATTGCTCAAAATTCTACTTTAGGAGCATTTTCAGCTCCTGCATTGGCTTCAAAATAGGGTTTGGAGGTGAATCCGAACATTCCGGCTACCAGGTTTCTGGGGAATTGCAGGATGAAAGCATTGTAGCTGCGGGCGACATCGTTGAATTTCCGGCGTTCTACTGCTATCCGGTTTTCCGTTCCTTCGAGCTGGGCTTGCAAATCAAGAAAGTTTTGGTTAGCCTTCAGATCCGGATAATTTTCAGAAATAGCCATCAATCGGGATAAAGCGGAGGATAATTCCCCTTGTATGTTACTTAATTTTTTTAGGGCCGCTTCGTCGAGCTGGTCGATATTCAGCTGCATCTGAGTGGCTTTTGCCCGGGCATTGACTACTTCGGTCAGTGTATTTTCTTCGTGTGAAGCATACCCTTTCACTGTATTGACCAGATTGGGGATCAGATCCAGGCGCCGTTGATATTGGTTTTCCACATTCGACCATTGGGCCGATACGGCTTCGCGCATATTGACCATGCCGTTGTAAGCTCCTTTAAACCAAAAGAAAATACTCAATACAACTACAGCGATAACGATTAAAACAATGTATCCCTTTTTCATATGTTTATAAATTTTGTCAAAAAAATTTGTGTTTTTTTTAAAACAATTATTTCTCACAGATACAAAGTTAATGATTTCTGTGATTCGCCTGTGAAGATAGGACGAGAAATATTTCTATTGTTTTATAAAGAGGAGGATTTTAGATTTAAAACGACGATTACCGGATTAGCATCTTCGGTCAGGTTACGAAGGGCGGGGATAGCTGCAAGTTGTTCCGGTTGGATAAAATGAAAGAAAACCGGGGCCGGTAAAACCATCAAACCTTGATTTTGTACCATCTCCCGGGGAATGTAGGGAATCGTGTGATCGATATCGTTGACGAGGGTATCGCATACCGTGGCGGTCCGATGGGTTAAGTCCAGTTGAATCATGTATTGTTTCTGGCCGATAACGATGAGGTCCAGGACGGTTTTACCTAAGGAAATGAAATTGTGAAAATAAGGGAAGGTGATCGGTTTCGAAAGCGATTTTTTGAATTGTTCCGGGCTTTGATTATGACCGTAATCCAGGGATATTTTACGGGTAATACCGCTTTTACCCAAAAAATAGAGGGTGTCACTACCGGGACAACTGAATATAACCTCCTGGCTGGAGAAATCGGATAAATAATTGCTCGTACCGAAAGAGATAGAATCGAAAGGACTGATCCGAATTTCGTTTTCCAATTTCCCTTGTTTGTCATATAGGGAGACGGTTCGCCCATCCGAAATGATGATACCATTTTCCAGTACGTTAAATTCCATATTGAAGGATCGGTTTTGTATCAATGTTTTCAGGTAGTTTCCGTTCTTGTCGTAAGCCATGACGATGTGGCCTTTACCGTTATCGCCCGATACATAGATCACAGAATCACCGATGGAACTTTTTACTTTGAAGATACTGCTGTATTCGTTTGCTCCCCGTCCCCGGTTGTTATGCTGGGAGAGGTATTGCCCGTGGCGGTTGAAAACATAAAGGGTGTTTTCGGCGATAAGATAATAACGGCCGTTATGATAAGTGACCGATTGTACGTTGGCTATCAAAGCGGTATCTGGAGTTTCCAAAGGAATATAACGGATCCTGTCGAATAGTTCGGATAATTGTAATATCTTGTTATTGCTGAGATCGGTGTGAATATCGGCCGGGCTTTGGGGACGAGGTGAGCAAGACAGATACAGAACGATCATGAATAGGAGATATACGATAGGGGTTTTCATAACGGTATAAAAAAACATGCCGGTCTTTTATGATACGATCAATAAAGTCAGATAGGTGATATACAGGGTTAAAAATAAGGCACCCTCCCAGCGGTTGATCTGTCTTCCCTTGCCGGTGAAAACAAAAATAAACAGCAGGACGGAAACTCCGATATTGACCCATAAATCGGTTACACTATCCGTTGTTACCTTCAGAGGGGATATGCCGGCCGAAGCTCCCAGGATCAGGAAGGTATTGAAGATATTCGAACCCACGACATTTCCGATGGCTATATCTGCGTTTTTCTTGCGGGCAGCGATCAAGGAAGTGGCTAATTCCGGCAGGGAGGTTCCGATAGAGATAATGGTCAATCCGATGATTCGTTCCGAAATACCTGCCATCTGAGCCAGACTGACTGCTCCGTCAACCAATAAGCGTCCTCCTCCGACGAGGCCGGCTAGACCTAACAAAATAAAAAGTACGGATTTCTTCAGGCTGTAGGGTTTTATATTTACTTCTTCGGTTTCCTGACCACCCCGTTTGGCAATAAATAAGGTGTAGGCGATAAAAACGGCAAAAAAGCAAAGTAAACAAAATCCTTCTGCCCGGGTGATGATACCTGCCGGCTCACCGTTCGCCAATATCAGGATAAGAACTGCTGCCAGTACAGCCAGCGGAATTTCAATCCATGTTGTGGATCTTTTGATTCCGATAGGGACGAATAAGGCGGTTACTCCCAGGATTGCCATGATGTTGAATATGTTGCTTCCCAGAACATTACCTAATGCCAGCGCGGAACTTCCTTCGATCGATGAAATGATATTCACTACAAGTTCCGGAGTCGAGGTACCGAAGGCTACTACCGTCAGACCGATAACGATATTCGGTACTTTCAGCCGATGGGCCAGTGCTGCACCACCGTCGACCAGCAAATTGGCTCCATACACTAAAATAATAAACCCTGCTAATAAGTAAATGATATTTAGTAACATAAATCAATAAAAAGTTAATCTTTGGTCCAAATACGCAGATTCAGGTTTAAATCATGAATAATTTGAAATAGATTGACCAAGGTCCCGAATTCCCGTTTCAGTTTATCCGTATTCAACTGGCATTCCCAAATGTTGGTTTCAAAATGATTCGTTTGATCGGGAATGGCGATAATGACAGAAGAATCCCTGAAACTTACCGTTATTTTCCCCGGAAACCTGGAATCGAGTTCGAGTAATCTTTCCATTAAATTAGGAGTGAGGATGTATCGGGCTTCTACCTGATCTGTAGAGAATACGTCGAACTGCTTTTCAAAGTTCGGATTTTCCAGTTTTACTCTCTGTTTGCCCAGGTTGAGTTTGAACCAGGAGTTACGGAAAACGACCGTTTGGCCCTGAAAGTTTTTGTTGAAGTCGGCTATAAAAAAGAAACCTCTGAAAATATCTATCCAGTGTTCCTGCCTGCGGCCTTTGGAATCGGTCGTGACCCGTTTTTCTTCGGCTATAATTTCCGAACAGATAAAACTGGTTTTATCGATTTTTCCGCAAATCAGATCTTCACTGCGATAACGGTCGGGAGAGGTGCTGAATAACCGGCTGTTCATAAAGACCGATTCTGCGATTCCGCTTTCCGGCCGGTAACTTGCTTCCTGGCAAAGATAGGAAATAATGGACGAGATGATATTTTCTTTATAATAAGCACATAATTCTCCCGACTTGGACTGAATACAAGAAAATAGTACGATCAAGCCGAGCATACATGCTATAAGGATACCCGGCCATCCCCCTCCGATAATCAGGCTGACGACAACTCCTGCCACAAGGGTAATACCCCCCGCTATCAGCCCGTTTTTCGTTCCTTTCGCTTTTAATTGCAGTCTCTTGTCTTCTGCTTGTCGGATTCGGGATTGCAATTGTTCATAAATATCCTGAAAGTTTTGTTCCATAA
>OODG01001839.1_pt1 | contig 13836 bp, 10 predicted proteins | sample 1671621 | NCBI WGS metagenome assembly OODG01 (sample SAMN06348175, study PRJEB24527) | human gut metagenome | biome: human gut; feature: ankylosing spondylitis patient; material: feces | host: Homo sapiens | place: China | collected 2015-10 | reverse complement strand
ATCCGATGGAGGTCCTCTCGGCGGTCGAGCGGGTTAACGAGCGACAGAAACGGGTGCTTTTCGACAAGCTGACCAAGCGTTTCGGCAGCGATCTGACGGGGCGGAAGATCGCCTTGTGGGGGCTGGCTTTCAAACCCGAAACGGACGATATGCGGGAAGCCACGTCGCTCGTGCTGATCGACCGGATTCTCTCGGCGGGAGGAACCGTAACCGCCTACGATCCGGTGGCTATGGAGACATGCCGGGCGCGCATCGGCGACCGTATCCGCTATGCCAAGGAGATGTACGAAGCCGCCGTAGACGCCGATGCGCTGATTCTGGTGACCGAATGGAAGGAATTCCGGCTTCCGGCATGGCAGGTCGTCGAGCGCGTCATGCGCACCCCGGTGCTTTTCGACGGACGCAACATTTACGACAAGAAAGAATTCGCCGGCACGCGGATCGAATACCACTGCATCGGAGGATAGCCTTTCCGGCAGGAAGGCGGACGGAAACGAGCGGAACAAAAAAATTCCCGGAGACTCTCTCTCCGGGAATTTTTCGTGAAGAATATGCGGTAAGTGTCAGAATGACAAACCCACCCGGAGACCGAAATTACTCAGTTGGTCCATTTTGAAATTGAGCGTCGTGCACTTGTTGGTCGCATAACTGTAATACGCGGCCACATGGACTCCGATCCGGTTCTGGTTGAACGGGCAGACGTTCAGGCCCAACTCCGGGGAAACATAGAATCCCCAAGTCTTCTCATAGGCCTCAAGCACGTAAAAATAGGAAGAGACCCGGGCATAGTTGGCACCCACCTTCACCGCCACGTAGGGTTCCAGCACGCGCCCCTGCGTAAAGCGATAGCGGCCCGTAACGCCGAAAGGCAACTGGAACACCGAATGCTGCTGGTCGGTCGTGATAGCTCCGGTTCCGCCGATGGGAAAAGTCTGGCGGGGAATGTACTTGTTATTGGTATGGAACGCGATGAAAGCGCCCAGACCGACGTTCGACGGGAAGTAATAGCCGCCCTCGAAATTCATGCCCCAGCCGCTCGACTTGTCGGCATAGCTGTCGCCCAGCGGCCAGTTGTACTGCCAGTCGATATTGAAATAGCCGTTGTAAAGTATCTGCGAATGCCCCGTGGCAGGCAGAGAAAGCGCCACGACGACAGCGGCGACGAACCCGAACAGTTTGCTTTTTATGTTTTTCATGATAATATTGCGTTTTATCGTCTGTTAATGAATTGGCTTATTGGGCTAAAGAGGTAATATTCAGATAGGGCGACTGCACGAACGACTGGTCGATCGCCTGAACGGCCAGCGCCGTGTTGATCGTGTTCGAGCCGGTCAGCAGTCCGCTCATGAAGGAGTTCCACACGACAGTAAGTTTCTTCTCCTGTCCCTGAGGAACGCGCAGGTCGACCATTTCGGTCAGCAGCGATCCGACGTGATAGCTGTACACGATATTATAGGGGTAATACCAGTAGCCCCAGTTGCCCCAATAACCCGGGCCCCAGTAGCCGGGATAGCTGTCCCACCAGTAGGGATAGCTGTACCCCACGAAATACTGCGTGCTCTGAACATAACTGATCTGCAGTCCGAGAGCCGCCTCCGCTTTGGTAGCGACACGGGTATAGCCGAAACTCTGCATGTTCTCCTCATAGGCTTCCAGGTAGGGAGCGGCTTGATCCCCCGTCCAGTATTCAGCCTTGTCCTCGTTGCCGATCACCAACACGCTGTCGGGCATGTAATAGTTTTTCATGTTGCTGAACTCCGTGCTCTTGTCGTAGTTGGTAAATACGAGAAAATCGCTGCTCAGCTCCGACAGATCGGGCTCTTCCCTGCAGGAGGTCAGAGCGAAAACGGCCAATAGAATGTAGACTAATTTTTTCATACTCTTTTTATTAAAAGTTTTTAAATAGGTATTTCGCGGTACGTTACGGACTACCTTTCAAAATCCGTTCCACAATTCGCCGGGCTGTCGTTTCACAATGAGCCCGTTAGCACGGCCCTGATCCGACGCCTATCCGAGGCGGCAAACGGCCGGGCGGACCGCATGCGAGCCTTTCGTTCCCTGCTCTCGAACTCCGACGGCCGGACTTTCGCCCGGCTGCACGGCAACTTGCAGGAAAAGGCTTTCCGGGTGCCCCGTCGCAAGCGACGGCCTTCTCCGTTCTGGCCGATCCTTCCTTTTTATAATCCGAAAAGACTTTTCGCGCGAGCCGCTTTGCACGCGAGCATAAAATGAAGTATATTTGGTGCGGCTCGCCCCGGACGCATATCCGGAAACCGGAGCCGTTCGTCCCATTCATCCCGTAGCCTTATGGTGCTGAACGCCGGAAATATCTTATTGGTCGGAGCGGTCTTGCTGTTCGTGAGCATTCTCGCGGGGAAAGCGGGCTCCAAGTTCGGCGTTCCCGTCCTGCTGCTGTTTCTGGGCGTCGGCATGGTGTTCGGCAGCGACGGGCTGGGCATTCAGTTCAACAGCCCGACGATCGCCCAGTTCATCGGCATGATCGCGCTGAGCGTCATCCTCTTTTCGGGCGGCATGGACACGAAGTTCAAGGAAATCCGCCCCGTACTGGGTCCGGGCATCATACTGGCCACGCTGGGCGTGATGATCACCACGGCCATTACCGGAGGAATCATCTTTCTTGTCACGCGCTACTTTTTCGGATCGATCACGCTGACACTCCACGAGTCGCTGCTGCTGGCAGCCGTCATTTCGTCGACGGACTCCGCCTCGGTCTTTTCGATTCTGAGAAGCAAGGGCCTGCGGCTGAAGGAGAATCTCCGCCCGATGCTCGAGTTCGAGAGCGGAAGCAACGACCCGATGGCCAACATCCTGACGATCCTGTTCATTCAGGTGATCCAGGTCGGCCACATGAGCTTCGGGCATTCGGCCGGCGTGCTGCTGATGCAGATCGGCGTCGGCGCGGTCGCCGGTTACGTACTCGGCCGCGTATCGCTTTTCTTCGTCAACCGGCTCGACGTCGACAACCAGTCGCAATATCCGATCCTGCTGCTCGCGCTGGTGTTCTTCATCTTCTCGTTCACCGACCTGATCGGCGGCAACGGCTATCTGGCCGTCTATCTCGCCGGCCTGGTGATCGGCAACAGCAAGATGCCGCACCACCGCAGCACGACGACCTTTTTCGACGGCATCGCCTGGCTTGCCCAACTGGTCATGTTCCTGACGCTCGGCCTGCTCGTCAATCCGACCGAGCTGCTGCCCGTCGCAGGCATCGGGCTGCTGATCGCCGTCGCGATGATTCTGATCGCCCGTCCGGCTACGGTCTACCTATGCCTGCTGCCTTTCCGCAAGATTTCCGGCCGGGCCAAAGCCTACGTGTCTTGGGTCGGTCTGCGGGGAGCCGTGCCGATCATCTTCGCCACCTATCCGCTCATCGCCGGAATCAACAATGCCAACCTGATCTTCAACATCGTGTTCTTCATCACGATCATGTCGCTCGTCATTCAGGGAACCACCGTGGGCTACATGGCCGGCAAGCTGAAAGTGATCGACGATCAGAAGCCCGCCGCTCCCAGTTTCAGTTTCGAGGAACTGCCCGACGAGATCAAGTCGACGCTGTCGGAAACGGAAGTGACCGCCGACATGTTGGCCTCGGGCGACCGGCTGATGGACCTTCCGCTTCCCGACGACGAGCTGGTCGTCACGGTCAAGCGCGGCGGCGCCTTCTTCATTCCGAACGGCCGCAGCAAGCTCTGTCTCGGCGACAAGCTGCTCGTGATCTCCCACAGCGAACGCGGCCAGATCCTGCAAACGAAATAGACGCCGCCGGCATGCGCTCTTGCAAGCGATCGCTAACGATTCTGCGCTTTTTCTCCCCGCAAAGCGTGGAATTCCTCCACATCTTTCCACAAATCTCCCCAACCCGAGGCAAGCCTCCCTTTCGCCGCAACGCCAAACCAACAAGCTATAAATCAACATAATAAAAACGGAACCGACAAAAATATCATGCTCTGGTACGGTTTTTCTTCCTTGTTTTTGTCGAAAGCAAAGAACAAGTAGAAAGAATTTTTTAAACGCCAAAGCCATGAAAAAGGTCGTATTCGCGGCTGCCGTACTCGCAGCCATCGTTTCAGCAACCGGAACCGCTTCAGCCGTCTCGTCGTCCGTTTTCCCGATCACCGCACAGGAGGGCTTTATCCGCATCGCGCCGAGCGACCTGCCGCAGGCCGTCCGCGACGCGCTGGACAAAAAATATCCAGGCAGCTTCGTCGAGGAAGCCTACTACGATGCTGCCGCAAGCCTTTACAAGGTAATCGTGAAGAAAAGCGACGGCTGGTCGGCCACGATCATTCTCGACAAGGAAGGCTTCATACGGCAGGCATCCGAAACGCCGGCGGCCTAACCGACCGGCCGCGCACCAAGCCCGTTTTCGGCCCGCGCGTAAAAACCGAAATACGCCCCCATCCGTTCAACTTTTACGACAAGATCTCATGAACAAGCTATTGCTTACCGTTGCCGCGCTGTCTGCCGCCATATGGATGGCCGGCTCCGTCTCCGCATACGCCCTTACAGGAAGCGCATCGACGCAAGCAACGGCCGTCCGAACGGGATTCGTCGAGATCGACCCGAGCGAGCTGCCTCAGGCCGTGCGGTACGTGATAGCCTCGCGGTACGCAGGCTCGTCGATCGAGAGAGCCTATGCCAGCGCCGGGATCAGGCTGTACAAGATTACCGTACTGAACCCGAAAGGGACCGAGATCACTCTCCTTCTCGACGCTCAGGGAACGGTCATCGACATGGTCGAGCGAAGCGCCGGTCCGTCCGTCCCATAAAAGAAAATCCCCGTTCCCGACCGCAGGGGAAAGCCCGACGGTCGCCCGGCGAAATCGGATCGTCTTGCTGAAGGCCTGTTTGCGAACAGGCCTTATTCTTTATCCGATTATTGCTATCTTTGCAGTCGAAAAACATTACGAAAGGAATCCGATGACAAAGGTGCTGATTGTAGAGGATGACGTCGCCTTCGCCCTCATGCTGCGGACATGGCTGTCCAAGAACGGATACGAGGCGGAGAGCGTCGTCAGCGCGGAGCAGGCGGTCAAGCGGATGGGGGAATGCGTGTTCGACGTGGTGCTGTCGGACCTGCGCCTGCCCGACCGCGACGGCATCACGCTGCTCGAATGGATACGGCACAAATCGCCTCACAGCGAAGTGATCATCATGACCGGCTACGCGAACGTCAGCACGGCGGTGGCGGCTATCAAACTGGGAGCTTTCGACTATCTCGAGAAACCGGTCAACCCCGAAATACTGCGCGAGAAAATGACCGCTGCGGTCATGCGGCACGAACAGCGCCGCTCACGGCCGGAAACGCAGTCCGCTTCGGAGCCCGGAACGGCTATCGTATGGGGACATAGCGAGGCGTCCGCCAAGCTCCGGGACCACCTGCTGCTCGTCGCACCGACCAACATGTCGGTCCTGATCACGGGCGAAAGCGGTACGGGCAAGGAATACGCGGCCCGCTTCATCCACGCCAACAGCAAGCGGAAAACCCGTCCGTTCGTCGCCGTCGACTGCGGCGTGCTCTCGCGCGAGCTGGCCGCCAGCGAGCTGTTCGGACATGCCAAAGGAGCCTTTACGTCGGCCGTTTCGGACAAAAAGGGCGTTTTCGAGACGGCGGAGGGCGGCACCGTCTTCCTCGACGAGATCGGCAACCTGCCCTACGACGTGCAGGTGCAACTGCTCCGCGCGATTCAGGAGCGTGTGATCCGGCCCGTCGGCAGCGTAAGGGAAACGGCCGTCGACGTACGGATCATCGCCGCGACGAACGAGAACCTGCTCGAAGCGATCCGCGAAAACCGGTTTCGCGGAGACTTGTTCCATCGTCTCGACGAATTCACCGTGCAGATTCCGCCGCTCCGGGAGCGGAAAGAGGACATACCCGCTTTCGCCGAGTCGTTCCTGCAGGACGCCAACCGCGAGCTGGAAAAGCAGGTCGAGGGGTTCGACGCCGAGACCGCCGCATGGATGAGCCGCTACAAATGGCCCGGCAACCTGCGCCAGATGCGCAACGCGATCAAGCGGGCCGTTCTTTTCTGCAAGGGACGCATCGTCACGATGACCGACCTGCCGGAAGAATTGACGGCCGACGCGGAGAGTATGCCGGAGCAGCCCGCCTCGCCCCTGTTACGCAAGGTCAACGAGAAAGAGCAGATTCTGGATGCGCTGCGTCGCGCGAGGAACAACAAAAGCGAAGCGGCCCGTCTGTTGGAGATCGACCGGAAAACGCTGTACAACAAGCTCAAACTGTACGGCATCGAGCTATAACGAGCCGGACATTCTCCCGAGTATTCGCCTTGCCGAGCCGATCGCGCGATCGACCAGAAAGGATATCCGCGCCGGTTCCGCCGAGGAACCGCTTTTTTCCAATTCCTCCAGATCGGCCGCCACGCGGTCGGCATGCAGTTGACGGAACATCGGCAGCATCCGGTGAGCCAGCTTGGCGAGCGACGGCCAGTCGCGGGAGGCACTGTATTCCTCGAGCAGTTTCAGGCTGTCGCGCGTAGAAGACACGAAAGTCTCCACGACCGTCCGGACCGCCTCCTCGTCGCCGCTCATCATTTCCCGAAGCTCGCTCAAATCGTATCCCGGATCGGGGGACGGCATGTCGGCGATCGTCCTCAGAAGCTCGCTCTGCGTGAATGGCTTGCGCAACACGGCGTCGAACCCGTCGCTCTCTTTCTCCAGACGGTCGGAAGCCGAGACGGCAATCACGGGTAACCTCCGCGCCCAGTCTTCCGGAGCGGAACGAATCGCCGAAAGCAACTGATAGCCGGAAAATCCTCCCAGTTGAATATCGGTCAGCACCATATCGATATCAGCCAGCTTATCTACGCACTGCTCCAACCGATCACAGAAGCAGACCCGGTGACCGGCCGATTTCAGTATTTCGCCCAGCATGGCTCGTTGCGAGGGATCGTCCTCGACAACGAGTATCGAACGAGGAGTGACCCGAGGAGGAGCCTCGGCCGGGACAGGCTTCGGAATTTCGGAAACGGAGACGGACAGCACGGGTATCGAGACCCGGAAAACGCTCCCCTCGCCGCTCCGGCTGTCGAGCTCCAGCGTCCCCTCCAGCAGCTCGACCAGACGCGACACGACGGCCAGCCCGAATCCGCTGCCCTCCTTGCCGGCCGTATCGGCCCTCGAAAACTCGTCGAATATCCTCTTCTGCTCTTCCGGCGCAATGCCGCACCCCGTGTCGCTCACGGCGAATTCCAACCGTAGCGGCGCACCGTTCCCGTCTCCGGACCGAACGACTGCCGAAAGCGTTACCGACCCCCGGTCGGTGAACTTCACGGCGTTGGAGAGCAGATTGATCAGTACTTGCCTGATTCGGGCCGCATCAGCCTTGACGTACATGCCCTTTTCCGCGCGGTTGTCGCTTACGAGCGACACGCCCTTTCTCTCCGCCGAGGGCACGAACATGCCGAGGGTCTGATCGAATAGCGGGAATACCTCGAAAGGAGCCGCGTCGAGGGTCATTTTGCCCGTTTCGATCCGGGAATATTCGAGCAGATTGGTCAGCAGCTCCATCAGATGAGCCGAACTGTATCTCATGCTGGCCGTGTAACGCGCCACCTTATCGGGAGAAGGATTCGACGACAGCAGCTCGACGTAACCCATGATCGAATTGAGCGGGGAACGAATATCGTGGGAGATCGATAGCAGCAGCCGCTGCCGGTTCTCCATCAGGTCCTCCGCCTTGCGCCGGGCCTCCTCAAGGGCCTGTTTATAACGTTTGCTTTTATTTATATCGCTGAATATCAGAGCAACGAAAAGAAGCACTATGCACAACGCACCCAACGCGATCCCCAGCACGGACTCTCCCGCACGCTTGAGCGTCCGGTCGCGAGTACCGATCTCGTCGAGCGCTGCCCGGATGTTTTCGTCGTTCATCTTCTGCAAAAGCAGCGTAGCCCGATCGTTGATCGTCTGATCGATCAGCATCAGCGTATGCTGCTGCTGCCGGATAGCCTCCGCAGTCCGGTCGCGCCGTCTGGAAGGTAACGCCGGCTTCGCCTGCAATCGAGCGCCGCCTACATCTGACGGCATCTTTTGCGAAACAACGGGAGCGAGCGTATCGACAGGAATCTCGCTGCTCCTCGGCATCTCTTTGAGCGTGTCTCTCGCCGTCATGAGAGGCCCCGCGAAACGCCGCCAAAACCGGTCCCGCTCGGAAGGAACCAAACGAATCGTATCCTTATGAACGGGCTTCTCGATCACTACGACCACCGGCGAAAGCGTGTCCTTTCGTTCAAGCGCCCGCAACAGGCTGTCGTGACGAAGCACCTCTCTTTCCCGAAGACGGCTCATCGTGGCGGCCAGACCGATCAGGTTCGATTTTTTCCACTTCAGCAGCTCGGTAATCTCCTCCAGAATGCCGATCTGCTCGGGAGGTATCTGCAATCGACAAAGCGAGTCGATATGGCCGTAGACCGTGTCGATCGCCCGGTCGTAAGCTTCCAGATTGTCGACCGAAGGGTCCTGCAGATAGATATTCGCCCGGTAGCTCGCCTCGTACAGCGACGAGATCGTCGTGCCCGTAACCAGCACTTTCCGGTACGCCGCCCCCTGCGTAGCGTCCTCGCGAACGGCCAACGGCGCAATCCGCATGTAAATGTACCAAACGGCGAAAACCGCCGCCACGGCGACCAACAGATAGCCTACGGCCACCTTGATCCGCATGTTCGACTCGCTGCCGCCCGTATTTCCGAATTTTCTCATAGTCTCCCGTCGGTTGCCCGGCTAAAAATAGCTGTTTTGCCCGAAACCTACAACCGGCCGGGACGGAATCGCCTATACCGCACTCTTTCGGCAGAACTTCTGTACAAACACAAATCCGAATGAGACACGTCGCCGAGTATAATCGGAACGTTTCCCATTAACAAATATTCCAAATATTATTTTTATATTGTCTTCAGTTTTCAGAACAATCGCCCGCTTTAATCATATTATTTACAAACTATGTTTTTTCGATCGCTTTGCCTGAGCCTCACCGCACTTTTTTTGTGTTGCCACGAAAAAGATTCCAGACTCTCGACCGCGCTCCAGTTAGCCGGATCAAACCGGGCTGAAATAGAGCAAGTACTGACTCATTATCGAAACGAACCGCTGAAACATTCTGCAGCCGAGCAGTTGATCGCCAACATGATCGGCAAATACAGCATGGATAGTGCGGCAGCGGCACCGGTTCAACCTTTCTACGACCTATTAACGAACTATCTGGAGAAACACGGCCGCTATGCCGATACGACTCCATACTACTTGTGCGACAGTCTCTATGAGTTGCTGGACGACTTCCAACCCGGTATCTGCAACTATAAGCCGGACTTGACCTTTCTTTCTTCCCGTTTTTTGATCGATCACATCGATCGGTCGTTTGAAACTTGGTATAATTCCCCTTGGTCACGCGAGCTGGACTTCGAGACCTTTTGTCGATTTGTCCTACCTTACAAGAGCGACAACGACCATTGGGAAGGAACTTATCCATATCTGAGGGAGAAATACGCATGGGCCCATGATACGCTCAACACTCGCTCCGCCATCGAAGCAGGTAAATATCTCGACAGCACGATCAAATGGAACTTCACGCAGAACGGGCCTTTTTTCCGCGAGTATCCATACATGTTGCCACTCAGCCGCTACAATTACATCCATGCGCAGCTGGGCACGTGTATCGAAGCCAATAATATGGTCATTATGACCCTCCGCAGCCTCGGCATACCGGCCACGATGAACTTTATCCCCTATTGGGGAAACTCGAACGCCTCACACAGCTGGACGGAAGTAATCGGAAATCGGCCTGTAAAGCTTTACGATAACACGCAATTCTTCTACCGCGACGACCGAGACGAAGTCATCAGCGACATCTTTTGGTTCAAATACCCGTTCGAAACAACGGAGGGTATTCCTGAAGCCGTCGAAATACGTTCGTGCCGCACGGTTCCCAAAGTTTACCGTTCGAATTTTTTCGCTTCGGGAAACGCACCGTCCGAAGCAGAGTCCGCCAACATGCCCGATCTTTTCCGTAACCCGGGTATCGAAGATGTCACCGACCACTACATCGAATGCGCGAACGTAAAAGTCTCTTTCGATAAAAAGAACAGCTACGACCGTCATGCTTACCTATGCTGCTATGATCCCGAGAACCTGAATTGGACTCCCGTAGCATGGGCCGAGATACACCGAGGAAAGGCTCGATTCGAAAAAATAGGCAAGAACATCGTTTACCTGCCCGCTTTTTATCGCAACGGACAGTTCGACCCGGCAGGCCCCCCATTTTTGTTAACGAATGACGGGAACATGCTGCCGTTGGAGCCCGAGGCTTCCGAAACAGTACCGGAAATAGTGCTCTACAGTAAGGTACCTTACCGGACCCACGTACTATTCTATGCATACGTCATGTTACATTGTCAATTTAAGACCGCGAATAAAAGCGACTTATCGGATACAGTCACGATCCATTCGATCGATCGGGTACCATACTACGGCCAGCAGGTCGAAATACGCCATGCCGCACCTGCGCGGTACGCGATATACGATTTCGGAGACAGTCCCTACGGTTTTATCGGCGAGCTGGAGTTTTGGGGCGACAACGGCAAAGGGCAAGAAGTCCGTCTCGAAGGCACGCCGATCGGGAACCACGGCATATACGGCCAAACGAATCGCGAGCTCTGTGACGGCGACCGGGTAAGCCATTTCTACCGCGATCCGAACGGGCCCAATTATGTAGGCTTCGATTTCGGAAAACCGTGCCGGATCACGCGGATCGTCTATCATCCGCGTAGCGACGACAACGGCATCGTACCCGGCGAAATCTACGAACTGTTCTGCTGGCAGGACGGAACGTGGCGCTCGCTCGGCAGACAGACCGGACGGGAGGACAAGACCCTGAAATACGAACAAGCTCCGGCCCACGCGCTGTTCCGTCTGCACAACTGTACGCGGGGAAAAGAGAATCGCATTTTTATCTACCGGAACGGCAAACAGATATTCTATTGATTCACCGAATGTTTCCCTTTCGTTTGAAACGCGATTTTCGTCGAAAAGCATGGCCACTAACCATGAACTGAAAACCAAACGTCGTGACTCGTTTTTCCCGTCAACGCGGTTTCCCGGGGAATGTAACATCAACAAATAGAGAAAAAAACTCCGCAAGACATGCTTCCGCAAGGCAACAACCGAACAGACAGACCGTACACCTGATTAACGACGGAAACAATACAGTCCGTTTCAGCTATATTCCCCCGGTCCAAGGCACTTTCGACTTTTCGACGGGCCTCTTTCCACCCCTCAGAACGACTCTTTGCAACGTAGCAATAGCAGTTACCTAAAACTCATTACAACTCAACTTAAAACTACGACTATTCTCCAGACCCGCATAACAGAATCACGCTCGTACCGGGCAGGATGATCCGGCCCCTTTCCCGTAGATGAGATATTTACCTAAAAGAAACGGCCTTGCCGATACAGATTTCTTGTATTTCTCCCTAAGATATGCCGGATTATTTCTTGCCGGTCGTGATTCCCGGCCAGCGGTCGGTCCGGAACGGCGAGGCCGGCAGTCCGGAAGCATTGATCAGATTGCAGTCCGGATTGTCGTCCCAGCCGTAGCGAACGGCCAAAGGATACGGGACCTCGGGCGAGCCGACCACCACGTCGCATCCGTCGATCGCAGCCTCGGCCCAATGGAACCGGCGATCGGCCCCTGCGACAGCGAACCCGCGGAGGACACGGCCGTCCCGCACCGCCAGCCCTTCGGCCTCGTCGAATCGGATCCGGATCTTATCGCCTTCGATCCGATAGGTCCGATACACGGGACCGCTGCATGCCATCGACTCGCCGTACACCCGGGCACGGGCAATCAGGGCCAAACGGCGGCCCAGCTCCTGCTTATTCTTCGGATGAATATTGTCGCCCTCGCCGATATCGATCGCCACGGCCATAGCGGTTCCGTCGAGATGCAGCGCCTCGGACTGAGCCTCCCTCAACTCGGCCCATTGCGAAGCGGCAGGCTCGTCGTGCCGCGCTCCGAAATTAGCCAACTGCACGAACAGGAACGGGAAATCGCGCCCCCAGCACGAGCGCCAATCCTCGACGAGCAACGGGAAAAGCGTCCCGTACTGCTCGGCCCGCCATGCGTTCGATTCGCCCTGATACCATACTGCGCCCCGGAAGGCCAGCGGAACGAGCGGACGAAGCATCGAATGATAAAGCGCGGTCGGCCGGTGCGGATCGAAATCGGGCTGAACGGGCGGGGCCGGCAAATCGGCCAACTCGCTCCCGACCCGGTATCTCCACGGGCCGGACAGCGGTATATACCGGTCGTCGGACAGACTCAGGCGAAGCGACGGACCGTCGTAATTGAGCCCGCCGTCGCCTCCGGTGTCGAGCACACGGATCGCGATGACCGCCTCGCCCCCCTCGACCAGCCTGCCCGGCACCCGATAGACGCGCTCCTGCTCCAACGCATGGGTCGCGCCGACCTGCACTCCGTTGAAATAAGTCACGTCCCTGTCGTCTACGTAGCTAAGGCGAAGGGTCAGGTCGCGCCCCCGCCAGCGGGCCGGTATCTCGATCCGCCGGCGCAGCCAGACGATCCCGTCGTGGCCCGGCAGACACTCCGCATCGAAATAGGCGGGCAGAGCGATCGTATCCAAGCTATCAACTGCCGGGTTTCTTCCTCCGTCCACAGACACTTTCCGTCCCGATACGCCGGATCGCGTTGCGCGACAACCTGCTCCCAGCGAGCCGAGTCATCGCGGAATCCGGCCCATAACCGGCTCTCGTCGGCCCCGGCCGAGCGAACCTGCTCGACGCGCTCCGCAAAATCGGAATGCGTGGCCAGCGCCTCGGGACTCATCCACGACTCGGCCACCGTACCTCCCCACGAAGTATTGATCACTCCGACAGGGACTCCGAGCGCCTTATGCAACTCGCGGGCGAAAAAGTAACCGGCGGCGGAGAAGTCGGGAACCGTCTGCGGCGAGCAGGGCTGCCAGCCTCCGCCTACGACCTGTACATCTTCCCTCGGAGCCAAACTGGAAACCCGCTTGACGCCGAACAGACGTATCCGAGGCCAGTCGGCGCTTTCGATCTCGCGGGCATAATCGCGCACGCGGCCCCATCCTCCTACCGGCATCTCCATATTGGACTGCCCCGAGCAGATCCACACCTCGCCGATCAGCACGTTCTCCAACGTAACGGCCTCCCCGTCCGAAACGGTAACCGTATAAGGTCCTCCCGCGTCGGGAGTTTTCAGCTTCAGCATCCATTTTCCGTCCGCTCCGCAACGGGTTCGGACGGTCGATCCGTCCCACGACCCGGTCGCCGCCACCTCGGCCCCCGGTTCGGCCCAGCCCCAAAGAGGCGCCTCGCACTGCCGCTGCAAAACCATGTCGCTGCCGAAAACGGAAGCCAGCCGGACTTTGGCCTGCAGCAAACCGCCCGCCATCAGTCCCAAACAAAGAATACCTATTTTTTTCAGATTCATCTCGGATCGTTTTTATCGTCCGCCATAAAGTTAGCCATTCCTGCCCGAAATATTCTTCCCCCGGGAGAAAAATAAGCAGGATTCGGGAAACGGCCTCAGCTCCCCAAATGAAAACCGCAGAAATTCCTGCCGACATGAAAAGTCATATGCAAAAAATGGATTTCCGGTGAGATGAACGCCTTATATTGCCGGAGTTTATCCGTATAGATCGATCTGGCATTGGCCAGTTTGTCGGCAACCTTACTCAGCGTTTCACTGGTACGAGGACCGACAGAGAAGCAGACGACGGATTTGTCAGCGCAGTTCAGAGCATAGACCACCCGGAT
>OODG01001838.1_pt1 | contig 13845 bp, 11 predicted proteins | sample 1671621 | NCBI WGS metagenome assembly OODG01 (sample SAMN06348175, study PRJEB24527) | human gut metagenome | biome: human gut; feature: ankylosing spondylitis patient; material: feces | host: Homo sapiens | place: China | collected 2015-10 | reverse complement strand
TGAGGAGATTTTATGCACTGTTTCTGATTATAATCCAGTGGAATACCTGCTTTTTAAACACAAACAGTTCCTTATACTTGTAGATGGCCATTATGAATCAAGAATGCATAAATAACTATTGTCAATGATATTTGATCACGGTTTTGGTGCGGTTGCCCTGAAGAAACTACTTGAAACTATCATATTTGAATAATTATTTGTACTTTTGTCCGTCAATTTGGCGTAGGCCGGACGGCCCCGTCTCTTTACTGAATAAATTTTAAAGCGATGAATATATCTTACAATTGGCTGAAAGATTATCTTGATTTTGATTTACAGCCTGATGAAGTAGCAGCAGCACTTACCTCTATTGGTTTGGAAACCGGAGGGGTAGAAGAAGTTCAAACCATCAAAGGTGGATTGGAAGGACTTGTCATCGGTGAAGTTCTTACTTGCGAAGAACATCCGAATTCCGATCACTTGCACATTACAACCGTGAATGTTGGCGGCGCGGAACCCTTGCAGATTGTTTGTGGTGCGCCGAATGTAGCTGCCGGACAGAAAGTGGTTGTTGCTGTAAACGGTACTAAATTGTATGATGGTGATGAGTGCTTTACGATCAAGCGCTCTAAAATCCGTGGCGTTGAATCGAACGGTATGATTTGTGCTGAAGATGAAATCGGTATTGGAACAGATCATGCAGGTATAATCGTACTGCCGGCCGATGCGGTAGTCGGTACTCCGGCCAAAGAATATTATAATGTGAAGAGCGATTATGTGCTGGAAGTTGATATCACGCCGAACCGTGTGGATGCCACTTCTCATTTCGGTGTAGCTCGCGACCTGGCCGCTTACCTGAAACAGAACGGTAAGCCTGCCAACTTGAAACGTCCGAGTGTGGATGCTTTCAAGATTGATGATGAAGTTCCGGCTATCGAAGTTGTCGTTGAAAATAAAGAAGCCTGTCTGCGCTATTCAGGTATTACGATTAAAAATGTAACTGTAAAGGAAAGTCCGGAATGGTTGCAGAACCGTTTGAAGGTGATCGGCCTGCGTCCCATTAATAACGTGGTGGATATCACGAACTATATCTTGCACGGCGTAGGACAGCCTTTGCACTCTTTCGATGCCGATAAGATCAAAGGTAATAAAGTCGTGGTACGCTCGGCGACGGAAGGTGCCAAGTTTGTGACGCTCGATGGTGTGGAACGTACGTTGACCGACCGTGATCTGATGATTTGCAATGTGGAAGAGCCGATGTGTATCGCCGGTGTATTTGGCGGACTCGATTCCGGTGTGACGGAACAGACTAAGAATGTATTCCTGGAATCGGCCACTTTCCATCCGACTTGGATCCGTAAGACAGCCCGTCGCTTCGGTCTGAATACGGATGCTTCTTTCCGCTATGAACGCGGCTTGGATCCGAATCAGACGGTCGAAGTGATGAAGCGTGCCGCTCTGTTGATTCAGGAAGTGGCAGGCGGAACGATTACGGGTGCTATCCAGGATATTTATCCGGTTCCGGTTGCCCCCTATCGTGTGGAACTGACTTACGATAAGGTCAATACATTGATCGGCAAGGTGATTCCTGTTGAAACGGTCAAGAGCATTCTGGAAAGCTTGGAAATGAAGATCGTTTCCGAAACTGCCGAAGGTTTGGTGATTGATGTGCCTGTATATCGTATTGATGTACAGCGCGATGTCGACGTGATCGAGGATATTCTCCGTATTTACGGATATAATAATGTGGAATTCAGTGACAATGTAAAGTCTAATCTGAGCTATCAGACTCCGACTGACCGCAGTTATAAATTGCAGAACCTGATTTCCGAACAACTTTGCGGTTGCGGTTTCAACGAGATCCTGAATAACTCGCTGACACGCTCGGCCTACTATGACAATCTTTCCACTTACCCGGTTTCTCACTGTGTGATGTTGATGAATCCGTTGAGCGCAGATCTGAATTGCATGCGCCAGACGTTGTTGTTCGGAGGCTTGGAAAGTGTCGAACATAATGCGAAACGCAAAAATGGCAATATCCGCTTCTTCGAATTCGGAAATTGCTATGATTACAATATCGACCATAAGAAGGAAGGTGAAACATTGGCCGAATTCTCGGAAGATTATCGTTTGGGCTTGTGGGTAAGCGGCAGCCGTGTGGATAACAACTGGGCGCATCCGAATGAAAAGTCTTCTGTTTATGAATTGAAGGCATATGTGGAAAACATCTTGGTTCGTCTCGGTGTGAATTTGCAGAAGGTCATTTTTGGTAATCTGGCTAACGATATCTATTCGGCAGGTTTGAGCATTACGACTTCGTCCGGGCGCCAGTTAGGTACGATGGGTATCGTCAGCCCGAAGATCTGTAAGGAATTGGATATTGAAACGGATGTCTATTATGCGGAACTTTCCTGGACATTGTTGATGAAGGAAATCAAGAAGAGCAAGGTTACCTTCTCTGAAATTTCCAAGTTCCCGGCAGTGAAACGAGATCTAGCCCTGTTGTTAGAGAAGAATGTTCAATTTGCCGAAATAGAAAAGATCGCAACGGAAAGTGAACGTAAACTGTTGAAAGACGTTGCTTTGTTTGATGTATACGAAGGAAAGAATCTGCCGGCTGGCAAGAAATCATATGCAGTCAGCTTCTATTTGCAGGATGAAGGAAAGACTTTGAATGATAAGCAGATCGATGCTATCATGAAAAAGATCCAGACAAATTTGGAACAGAAGTTAGGTGCACAATTGAGAGGATAAAAAACATAAATCATAAATCATAAGATCATAAATTATGGGAAGAGCGTTTGAGTTTCGTAAAGCGAGAAAGTTTAAGCGTTGGGGTAATATGGCCCGTGTATTTACTAAGTTGGGTAAAGAAATTACGATAGCTGCAAAACAAGGTGGACCGGAACCTGAAAACAATCCGCGTTTGCGTGTATTGATGCAGACTGCTAAAAAAGAGAACATGCCGAAAGATAATGTCGAACGTGCTATCAAGCGGGCTGTCTCTAAGGATTTTACCGATTATAAAGAAATGAACTACGAGGGATATGGTCCTTTCGGTATTGCTATTTTTGTGGAAACTGCGACAGACAATACGACTCGTACTGTAGCAAATGTACGTAGTTATTTCAACAAGAACGGTGGTTCTTTGGGTACATCTGGCAGTTTGGAGTTCCTGTTCGAGCATAAATGTGTTTTCCATATTGCGAAAAAGGATGGCATGTCGTTGGAAGATCTTGAGTTGGAGCTGATAGACTATGGAGTCGATGAAGTGGATGAAGATGAAGACGAAGTGATTCTCTATGGTGAATTTGCCCAGAATTCGGCTATTCAGAAATATCTGGAAGAGAATGGATATGAAATCACCAGTAGCGAATTTGTCCGTATTCCGAACGATGTGAAAGAAGTGACTCCTGAGCAGCGTGAATCGATTGAAAAATTGATTGAAAAGTTGGAAGAGGACGAAGACGTTCAGAATGTGTTCCACAATATGAAGGAAGACGAAAACGGAGACGAAGAATAAGTTCGTATTTGTTATAGAATAAAAAAAGAGAGTACAAGGACTATAACCTTGTACTCTCTTTTTTTATTCTATATCAGTATTTATATCAAAAATTCTTCTTTTCTTTGCTGTACTTTATTTCAATACAAATACATTTTTTAGTGGTTATGAAAGGTTTTAGAACTCTACTTTGTGTTATTTCGTTAGCCTTATCAGGCGTAATTGTGAGTGATGTTATGGCCCAGAAAGAATTGGGTGTGTTTAATTCTTTGGCAGTAGGTGTGGGCGTCGGTACTACCGGTATCGACGTGAATGTGGCAACTCCCATCACATCTCACTTTGATTTACGTGGTGGTTTTTCCATTATGCCAAATTTCAGCATGAGTACGGATGTAGATGTTGATGTGGAAGCTATGGAAGGCGTGAGTGTTCCCTCTACGATTGGTATGGAGGGAAGTATCAAGCGTGTTTCCGGCGAATTACTTGTGAATTATTATCCGTTTAAAAAAGGTTCTTTCTTTTTGACTGCTGGTGCTTACTTTGGCGGGGGAACTTTATTAAAAATAAATGGGCATAGTGATGAATTGAAGGAATTGGTAGCCGAAGCCGGTAAGGCCGGTGTTGTTATCGGCGATTATACGATTCCGGTAGACAAAAACGGTAATGTGTCAGGTGGCTTGAAAGTTTCGAATTTCCGTCCGTATGTGGGTTTGGGGTTCGGCCGTGCCGTACCGAAGAAACGGCTTGGTGTAATGTTCGAGCTAGGAGTCCAGTTCCACGGCAAACCGGATGTTTATACGGACTATGGTAATGTCAACAATTTGTTGGATGAAGTCGATCCGGACGATACGTTTTCGAAAATCATGGATAAGCTCACTGTTTATCCGGTTATGAAGATACGTCTGTGTGGACGGATTTTCTAATCGTACGTAAATATATATTAAATGAAAGCCTGGCTGTGGGGAGTCAGGCTTTCATTTTTACTATAAATAAGACCGGGTTGTCTTTGTTTGTCAGGTCAGGAAAAGAGTAGGCAAGTTCTTTGCCGCTTTTATAATAACAGTAGGTGTTGCTTTGAAGGTCTATGGATTGAAGTTCGAGAATCTTGCCTGTCTTGTAAAAGTTGTCATCCAATCCTCCTTGCACGTGATAGGCTTTTGTTCTTCGTTGGTCGTAACAAAATGTATAGCTACGTTCCGGTAGAGTAGGATCGTAGTGTGTTGAGATTAAAAAACGTGTCCCGATCTGTAAAGGAAGAATTTTTGCGTAGTCCTCAGTGATGGCCAACTGGTTGCTATTGATGAGATAGAGCGTGTCGTTTAAGATATGGGCTGGCTGTAAGGATGGAGCTTGTACATAAACGTGCCCGTCCTTGACGGCTATTTCGGTACCTGTCTTGTAATTGATATCCATTCTTCCCAAATCGGCAACATCCAGTTTGCGCTTCCCGACTTCATTAAAGTAGAGATCAAATTTATAGAGCCATTGTTCGATTGACGGAGCTTGCTTGTTTTCTGAATTAACCAAGTCTATTGTTGTCCACAGATGGTTGTTATAATAAGCCATATGCCCGAAAGTTTTCCATGAAGCATCTTGAGGGAGGATACTCTGAAAAAGGAGTTGCCCGTCGTAATCATAATAGTATACCTCATGTCCGGTGCCGATCACGACCAGCCGGTCGTGGACAGGATCGACCGCATAGTCAACCAGTTCGACTGGCTGTCTCGTTCCTGGCAGATGTGCCGTTATTTGTCCGAGAAATTGACCGGAACTGTTGAAATGATAAAGTTGACGATCGCTGACAAGGAAGATGTCTTCCCGGTCGCGCTTGATCATTTTAATCTTGTTCAAAGAACAATGTCCGTTTGTTTTCAAAGGGATGGCGATCACCTCCTCGGCGACATCGGACAGACTTCCTTCCGGTTGACATTGAGGCAGATCGGTAGTATGGATCACTTGATATCCGATCCAGCCGTATAAGGCTATCAGACATATGAATAAAAGATTAAAGGTTTTTCTCATTTCATTTCTAATTAAAAAATTCCTTTGTATAAACGGACGATACTGTCGGTTTATTGCAAGGATCTCTTAATCCTGCAAGAAAATCCAGTTGTTTTCGGAGGAGATATCTTCTCTGTACCGGAATCCTTCCCAAGTAAAATCTTTTAATGCATCCGGATTGGTAATCCGATTTTTAACGATGTAACGGGTCATTTGTCCACGTGCCATCTTGGCGTAGATTACGATTGTTTCGGCTTTCCCGTTTTTCCAGACTTTAAAATCCGGTGTTATTACACGGACTGATTGTTCTACCTTTTTCCAGTCGAATGATGGTTGTAGGTCCATGCTCCCCAGGTTGATCAGTAGGTTATCGTCGGCTTTCACTTCTTCAATAAGCGGTTCTGTTTGACGGGCACGCCAGTAAATATACATATTCCCTTCTCCTAATTCGGGTAGTTTCACATCATATTCCATCCGGTAAGGTTTGATCAGGTCCAGCGGGCGAAGGAGACCATAACAAATGGAAATGAGCCGCAAATGATCCTGGGCAAAGCGGAAGTCCGCCTCTGTAAAATCTTTGGGATTGATATTCTTGAATACGACACCCGTATAAGCCAACAAAGCTTGTAGCGGTTCTTCTTCTGCAGAATGGAAATTCTGAAAACGGTGGTAACTTTCCAGCATCAGCTTGGGACTGAGCTTTAACATCCTGCCTAATTCTTCGGCGGGATATTGAGCCATGTGCAATGCGATCTCGATTGCTTCCTGGTTGAATCGGGGCGTTGTACCTGCTGGCGCTTTTATTTTGGATGTTCCAGCCATCGTCTTGGCTAGAGATAAGATGATATGCATATTTGTGAATATATTGTTTTTATTATGTAAATATCTCGTCATTTATATCCGGTGCATAAATAAAAGTCGGATATCCCGCACCCATTTCCTGATATAACTGCCTGATATCACGATGCAGACTGCTGATAGCACTACTACTATTCCTCCGATCTGCATCGGTTGCAGATGCTCGCCTAAGAAAAGGACGCCCATGCATACGGCGGTAAGCGGCTCCATGCATCCCAAGATCGCAGTCGTTGTCGAACCTATATAACGAATGGCCAGTATCAGTGTAAGGTCGGATACCAACGTCGGGAGGAAAGCAACCATCAGCACGTCTATCGTTGTGGCCAGATTCGGCATCGGGTCGGGAAAATCACCTTTTATCGCCAGATTTACCAGAAAGACAATCGCTCCGGAAAGTAGAATATAGAAAGTGGCTTTCAAGCTGTCGAGCCTGGCGATCCGGCTTCGGTTCATGCCTACGATGTAGGCTGCATAGGCAATCACTGTAGCCAATACCAACATTAATCCTTTTATATTGATAGAACCTCCCGGCGTATTTCCTCCGCTCAACATATAGACACCGCTTACCGCCATCGCCATTGCCAGCAGTATCGGCATTGTCAGCTTGTCCTTGTAAAATACAAACATGATCAGGCTGACTACCACCGGATAAAGGAAATGGATCGTTGTCGCCACCCCGCTCGGAATATAAAGATAAGCCTCCGTCAGCCAAAGCGCCGTGATGGCATAAAGTGTACCTAAAATAAAAGCGATCCCGAATTCGCTTTTCTGTATATCGAACGGAATCTTTTTCACCCACATCAGTACGGCAACCAGTACGGATGCTAAGGAAAAACGGTAGAACAGCAACGAGTCCAAACCTACGCCGTTTTCAAGCGCCGGAATGGAAAAAAGAGGAATCAATCCGAATGTGGCGGATGCGATAAGTCCGTACAAAAATCCTTTTACCTTCATGTAAATTCACTGTCTGTTGAAATGAGGGGACAAAAGTAGCAAATCTTTCTGAACCTTTTCTAATGAAATGGGAATCATGCTTTGCTATTCTTTTCGATTAATTTTGTATGTTTACGGCGTATTAGAAAATGATGGACAGCTAATTATGTCCGGGAGCATGATGAATAACCCTTGTTTAGGGTGTGTGGAAATTAATACAAACTTTATATTATATGAAAATCGGAATCGGTATTTTACTATTATTCTTTGTTACCTCTTTGCAGGCACAGAACATTGTAGGAAAGGTCATAGACAATAAAAAACAACCGGTAGATGGTGCAACCATCGTTTTGCAGGCAATAGATTCTACTTATATAAACGCTTCTATTTCAAATGTAGACGGAACTTTTGTGTTGGATAGCCAGCCTGAAGAATACCGCTTGATCGTGCAGCATCTCTTGTACAGGACTAAGGAAATCGAGGGAAAGGGCAGAGATGTCGGTGTCATTCAACTTGATCCGCAGGATTATGCTTTGGATGAGGTCGTGGTAAAAGCGGAGCGTCCTTTTGTGAAGGTGGAAGAAGGGCGTTTGGGATATGATCTGTCCGTTCTTGCCGGCGACGGAGTGGTGAACAATGCATACGAGGCTCTGACTAAACTCCCCGGTGTAAAAGAGACTAAAGGCGCACTCACTTTGGCAGGTACGGGAAATTTGACGGTCGTCTTGAATGGAAAACCGACAACAATGGACGCCGGACAACTTGAGACGCTTTTGCGCAATACTCCGTTGGATAGGGTGGAAAAGGCGGAAGTCATGTACAGTGCGCCTCCCGAATATCATGTAAGATAATTTGGATGATGAAGATCATTTTAATCTCGCTTATACCAGCAGTTTTACACCTGAGCAGCATAGCAATAGCCTGACTTCCGGTAATTATCAGGCAAGCAATGTTGACAAATATGTCGAAACCCGTATGCACAATGTCACTTTGCAATATCATTCCGGATCTGGATTTGATGTCGGCGGAGATTACACGCATTATACGTCAGATAATAACCAAACTTTGTTTGCGGATTATGCGGATGGTGCTCAAAGCGGTTTCTCTATAATCGGTGGTCAAAAGATAGACCGTTATTCTATTTATGTTGACCGGAAGCGTTCTTTGGCTAAAGAATGGGATTTGGGGTACGGTATGTCTTACCGATTTGCAAAAGACCGTGACTTTCAGACCTATGATAAGGTTACAGGTGATATCCCAACCGAAAATACGGATTCCCGGCTTCGTGAGCAGACTGCCAATGTCTATGTTTCCTTGAGCAAGAACTATGCGACTGGTACATCGGTTTCTATCTCTGCTACAGGTGAATATTATACCATCGGCAATTATCGTAAGTGGGCTGTCTATCCGCAAGCATCTTTGACGTATGTAAAATCTTCCGAACATTTATTCCAGTTTTCGTTATCGACGGATAAGACTTATCCGGGTTATTGGGATATGCAGTCTTCCGTCAGTCATCTGAACGGATATACCGAGCTTTGGGGGACGCCGGGATTGAAACCTTCGACAGCCTATAATTTGAACGGCAATTATATATGGAAGCAAAAGTATATTTTCGGTCTGTTCTTCATGCATACGTCTGACTTTTTCGTACAGACGGGCTATCAATCGACTGACCGTTTGGCATTGATTTATAAGAATACGAACTGGAACTATATGCAGATGTGGGGGACAAACGTCATCTTACCCTTTAAAGCCGGAAATTGGCTGGATTCACGACTTACTTTGGTAGGTATGCAAGTTCACCAGCGTTGCGATGACTTTTTTGATATCCCGTTTAACCGGAGGAAATGGATGTTCAACAGTTCGCTGGATAACACGTTTAAGGTAGGTAAGAATCTGGCTTTCGAATTGATAGGTAGTATACAAACCCCGATGATCCAGGGGACTTTTGACATTGAAACAGTCTATAACCTCACTGCCGGATTGAAATGGAGTTTTGCTAGCGATAGGATAAATCTGTCTGCCCGTTGCAGTGATCTTTTCAACTCGGGCATGCCCAATTTGAAAGTTCGTTTTAATGGGCAACACTTGGATATGAACAACGATTTTTATTCGCGCTCTTTTACCATACATTTCAGCTACCGCTTCGGTGGATATAAGAAGAAAGAAGCCGGGAAGATCGATACCTCAAGGTTCGGACATTAGTATGAGCCCTGTTTATCTTTTAGGGTTGTGTGTCGAATGTACTTGTTTCCGTCTTTATGGATAGCATACTGGACAAGTTACAATTTGTCCAGTATGCTATTTATTTTTTGTAAATTATTTCTACATGAGACAATTTGCCGGGAAGGCATTTCATCTCCTATCAGACCGTATATTCCATGCAACAGAGGTTTTACCCGGAGAGCGAGCCGTTCGCCCTCTTCTGTCAGGTAAATTTGTTTGTTACGCCGGTCCGTCGGGTTTCCTCGACGTTCTACCCAGCCTTTCTTTTCCAGATTATTGATAAGATTGGTCAAGCAAGCTTTGTCTTTAGCTGTCTGTTCTGCCAGATATTGCTGGCTGACTCCGGGTTTCTTCCATAAACGATGCATCACCTGGAGCATCTCGAATGTCATGTCGACATTATTGGTTCTCAATACTCTTTGTATGGTCTGGCGAAAGGTCATTCGCGTTTTCAGAATTTGGAGTATTAGTTCGTGTGCCGTTTCGTTATTTGCCATTGCTGTTTACTTTTACGGCACAAAAATAGTGAATATCCTTGAGATATCGGTTAAATGTTTGATTGTCGATTAAAGAATGCGCCGTTCCAATTCGTCCAACATATTCACGCGTTCCAAAGAAAATGTGTTGTCGTGCGTTTGTATATATTCCAAGATTGTCTTGGCTTTTTGCAACATCGCCTGCTCCTCGTCGGGATAGAGATAACTTTCTTCGATCAGGGTCTTAACGGCTATCTCAAGACGGAGGATTCCGCCGTTGTCATCACTGTCGAGTCGACGGACAAGCTCTTCGGGCTGGGCCGTCATAAGGGTAGGACGGTCCAGTTTGAGGGAACTGTATATAGTTTGGATCAACTCTGGAGTATGGCGAGCCGCATTTGTGTTGCGATTCATAATGATCTGAAGGACTACTTTAGCAAGTTCTTCGATCTGTATCATGATGAAGTCTCTCTTAAGCATAAGAAATATTAGCTTTGAAAATTGTCAATTGTCAATTGAATAATGCGGATATCCTTTTTAGGGCGGTCATATTCGTCGCGAGGTTGTCCGGCGATGATATCGAGCACATCGAATCCTTCAATGAGTTCGCCATATACGGTATAGTTGCCGTCCAGATGGTGACAACCGCCTTCTGTGGTGTAGGCTTTCCGTTGTTCTTTGGTGAACAGCAGATGTCCGGGTGTAGCACGTACCATTGAGTCTACTTGGGCGTTGATTTTACGCAGACGTTTTTGGTATTCGCGTTTATTGCTGGCTTTCTGCATACGTAGTTCGGCGCGGACGGGATAGAAGAATTTCTGCATAGCCTTCTCCTTGATATCCTGGTTGGCAATCATTTCCAGCGTGTCCAGTTCACCGCTGGTATAGACTTTTCCTTGTACGATATAGAATTGCGACATATCCGATTTCTTTTGCGGGTTGATGTCGTCGTTCTGGCGAGGAGCAGCCAACGCGCCCCGTTTGTTGAAATGGTGAGGCCGTATCTCCGGCATGATCTCCGAATTTCGGTCTCCGAAACCACAGCGGGCACCGGCGGGAGCATTGCGCGAATCAGGAGCACCGCCCTGTATCATAAATTCAGGGAGTACGCGTGTGAACAGCGTTCCGTTGTATTCGCCCCGTTTGGCACGTTCAATAAAGGTGCGGACGTGGTTAGGGACATCGTCATATAGTTTTGCTTTTAGGGTTCCGATGCTCGTGTTGATGGTGACTATTTTCGCAGGAACCTGTTCAGATGCAGATATTACGGTGTCCGCATCGCCCTGTCCGAAGACAGGAGAGAGGCAGGCCAACAAGCCTAATAAGATACAATAGCTCTTTTTCATCTTTTAAAATATTTGGTGGGTAAAGATAGTATTTATGTTGTTAAACACAAAGTAAATGGCTACCTTTGCAACCTTTAAGGCAAATTTAAGATTATAACTACACGTATTATTATGAATTGGATTAATGATTTGTTATGGGGCGAGGGCATTGGCCACTCCATACTTCTGCTTTCCTTTGTGATCGCTGCAGGCATACAATTAGGCAAGATCAAAGTCTTCGGCGTATCTTTGGGAATTACTCTTGTGTTGTTTGTGGGGATCATTTTAGGACATTTCGGTTTTACGATCAACCACAACGTGATTCACTTTTTTAAAGAGTTCGGATTGATACTTTTTGTCTATTCTGTAGGTATGCAGGTCGGACCGGGTTTCTTTTCTTCTTTCAAACAAGGAGGGATTACGCTGAATATGCTGGCGTGCGGTATTGTGTTCTTAGGTGTCTTGACGGCTGTCATTCTGCATTATGCGACCGGTATTCCGATGCCGACAATGGTCGGAATCTTGTCGGGTGCGGTAACGAATACACCGGGATTGGGGGCTGCCCAGCAAGCATTTTCCGATATGCACGGAGTGTCTGACAATACGATTGCTTTGGGATATGCTGTCGCTTACCCTTTAGGGGTGATCGGTATTATCTTGTCTATTATCTTGATTAAGTATATTTTCCGTGTAAGTTTCGATAAGGAGAACGAGCAGTTGAACAGCGAAGATTCTTCTCATACCAATGAGGCCAAGCCGATCTCGTTGATCGTGAAGAATCCCGCTATCTTCAATAAGACGGTTGCCGAATTATCGAACCTGCTGGAACATCGTGATTTTGTTATTTCCCGTGTCTGGCGTGATAGTAACAAGCAGATCGAAATAGCTTCGGCCAATACCGTATTGCAGGAAAACGACAAGGTTTTTGTTATCACGACTGAGACGGATGCCGAGACGATCAAGACCTTTATCGGAGAAGAGATCGATATGGAACGTAAACAGTGGATCCGTATGGAAAGCCAATTTATCAACCGCCGTATCCTGATCACGAAACCGGAGTTGAACGGTAAGCGCCTGGGACAATTGAAATTGCGGAAATTGTATGGTATCAATATCACTCGTATCAATCGTGCTGGTGTCGATCTTGTTGCCAAACCTGGGTTGACTTTGCAGGTAGGCGACCGTGTGAACGTAGTCGGTACCGAAACAGCGGTCTCCAATGTGGAAAAGGTTTTGGGTAATTCGATGAAGCGTCTGAATGAACCGAACCTGATTACTATCTTCGTCGGTATTGCGTTGGGTATCGTGCTGGGTAGTATTCCAATTTCCTTCCCAGGTATTCCGCAGCCGGTCAAGTTAGGTCTGGCGGGCGGTCCGCTGGTTGTGGCTATTCTGATCAGCCGTTTCGGTTACCATTATAAATTGATTACTTACACGACACAGAGTGCAAACTTGATGTTACGTGAGATCGGTATTACGCTTTTCCTTGCTTGCGTAGGTATCAGTGCTGGTGACGGTTTTGTTGATACGATTGTGAATAATGGCGGTTTTGCTTGGATAGGCTACGGTTTCATCATTACGTTTGTGCCGCTGATGATCATTGGTTGTATCGGCCGTTATTTCTGCAAGGTCAATTACTTTACGCTTATGGGGCTCATTGCCGGTAGTACGACTGATCCGCCTGCTTTGGCCTATTCGAATGCGACAGCCGGAAACGACGCTCCGTCGGTTGGGTATGCGACTGTCTATCCGTTGACTATGTTTCTCCGGGTATTGACGGCACAGTTGTTGATTCTGTTCTTCGCGTAATCGTACTAATTAATATTATGAAACGGGGGCCTGTATTTCTATATATGCAGGCCCCCGTTTCATGATGTGCCAGTCTTCTTTTATAGAAACGTGGCCTCTTCTTTCATACATATGAAATCCGGATTACTTTTTTGTATGTTCTGTTGCTGTCGGAATTTGCTCTGTGGTTACCGGTGTTTGCTGTGTGCTGTCTGGTACGGTGGGGCGCAGGGGGATCAGAGGATATTTCTTCCGTCGCCGGAAAATATCGGAGAAGCGGGTAAAGTCTTTCTTATACATGATACCTACGCCCTGTGTTGTCAGGGCTTGTTTTAGAATCATATACATGTCGTTGGCATGGTTGTAGGCTTTCAGGCGGATATCGCCGCTGGGCGTCAGCAGATATTCGAGGTCGAACTCACCGATGAAGGCATTCTTCTGATTGTTGATCGTACTGTTTTTGTACCCGAAGTTTCCGTTGAATATGAGGAGATGAACGGCAAAAACTCAAGAAACGGACTGGGGTTGTTTAGTAATTGGCTGGACAGCAGCATTTCTACTTCCGTATCTTCGATACCGTCCTGGCTGGTCCGGATATTTGTACCGAGTTGCACTTTGTCGGTGAAGCTATTCATGATACTGGATATTTGGGAAGAAAGGGCGGATGAGGCCACTGCGCTGAAATCGTTCGATTTATATTGCGCATTGTATTCCGGCGTATAGAATTTGTTCAGAACCAGCAGATAGATAATTT
>OODG01001837.1_pt1 | contig 13846 bp, 8 predicted proteins | sample 1671621 | NCBI WGS metagenome assembly OODG01 (sample SAMN06348175, study PRJEB24527) | human gut metagenome | biome: human gut; feature: ankylosing spondylitis patient; material: feces | host: Homo sapiens | place: China | collected 2015-10 | reverse complement strand
CCCGGCAGCTCGGGATCGACAACCTCTATGCCCCACACAAAAGAAAGTGGCCGTAGTGGAACTGGATAAAAATGACAAGCCACTCTCTACCGTCTCTTTATATAAGGTGTGTAGTGACGGCAGCCTCAGCAAAGCCCTGTCCGGCACTCCCAAAACCTGGGGAATGTACACACGCTACAATTACCTTCAATTTGATTTCTCCTCCATCACAGAACCGGGCATCTATATGCTGGAATATGGCGACCAGCGCACAGCACCTTTCCCCATCGCAACAGATGTGTTTCAGAAAGCATGGTTCCCGACACTGGACGTATTCTTCCCTGTACAGATGGATCATATGTTTGTCCGCGAAGCCTATCGCGTATGGCATGGCGCCGCACATCTGGATGATGCCCTGCAAGCTCCCGTCAACCGTATCCATTGGGACGGTTGGAGACAAGGACCGACCACCGGCAACAAGTACAAACCACTGGAGCATATCCCCGGCCTGAACGTCGGCGGATGGTTCGATGCAGGAGACTTCGATATCCAGACCGGATCACAGCATGCCGTAGTACAGGCTTTCGCCCTTTTGTGGGAGAGTTTTGGGGTAAACCGCGATGAAACCACCATTAATCAAAAGACACGCTATACGGAAATACATGTACCCGACGGCAAACCCGATGTATTGCAACAGATTGAACACGGCGTTCTGCAATTAGTAGCGCAGGTGAATGCGATAGGCTATGCCATTCCGGGAATCAACGAGTCTCATTTATATCAGTACCGCCATTTGGGAGATGCGGTAAACAAGACAGATAACCTGGTTTATAACCCTCGCCTGGATAGTCTGCAAACCGACGGACGTACAAGTGGCACTCCCGATGACCGTTGGGCATTCACCAACCGGACACCGCACATGAATTATGGCACAGCCATTTCGCTGGCAGCCGCTTCGCGTGCATTGAAGGATTACAATCCGGAACTGAGCAAAGAAGCCCTGCGAGTAGCTCGCTTCATCTGGGACGACGAACACAACCACCAGGCAAATCCCGAAGAACAAACGTATAGCGGACGATTCAGCAATCCTGAATTCATGAAATCCATCGAATGCAGAGCTGCTTTTGAGCTCTGGCGCTCAACGGACTATGAAGGTTACAAGACAAGAATGAACGAACTGCTCCCCACCCTTTTGGAACAATTCAACCGGAATGCCTCTGTCATTGCACAAATGATTCCTTTCATGGATAATGCGTTCAAGAAGCAAGTAAGGCCCTTGGTAGAAGCTTATGCCGGAGAACTTGCCGAAGTAGACAAAGAAAATCCGTATGGAGTAAGGATCAGCACTGCCGGATGGGCAGGTAACAGAAACATTGTTCAGGCGTGTATTACGAACTACCTGCTCCATCGTTCGTATCCCGAACTGATAAACCCGGAATACATATACAGAGGATTGAACTATCTGTACGGTTGCCATCCGTGCCATAATCTGTCTTTTGTTTCGGGAGTAGGCACACAGCCCAAAAAGGTAGCTTACGGGAGCAACCGGGCCGACTTCAGTTTCATCCCCGGAGGTGTGGTGCCGGGCGTCAGGATATTGAAACCGGACTTCCCCGAGAACAGGGAGGACTATCCTTTTCTTTGGAGCGAGAATGAGTATGTAATAGATCTGGCAGCAAGCTACATCTACCTGGTGAATGCAGTCAACAGCCTGCTGAAATAAGGTGTCTGAACCGCATAAACACCCTGCCAGCAAGAAAAATCCTCCTCAAAAATAGTTTTGTATCCCTCCTTAAAGGAGATAGCTGTTACTTTTGTGATTAGCTAATAGAACTCTGTTTTTTCAAATAATAATACAGATTTACACTTCAACGCACACAATGAATTATGAAGATACTGTTTCACTTCACAATAACTCTGCTCGTTCTTAGTCTGGCGGCCTGTAACCAGACTAAGAGCCCGGAACCGGTAAAGCAATATACATTTATCGGCGGCAAGGAAGGAGATAAGATGGACACCACTTCCTTTGACTCTTTGCAGTTAAGCGATCCCTTTATCCTGGCCGATGAAGAAACACAGATGTATTATCTGGTTGGAAGTGGCGGCAGTTTATGGAAAAGCACGAATCTAAAGATGTGGACAGGTCCCTATCAATACATTACTGTGGATACAACTTCCTGGATTGGAACCGCTCCAAGGATATGGGCCCCGGAGCTCCATAAATATAAAGGTAAATACTATTGTTTCGTCACCTTTACCAATCCCAAGATCATAGTAGACACTGTACCCAACAGATACAATGTGCAACGTCGTGCCACCCATATCCTTACATCCGACAAAGCAGCAGGTCCCTACCACCCCATCAGCAGCACGGACTATCTGCCGGAAGACTGGTCTACACTCGACGGTAGTTTCTGGGAAGAAGACGGAGTACCTTATATGGTCTTTTGCCACGAATGGATGCAAACCGTAAACGGAATGATCAACTACATCCAACTTGCTCCGGACCTGTCAGAATCAATAGGGACCGCTACTACCCTTTTCAGAGCATCCGATGCCCCATGGCCAAGAGAAATGAAATCGATAGGTGAACTCACTTTCGGCATGGCGCTGGAAGGCTATGTGGCAGATGGTCCGTTCCTGTTCCGGACAGGTACGGGACGTTTAGGAATGTTGTGGTCCAGTTGGAGCAACAGCCGTTGTGCGCAGGGAGTAGCTTATTCCGGGTCGGGTAAACTTGCCGGCCCCTGGGTTCAGTGCAATGCTCCTCTGATACCTAATAATTCAGGGCATGGTATGTTATTCCGTACATTCGATGGAAAGTTGCTGATGTGCCTGCATCACCAAAGCCTCGACTCCGAGAACCCGGGTCCACGAAGACCCACACTGTTTGAAGCCGATATTTCAGGAGATGAAATTAAAATACTGGGGAGATATCATCCTTAGCAACCAAGAAATAAAAACATAATTTTATACCATGAAAACAACATTATTATGAAAAAGGTATTAGTAACCTGTGGTTTGTTATTCTCCCTATCGGGGTGGGGACAAACATTACCGTATCAGAATCCCGAGCTAAGTCCGGCAGAAAGAGCGAAGGATTTAGTGAAACGCTTGACTTTAGAAGAGAAAGCGCTCTTGATGTGTGATGATTCGGAAGCCATTCCACGCCTGGGAATAAAGAAATTCAATTGGTGGAGTGAGGCCCTTCACGGGGTAGCCAATCAGGGAAATGTAACAGTCTTCCCCGAACCGGTAGGAATGGCCGCTTCATTCAATGACAAACTGGTATTCGAAATCTTCAATGCAGTCTCCGATGAAATGCGTGCCAAGCACAACGAGCGCGTACGCAACGGACTGGAGGACGTCCGTTTCCACAGTCTCTCCGTCTGGACTCCCAACGTAAACATCTTCCGTGATCCCCGTTGGGGACGTGGTCAGGAAACTTACGGGGAAGATCCTTACCTGACTTCACAAATGGGTATTGCAGTGGTAAAAGGATTGCAGGGACCTGAAAATGAGAAGTATCGCAAACTACTTGCATGTGCCAAACATTATGCCGTACACAGTGGTCCGGAATGGAGCCGTCATACCGCCAATCTGAACAACGTCAGTCCCCGCGACTTGTGGGAAACTTACCTGCCTGCGTTCAAGGCACTGGTACAAAAAGCCGATGTACGCGAAGTGATGTGTGCCTACCAGCGCCTGGACGATGATCCTTGTTGTGGAAACACCCGTCTGCTTCAACAGATACTCCGTGATGAGTGGGGATTCAAATATCTCGTAGTCTCCGATTGTGGAGCCATTGCCGACTTCTGGACTTCCCACAAAAGTTCCTCCGATGCCGTACATGCAGCCGTCAAAGGAACTATGGCAGGTACAGATGTGGAATGTGGATACGGATATGCTTATCAGAAACTGCCGGAAGCCGTATCCAGAGGATTGATAACGGAAGAAGAAGTGGACAAACATGTGCTCCGCCTGATGGAAGGACGCTTTGAACTCGGAGAAATGGACGACCCGTCATTAGTGAACTGGACAAAAATACCGATGTCGGTAGTCAACTGTAAGGCTCACAAAGATTTGTCACTGAATATGTCACGCCAGACAATGACACTCTTACAGAACAAAAACAATGTATTGCCTTTAAGTAAATCCATCCGCAAGATTGCGGTTATCGGTCCTAACGCTGATGACAAACCTATGCTGTGGGGCAACTACAACGGAACTCCGAATCAGACCATTACCATCCTGGACGGCTTCAAAAGTAAACTGAAAAAGAATCAGATCGTCTACATGAAAGGCTGTGACCTGGTGAATGACCAAACATTGGAATCCTATCTTGACCAATGCAGCATAGATGGAAAACCCGGCATAAAAGCTACATTCTGGAACAATCCGGAACGCCAGGGAGAGCCTGTTTCTTCGCTCCGTACCACCCAGCCCATCAACGTGACTACATACGGATTACATACTTTCGGCCCCGGAGTGAATCTTGAAAAGTTCTCAGCCAAATACGAAACCGTATTAACTCCGAAGGAATCAGGTGAAATTCTCCTCAACCTCGAAGGTTGCAGTTACTTTGAATTATTGGTAAACGGCAAGTCGATGACTAAACACCGCACTTGGAGAACCACCGATACCCGCACCATGCTACAAGTGGAGAAAGGGAAAGAGTATAAGATAGAAATACTCTATGCACAAGTAGAAAACTGGGCTGCAAACCTGAAGTTCAACCTCGGCAAAGAATTCCCGATCAATTATAGTGAAAGCATTTCGAAACTTAAAGGCATAGATGTAGTGGTCTTCGTAGGTGGCATTTCGCCACAACTGGAAGGAGAAGAAATGCCCGTGAATATTCCCGGTTTCAAAGGGGGTGACCGTACGGATATAGAATTACCCGCTGTACAGCGAAACTTCCTGAAAGCTCTGAAAGATGCCGGAAAACAAGTAGTATTTGTCAACTGTTCTGGATCGTCTATGGCATTGCTGCCCGAAACGGAAAGTTGCGACGCTATTCTCCAGGCATGGTATGGAGGAGAACTGGGTGGATATGCTGTAGCCGACGTGCTGTTTGGTGATTATAACCCCTCCGGCAAGCTGCCCGTCACTTTCTACAAAAGTACGAAACAACTTCCCGACTATGAGGATTACTCCATGAAAGGACGTACATACCGATATATGTCCGACCCTCTGTTCCCATTTGGATTCGGATTAAGTTACACGGATTTCGCCGTAGGTACAGCCAATTGTAACAAAACCCAACTCCGTACAGATGAGTCGCTGACCTTGACTGTACCGGTCTCCAACACAGGCAAGCGCTCCGGAACTGAAGTCGTACAGGTTTACATACGCAAAACAGATGATGCTGACGGACCATTAAAGTCCCTAAAAGCCTATGCACGTGTAGAACTCGCAGCAGGAGCCAAACAGGATGTCAAGATAGAGTTGCCATCCGAATCATTCGAATGTTTTGATCCTTCTACAAATACCATGCGTGTGGCACCGGGTGAATACGAGTTATTCTATGGAACGAGTTCCGCAGCCCGGGATCTGCAATCCGTCAAAGTCACTTTACGGGATAGAAAGGAACAAAAGTGATTAGGGTTTAGTGATAAGTGATTAGCGCCATTCGGTATATTATTTTTCAGACGCGGATGACACGGATAACGCGGATTTAAAGGCTGCGCTATAAGAAGTATAATAAAATCCGCGTCATCCGTGTCTAAAAGATTATTTATCATTTAACTCATAACCCGATAGAAAGAAATTAATTCCGCCAACGGATTTTTATTTTATCTTTGTGTCCGGATAAAGAAATAACAGTCCGTGCGCACTAAAAAACAATTAGCTTATGAAAAACAAAAGACTATTTTTATTATCCGCATTTCTGGTAATAATAGGTACATTAAAAGCTCAGAACCCCATTATTACGGATCAGTTCACTGCCGATCCCACCGCCAAAGTTTTTGAAGGCAAGATGTATGTCTATCCTTCACATGACATTCCGAGCCCCATCGAGCGTCTGAAAGAATGGTTCTGTATGGCAGATTACCATGTTTTCTCGTCAGACAATCTGGTAGACTGGACAGACCACGGAGTGATCCTAAGCCAGGAAAATGTACCTTGGGTAGCTCCTGACTCCTATTCCATGTGGGCCCCCGAATGTGTATACAAGAATGGGAAATATTATTTCTACTTCCCATCTACCCCTAAAGGCGAAGGCAAACGCGGTTTCAGCATCGGAGTTGCCATAGCCGACAAGCCTTACGGCCCTTTCACCCCGCAGGCCACTCCCATTGAAGGAGTCAATGGCATCGACCCTTGCGTGCTCATTGATAAAGACGGGCAAGCCTACATATACTGGTCAGGCCGCGGAATGTCAGTAGCAAAACTGAAAGACAATATGCTTGAACTCGCCTCAGAACCCATGCAAATTCAAGGATTACCCGAAGGATTCAAAGAAGGACCTTTCGCCTTTGAACGCAACGGAAAATATTACTTCACATTCCCCTGGGTAAAGGAGAAAACGGAAGTTCTGGCTTATGCGATGGGAGACAATCCCATGGGTCCCTTTGAGTTCAAGGGTATCATTATGGATGAATCACCAACCGATTGCTGGACCAATCACCACTCATTGGTGGAATACAAAGACCAGTGGTACCTGTTCTATCACCACAACGATTACTCCCCCGAATTCGACAAAAACAGATCGGCACGGGTCGACTCCTTATTCTTCAACCCGGACGGCACTATCCAAAAAGTAACCCCTACCCTGCGCGGAGTGGGCATAACAGACGCCCGGAAAGAAATTCAACTGGATCGCTACAGCCGGTTAAGCAATCAGGGAGCGGCCATCGATTACCTGAACCAAGCAAACAAATTCGAAGGCTGGAAAACTTTATTGAGCAAAAACGGTGCATGGGTGCAGTACAACCGGGTGAACTTCGGAGAGAGTACTCCCCGGAAAGTGAAAGCAAGAGTAACCTCGGACAACGGAGGAACACTGCAAATACGTATAAACGGAACAAACGGTCCGGTTATCTCGGAAATAAAAGTTCCCAAAACCGATAAATGGACGAATATTGAATCCCCGGTTCGTTCCGCTCAGACCGGTATCCACGATTTATACGTGTCTCTAAAAGGAAGCGGTAAAGTTGAAATCGACTGGATCAGTTTTCAATAACTAAATCTCCATGCCGGATATGAAGTATACGAAGACAATAGCGCTAATCACAACCCTGCTCTGCTTCCTGCAAGGGCAGGGTTTAGCGCTTGCCCAGGATAATCCAAACCAATACAATTACCTTTATCTTACTATCCGGAACGGATTATGCGACAACTCTATCCGAACCATACACAAAGATCACAACTCATTCATGTGGTTCGGAACCTCCAACGGGCTCGACCGTTACGATGGTTACGAACTGAAACACTACTCCACAGCTCCCAGGCAACCGTATCAGTTTATTGAAAGTAATTACATCAATGACATTGACGAAGACGACAACAACTATTTGTGGGTAGCTTCCGAAGCCGGCATCATGAGTATTGATCTCCTTCACGAAAATCTCAACTTCTATAAGGAATACTCCGGTAAGAACAATAATGTGCTTTACTCTCCCGTTCAGGCCCTGCTTGTCGACGATTTCAATAATCTCTGGGTAGGTAAAAGTGACGGACTGGCCTACATCATTCTGAACGAAGAAAGGCAGATAAAAGATATCCAGATATTGAAGAAAGATGTGGATATCAAAACCATCGTAAAACACGGTAGTGATATCTGGGCGGGAGGCGACAAGTGTTTATTGCATTTCACTCCTTCGGGCAAACAGGATTACAGCAATATCCCCGTAGTTACAAACTTAGATACTTCACAGTTAATCTTCAACCGCCTGTTTTCGTATGGTGACTATCTGTGGATCGGTACCCAAAGTGGCTTATACTGCTATAACACCCAGAATCAGTTCTGTATACTCTATCAGCATAACCCCAATGATCCTCACAGCATTTCCTCCAACTTCATCACAGATATTGATAAAAATTCATCAGGCGACATCATTATCGGAACCAGAAACGGAGTGAACATATACCAGCGAAATGACCAATTCGTTACTTTCAGCAGAGGCATACAAGCCCGGTCCCTGAATGATAATATCATCAACCGGATATTTGTTGATAAGAATGATAATATCTGGGTAGGGACCGACTTCGGCGGAATTAATATCATGGCTCCGCAACGCATAACTTTCAATTATTCACTGCAAGGGTATGAGAAAGGAGTACCCAACATCATCAGCACGGTGCTCGAAGACAAAGAGGGAAACATCCTGGCAGGAATTGTAGATGGCGGACTTGCCATTAAGAGGAAAGGTGCTGACTCCTTTTCGCTCTTCAAACACAACCCGGGAGATCCGCACTCACTGGCTCACAACAACATCTCGGATATCATTCAGGACCTGCATGGCAATTATTGGATATCAACAATAGGCGGAGGGCTGGATAAACTGGATAAAAACAATCTGTCACATCCCGTATTCGAACATTACAACAGTTTGAATTCCTCCCTGACCTCCGATGACATCCATGACATAGCCCTGGACTCTGCCCGGAATGCACTGTGGATATGCAGCGGCAGCCATATCAATACACTCGATTTCTCTACGGGAGCCATCAACCGGCTAAAGTTCTACACACAGTCCAAGGAACCCGTTCATAACATGAATACAATCTTCATCGACTCACAGTCAAGATTATGGATTGGCGGAAACGGCGTGTACGTCATCGACCTGGAAAATTCCAGAAATACCTACGAATGTATATACTATCAGCACAAACTGGATGATCCCGAAAGCAAAATCAATGAAAAGATCACTTGTATATTCGAAACTAAAAAAGGGGAGATTTATCTGGGTAGCCTCGGAAATGGCATCTACCTGTTGGAAGACAACGGTAACAACGAAAAATATACTTTCAAGAACTATGCCGTACGCTGCGGTCTTTCGGACACCAGCATCTCGAACATTCTGGACGATGAGAACGGGAACTTATGGATCAGTACCCTAAAAGGCATTTACTTCTTCGATATCAATACAAAACGGGCCTTCAAGTTCGACGAAGGAGACGGGTTGCTGGTACCCCAATTCTATAAAAGATCCGGTTGTAAGACCATCAATCACAACATGTTACTGGGAACTATCGATGGTTTCGTAACATTCAGCCCACTGGTAAACCTGCCCAAGCAAAAGCAACGGACGATAACCCTCACCAGCGTTGTCTGTAACGGCAGCCAGCTGATACCTTATCTGAACAGCGACAATCTGCCCGTAAGTATCTCAACAACCAAGGAACTGCATTTATATCCACCACAGAATTCCTTTGAAATCACATTCAGCTGCCTGGATTATATCGAACAGGAAAAGGTGTTCTACTTCCATCGCATTCATGAACTGGAGGAGCACTGGAACACAGGATTGGTAAAGAGAAACGCCAAGTACACCAATCTGCCGCCGGGAAAATATACGCTGGAAATACGATGCACCAACCACGACAACACCTGGTCTACCGAAGCCACCTGTCTCAGCATTATTGTACATCCCCCATTCTATAAAACAGGATGGTTCTACTCACTTATCGCTATATTGATAGTGTCCATTCTGCTTTATATCATCTATTGGTATAATGCAAGGCAACAACATATCCAGAAACTTCTGAAAGAAAAGATAGAAATCATGTCCGAACAGATGGAGGCTATCAATAAAGAGAAGTTATCCTATTTCACCAACCTCGCACACGAGTTTAAGACACCCCTGACCCTGATACAAGGACCGGCAAGCCAGCTTGTCAGGCAAACCACCGATCCCAAAGAAAAAGAGAACTTACAGATTATCAACCGGAATGCTCAATACCTGCTTTCACTGGTCAACCAACTGATTGACTTGCGCAAGATCGATACCCAGAACTTAACGCTCAATTACTCTCAATTCAACTTCAGCAAGTTCCTGAATACAACAATAACCGACTTTTCCAACCTGATGAAAGAACGAAACATCAGCTTTGAAAAGATATACCGTCTGAAGAGTGACCATATCTATTCTGATAAGGAAAACCTGCATAAGATACTGTTCAATCTATTATCCAACGCCATCAAGCATACTCCCGATAAAGGAAAAATCACATTGCATGCCAACCAATTCATCGACAAATCGAACAAACTCATACAGTTTATCTCCGTCACCAACAGTGGCAGCATAATAGCTCCTGACGAAATAGACAAAATATTCAACCGTTTCTACCGGATACCCGAACAGAACAAATATACAAACTACGGACAGAGCAGTACGGGCATCGGACTTCACATCGTAAAAGAGCTTATCAACCTATTAGACGGAACGATTAAAGTCAAGAGTTCGGAAAAAGAAGGTGTATCTTTCAGATTATATTTCCCCATTACGCTGGCGGACGCAGCGGAGAATGAAATTCATGAGGAATATAAAGAGCCCGTACCCGTTGAAGACAAAATCGAGCCGTTCATTCCTATAGACAGGAGCAAGCCGACTTTGTTATTGGTAGAAGACAATCCCGACATGCGTCATTATATCAAGAATATGCTGAAAGAAAAATACAATATCGCTGAAGCAAACAACGGTGAGCAAGGCTATAAGACAGCCCAGAATATCGTGCCCGATTTTATTGTATCCGATCTAATGATGCCCGTATGCGATGGTTCCGACTTCTGCAAAAGACTGCGCGAGGACAAGCTTTTAAGTCACATTCCTTTCCTGCTTCTCACGGCAAATTCAAGTGAGACTGCCCGGATAGAAAGCTATGAAAACGGAGTAGACGGATATATCACCAAGCCTTTCGAACAATCCGTATTATTAGCCCACATAGACTCCATCTTGAAGAACAGGGATTTGCGTCAGAAGAAATTCGTAGAACAAGACTTGAATCCTATCCTGCTGGAAGTGGGACAACCCGACCAGCAGTTCATGAACGAAGTTATGAATATTCTGGAAAAGAACTATGCTGATCCTCAATTCGGTGTAAAGGATCTGACAGAAAGGCTGAACATCAGTTATACAGTGATTTATAAGAAATTCGTATCACTCACCGGACTTCCGCCGGTACGTTTCATCCAACTATACAGGCTACAGATTGCCAAGAAAATATTAGAGAGTAGTACCAATAACGTCATTGTATCAGAAATAGCCTACCGGGTGGGATTTAATGATCCCAAGTACTTCACCCGTTGCTTTGTGAAACAATATAAGCAAACGCCCAGTTCATTCTTCAAGTAGCACGACCTTAGAATCAGGTCTGTTTACAGCACATTGCGGAAGGTTTCTATTTTATAACTATCAGATCGCCTTCCGCAAACCCAACTGTTATATGTTTCACCTGAAAAAGACTTATTACTTTCAGTTCTTTCTTTAACTCTTTCAGAACTTCCACCAGGCCGTTCAGTACTTCCTCCCACGGGATTTCGCTGGAAAGTTGCAAAGCATCACAGTTCCTTTCTCTCGGATCGAAATCTTCTTCACAAGCCCAGTCATCATTTTCCGCGTCATATTGTTTAGAGCCTGTCAGTTCGAGTGTATAGCAGCTCTGCCCATTTTCTTCGACAGCTTCCCACAAGTTGAAGTTCAATGCAATGATGTCATTAGGCAGGGTTTCGTATTCAGCAATGAACAAAAGCCACTGTTTTACAATGGCTTTTACTTTCTGTTTATCAAATACCTCCATAGGGATACAGCAAGTCTGAAAGTCCGGTTTACTTTCATCGTTCCCCAATATGGAGAATAGTTTTTTCAAAATATTACTCATTCTTAATCAATTCAAAAGTGTAGCTTCCTAACTCAACGACATCATTAATATGATATGACTACAAAGATAATGACAAATTATAAATAAATAGTATCTTTGTTACCATACCATATTAATAACCTTTTAGTTGAGGAAAATGTTTTGCATGGCATGATTAAACATCAAATAAAGCAACCCGGACATATTCAGATAGAAGACGTTATCTCTTTTTCTTCCAGATATAAATATGTGCTCCTACCGTTGCATATAGGCGGGTGGCATCCATCTTGCCGGTATATAGTTCATTCACTGCGGCTTGCAGCTCATCATTGTCAACTTTCGGTTTTCCGATTTCACCTCCCACAAGGCCGGCATCCACACTTAAGCCTATTACTGAACTTAAACGATATTCAAGCCCCATCGTAAAGTTTCCGCCCAAAGCATTAGCTGTAGCATTAATTTTACCTAAACCATCTGCTTTAAGGGTTTCTTTATAACGTAACCATCCCCATCCTACTGCACCGTAAATGGTTAACTTCTCCCCTAAAACCCATCGTCCGGTGAATTGAGGAGCAATATACAATAATCGTCCTACGTCTTTCATCTCCATCGTTTGAAAACCGTCAGTGAGAGACATTGTCTCTTTGGCGCGAAACTGCTGCACCAACACTCCCCACCCCCAACGGTTGTAATAACGAGACATTCCCACCCTCCAATCAAGTCCTGTGGACATATACGAAGAACCCTCAACCTCTTCTGTGGAGACAATATGCCCTACACCTACACCCCCAAAAACGTAACCGATAGGTTGTTTATTCCAGTCCGTACCCTTACGTGGCTGTGAGTTTACTTCCTTTTTGGATTGCGTCAGACTTTTGTTTATCTCCTGAGCATGAAGAGAGAATGCTCCCAAAATGCTGATTGCTAATAGAATGATTTGTTTTTTCATATTTTATGTATTAGTTTAATGTTTTATTCGTTATGGATACTTTTTCATTATAAGGAGGCCACATTTTTATATTACGCATAGCGGGAGTGGGAGGATAATAGATATCATGTTTTAAAAGTTTCATATCTTTTAGCGTCAAATCATATCGTTGTAAGATATTATAGTTACGACTTATTTCCTCCCAAGAATATTTTGCAAGCGTATCAGCATCAAAAATAAATATGCGTATCGTATCATTAGACATTCTAAAAATCTCTTCTGCAGTAATTGAACCAGGTACTATAAATAAATTTACTGATTTCTTTTCCACGGTTGTAAATCCATAATTATATTGGGATGTAGCATCATAGTCTTGATAAGCAGGTGCTAAAGTATCTTGGATACCCAGATACCACATGTTTAAACACACATCTATTTCTCTATCCGATTGATTATACACCTCGAAGCCAAATTCATGCGTATTTGGGTCGCAGGAAGAACATCCTAACAATATTAGTAGTAGTTTGCTTATCAGTTTCATATTTCCATCTTTTTTGTTCAAGAATTTACTATATTTCGTATACAAATTTAGAATGATAGTGATAAAATCTCTTATTCTAAACCATACTGAAAATAAATAATACTCACTCTTCAGGGGGATATACGATTGTCCAATTCAAACTATCAAGCTGTGCAAGAGTGTACTCATACCTTTTTGCTACAAGATAATCTTCACGGATCTTCTCCCAAGGAACAGAGTCAACGACAGCCATGTCAAAAAGAAAGATTGTCATGACACCTGTAGAATATGGCTGTTTCATTTCATACCTCCAACTAGTTTGCTTTCTACGAACCGAATGGGGGGCTATAGCGAATTTTTTAATTCTATCATCAAAAACATTACCCTCAACCTGTATTGTAGTATCAGGATAATAATTATCTCTACAATAATCCAGCAATGTCTTATCCGAGTTATTTATAAATATAACAGTTGAATCGAATGGTATATCTCTGTCTGGACATCCCCATAAAATAAAAGGGATTAAAGCAATTAGTGAAAATTTTAAATACTTCATATCTTCTATTTATTTAATTAGTTGACCTGCATTTTTAGAAAAAGAATATGTCTTGCCA
>OODG01001808.1_pt1 | contig 13985 bp, 10 predicted proteins | sample 1671621 | NCBI WGS metagenome assembly OODG01 (sample SAMN06348175, study PRJEB24527) | human gut metagenome | biome: human gut; feature: ankylosing spondylitis patient; material: feces | host: Homo sapiens | place: China | collected 2015-10 | reverse complement strand
TATGGGCAGCGAGGAGATGCAGGACTTTTCCATACCTAGTCTTATAACAAGGACAACAAACGACATTACACAGATACAGATGATAATATCAATGGGCTTGCAGATGATAATAAAATCGCCTATCATGGCGGTTTGGGCTGTTATAAAGATACTTGGCAAGAGCTGGGAGCTTTCGGCTGTGACTGCGGCGTTCGTTGTGGTGATATGCGTATTCGTTCTTGCAGTTATGGCTACCTGCATACCGAGATTCCGTATCGTTCAAAAACTTACTGATAAAATAAACCGTGTTGCAAGAGAAAATCTCACAGGCATAAACGTTGTCCATGCTTTCAATGCTGAGAAATATCAGAACGACAAGTTCGATGTTCCAAGCAAGGAGATGATGAACACACAGCTTAAAAACCAGAGAATGTTCGCACTTATGATGCCAGTTATGAATATCGGAATGAATGGTCTGACCCTTGCTATCTATTGGCTTGGTGCAGTGCTTATCCAGCAGATAGCCCTGACGGCAGTTCAGGACAGGATAACGCTTTTCAGCAACGTTGTTGTTTTCAGCACATATGCCACATACGTTGTAATGTCATTTATGATGCTCGTTATGATATTCATGATGCTCCCTGCGGCTCAGGTCTCAGCAGAGCGTATCAACGAAGTGCTTGAGCGTGACGTGAACATAAAAGAGGGAAGCGTCGGCGAGGGAAGAGAGCAGGGCACTGTGGAATTTAAAAACGTTTCTTTCAGATATCCTCATGCTTCTGAAGACGAGCTGAGCAACATAAGCTTTAAGATAAACAAGGGTCAGACACTTGCCATAATCGGTGCAACAGGAAGCGGTAAGACAACGCTTATAAGCCTTATACCAAGATTTTATGACGCAACAGAGGGCGAAGTTCTTGTTGACGGAGTAAACGTAAAAGACTTCAAGTTCGATACCCTTTATGACAAGCTTGGATATGTCACACAGAAGGCTGTGCTTTTTGCAGGAAGCATAAGAGAAAATGTTTTCTTTGGCGAAAGTGCCGCTCCTAAAAATGACGAGGAGCTTAAAAACGCTATCGAGCTTTCTCAGGCGGAGGAGTTTGTGAATAAGCTTCCTGACGGCACAGAGCATATGATATCTCAAATGGGCAGAAACGTTTCAGGCGGACAGAAACAGCGTTTGTCTATTGCAAGAGCGCTTTCAAGAAAGCCTGAGATACTTGTGTTTGATGATTCTTTCTCAGCCCTTGACTACAAGACAGACGCAAAGCTCAGAGAGGGTCTTAACGAAAAGCTTAAGGACACAACAAAGATAATCGTTGCACAGAGAATAAGCACTATCCGTCATGCAGACAAGATAATAGTCCTTGACCGTGGCGAAGCCGTGGGCATGGGTACTCATGAGGAGCTTATGAAAAACTGCGACGTATACAAAGAGATAGCGCTTTCACAGCTAAGTGCGGCAGAGCTTGCATAGAAAGGGGGACTGCACAATGAGAAAATACGAAAAGGCTAGTAAGGGCGAAATGACGTCCGCTATGAAAAAAATAATAGAGTATATGAAAGGCAGTGTAGGTATCGTTGCCGTGGCATTGGTTCTTGCGGCGCTTGGTGCGGTGCTGACTATTATAGGGCCTGACAAGGTGGGCGAGATAACCGACCTTATGGCAGACGGACTTATGACAGGCATTGACCTTAAAGCGGTGGCAAGGGTAGGAATTTTCCTTGGAGCGATATATATTTCAAGCTCGCTTTTTACCTTTATTCAACAGTATATAATGGCGACAGTCACCCTGAAAATGTCATACAGAATGAGAAGCGACCTTTCAAGAAAGATAAACTGCGTTCCGCAGAAATATTTCAATTCTCATTCGCAAGGTGATATCCTCAGCCGTATCACAAATGATGTATCAACTTTACAACAGGGTCTTACAAACAGTCTTCCGACCATAATCAGTGCAGTGGCACAGTTTGTGGGTTGTCTTATAATGATGTTCGTTACAGAATGGCGACTTGCGCTCATCTCACTGTTCATCACATTCTTCGGACTTTTCCTGATAGTTTTCATAATGTCAAAATCACAGAAGTTTTTCCTAGACAGACAGGAAAGCCTTGGTAAGCTCAACGGCTATGTTGAGGAGATGTATTCGGGTCACGAGGTAGTAAGGATATCCCGTGGAGCAGATAATGTAAAGAAACATTTTGGTGGACTTAACGAGGCTGTATACAACGCAAACTGGAAGTCACAGTTTCTGTCAGGCATCATGCAACCGCTTATGAACGTTATCGGAAATCTTGCATACGTTGCGGTATGTGTTTTCGGCTCGATGCTCGCTCTTAACGGCACTATCACATTCGGCGTTATAATCTCGTTCATTCTTTATGTAAGACTTTTCACATCGCCTCTTGGTCAGATAGCTCAGGGCATGACAAATATGCAGACAGCTTCCGCTTCAGCTCAGAGAATATTTGACTTTATCGAAAGCGAGGAACTTTCAGACGAGAGCGACAAGAGCAGTGAAATGCCTGAGGTAAAGGGCAACGTAAGCTTTGAAAATGTTCGTTTCAGCTATCCTGATACTCCTGACAAGGTGATAATAAAGAACTTCTCCGCAGAGGTAAAGGCAGGTCAGAAGGTGGCTATCGTTGGACCTACCGGTGCAGGAAAGACCACAATGGTAAATCTGCTTATGAGATTTTTCGAGATAAACAGTGGAAGTATCTCCATAGACGGCACGCCTATCTCACAGCTGAGCCGTGAAACTGTCCACAATATGTTCAGCATGGTTTTGCAGGACACATGGCTTTTTGAGGGCACTGTGAGAGAAAACCTTGTTTACAGCATGGAGGGCATAAGCGATGAGTCCCTTGAAAGAGTGTGCAAAGCCTGCGGTCTGGATAAGTTCGTTCATACGCTCCCTGAGGGCTTTGATACAGTGCTTTCTGAAAGCGTGGCAATATCCGCAGGACAGAAACAGCTTCTCACTATTGCAAGGGCAATGCTCCAGAATGCGCCTATGCTCATACTTGATGAAGCAACATCTTCTGTCGATACGAGAACGGAGCTTCTTATCCAAAGGGCAATGGATAAGCTTACAAAGGGCAGAACGAGCTTTGTTATCGCACACAGACTTTCGACTATCAAAAACGCAGACCTGATACTTGTTATGCGTGACGGCGATGTTATCGAAAGCGGAAACCATGAAACCCTTATGGCAAAGGGTGGATTTTATGCCGAGCTTTATAACAGCCAGTTTGATCAGGCTTCATAAAGCAGGCTTTTATATGCAAAGCACACGGCTTTTACGGCTGTGTGCTTTGTGCTTTTTTTACTAAAATGGGTGTGACAGTGGTGTGGCTGTATTGAAAAATGACAATAAAGTGTATTTTATTCCTTAAAATCAGATATTTCACTTGACTAATCCGTATTAAAATGGTATGATAAATATGTATTTTTATTAATGTATGTAAAATATATTTTAGCAGAAGGATTGATATATAATGAAAACACCATTTATAACCAAGGAAAAGGCTGAGGAGATAATCAAGCAGTATCCTACACCTTTTCATATCTACGACGAAAAGGGTATCAGACAGAGAGCCAGAGATCTTTACAAGGCATTTAGCTGGAACAAAGGCTTCAAGGAGTATTTCGCTGTAAAGGCTACTCCGAACCCATTCATTTTGAAAATACTCAAGGAAGAGGGCTGCGGCGTTGACTGTTCTTCTCTTACTGAGCTTATGATGAGCGACTGCTGCGGATTCAGCGGAAGCGACATCATGTTTTCTTCAAACGTTACTCCTAAGGCTGATTTTCTCAAGGCAAGAGAGCTTGGAGCTTATATCAACCTTGACGATTTCACTCACATAGATTATCTTGACGACCTTTGCGGTATTCCTGAAACTATCTGCTGCCGTTTCAATCCGGGCGGACATTTCGAGATAGAAACTCAGATAATGGACAACCCCGGTGAGGCTAAGTACGGCTTCACAAGAGAGCAGCTTTTTGAGGGCTTCAAGGTACTTCAGCAGAAGGGTGCAAAGCATTTTGGTCTGCACGCATTCCTTGCGTCAAATACTGTTTCAAACGCTTATTATCCAAAGCTTGCAAGAATACTTTTTGAGCTTGCTGTTGAGCTTCATGAAAAGACGGGTGCAGACATCAAGTTCGTAAACCTTTCAGGCGGTGTTGGCATAGCATATGAGCCTGACAAGCCACAGAACGATATCTTCGCTATCGGCGAGGGCGTTCGCAAGGCATTTGAGGATATAATGGTTCCTGCCGGTCTTGGGGACGTTGCTATCTTCACAGAGCTTGGCAGATATATGCTCGCTCCGTTCGGTCATCTCGTTGCTACCTGCACACATCACAAGCATACTTATAAGGAGTATGTTGGACTTGACGCTTGCGCCTGCAACCTTATGCGTCCTGCTATGTACGGTTCATATCATCACATTACAGTTCTTGGCAAGGAGAACGCTCCATGCGACCACAAGTATGACGTAACCGGCGGTCTTTGCGAGAACAACGATAAGTTTGCGATCGACAGAATGTTGCCTGAGATAGACACAGGTGATATAATTGTTATCCACGACACAGGCGCACACGGCTTCTCGATGGGCTACAACTACAACGGAAAGCTCCGTTCAGCAGAGATACTTCTTCATGAGGACGGCTCATTCGACATGATAAGACGTGCCGAAACTCCTGCTGACTATTTCGCAACATTTGATTTCACTGATATTTTCGATAAATATACAAAGAATAATAAGTAATGACGCTTAGATCCACAGGGAATTTCTCTGTGGGTCTTGCTGTTTTTGGGGCGTTTGGTGAGCAAATATTAAAAAAATCGGAATTTATGTGATTTTTGCTTGCAAAATAGTATGAGATGTAGTATAATATTAAATTGAATTGGTGTATTTTTGCACCTAAGGCGTTGCCTTAATATTAAGAAAGGTCAGGGATTATATATGGATTTGAACATGGTCAAGTATCTGGCAGAGCTTAGCAAGCTGGAATATTCCGATAAAGAGCTTGCAGCCACAGCCGAGCAGATGACTGATATTATTGATCTTATGGATACCGTAAAGGAAATCGACATTACCTATGACGATCTCAAGGACAATCATGATGTTTACCTCAACGATCTGAGAAAAGACGAGGTCATCGAATCTATGCCTACTTCAAAGGTCCTTTCAAATGCAGTGAATACAAACAACTGCTTTGTAGTGCCTAAGGTCGTAGAGTAAATTTAACAGGAAGGTAGTGTGAAATTTGGACGTTTCTTCAATGAAAATCCGTGATATGCGTAAGGCTCTTGACAGTAAGGAAATTTCCGCTAAAGAGCTTGCACAGACATATTTTGAGAGAATAAAGAAATATGACGATAAGGTAAAGAGCTTTATCACTGTTACAGAGGAAAAGGCTCTGGAGCAGGCTGAAAAGGCTCAGGGCGTTATCGATAAGGGCGAGGCAAAGGCTCTCACAGGAATACCTGTGGCAGTAAAGGACAATATTTGTACAGAGGGCGTAAAGACCACCTGTGCGTCAAAAATGCTCGAAAACTTTGTTCCGCCTTATAATGCGACCGTTATGGAAAAGCTCGACGCTGAGAATATCGTAATGCTCGGCAAGACTTCCATGGACGAGTTCGCAATGGGAGGCTCTACACAAACCTCCGCTTTTGCAAAGACAAAGAATCCTTATGATCTTGACCGTGTACCTGGAGGCTCATCAGGCGGATCTGCTGCGGCAGTTGCTGCGGGACTTGCACCTGTTGCTCTTGGTACTGATACAGGCGGATCTATCAGACAGCCTGCTGCTTTCTGCGGCGTAACAGGTATTAAGCCAACATACAGCAGAGTTTCAAGATTTGGTCTTGTGGCTTTCGCTTCATCTCTTGACCAGATAGGCTCTATCGGTCTTGACGCTCATGACTGTGCTATCCTTCTTAATGAGATATGCGGCTATGACTTCCATGACGGCACAAGCTCAAAACTTGAAGTGCCTGATTTCACCGCAAAGATAGGCGAGTCAATGAAGGGCATGAAGATAGCACTCCCTAAGGAGTTCTATGCAGAGGGCATCAATGATGAGGTAAAGGCTGCCGTTTTAAAGGCTGCTGATGAATATAAGGCTATGGGTGCTGAGCTTATCGAGTGTTCAATGCCGTCGCTTAAATATGCTGTTCCTTGTTATTATCTTCTTGCCTGCGCTGAGGCGGCTTCAAACCTGTCAAGGTATGACGGTATCAAGTACGGTCACAGAACTCTCACAGCCGACAGCTATGAGGAGCTTATCATCAAGTCACGTTCAGAGGGCTTCGGCGAGGAAGTAAAGAGAAGAATACTTCTTGGAAACTACTGCCTGTCAAGCGGATATTATGACGCTTACTACAGAAAAGCAATGGCTCTCAGACAGCTTATAAGAAAAGAATACAATGATATATTCGAGAAGTGCGACGTTATTCTTACGCCGACAACTCCTGCTGTTGCATACAGCCCTGAGATGACTTCCGACCCTGTTCAGATGTATCAGGCTGATATATGCACAGTTACGGTAAATATCGCAGGTCTGCCTGCAATATCAACTCCTTGCGGCTATGACAGCAAGGGTATGCCTATCGGTATGTCTGTTATAGGCAGAAAGTTTGACGAGGCAACTATCATCAAGACTGCCGACGCATACGAAAAGGGCTTCAAGCCTGTTGCGCCAAAGCTTTAAGGGAGGTAAGACAAATGGAAAAATGGAGAACGGTCATCGGCCTTGAGATCCACGCCGAGCTGCTTACCAAAACTAAGATCTTTTGTAACTGCTCCGCTGAGTTCGGAGGTGCGCCAAATACAAGATGCTGCCCTGTATGTACAGGTATGCCCGGTACTCTGCCTATCATCAATCAGCAGGCTGTAGAGTATGCTGTAAAGGCAGGATATGCGCTTAACTGCGGCATCAACAAGTTTTCAGTATTCGACAGAAAGAACTACTTCTATCCTGACCTGCCAAAGGCATATCAGATATCACAGCTTTACAGACCTATCGTAGGTCCCGGTTATGTGCCTATCGAGGTGAACGGTCAGAAAAAGAATATCAGAATAAACCATATCCACCTTGAGGAAGACGCCGGTAAGCTCGTTCATGACGCTTTCAACGGAATCTCAATGGCTGACTATAACAGATGCGGTATCCCGCTTATCGAGATAGTTACTGAGCCTGATATAGCGTCAGCAGAAGAGGCTATGGCTTTCGTTGAGCAGATATCTCTGCTTTTGCAGTATGCTGGCGTTTGCGACTGTAAAATGGAGCAAGGCTCACTGAGATGTGACGTTAATATCTCTCTTATGCGTCCTGACGCAACTGAGTTCGGTACTCGTGCGGAGATAAAGAACATCAACTCTATCAAGTCTGTTGGCAGAGCTATCAAGTATGAGGAAAAAAGACAGGCGCTTCTTCTTGAAGCTGGCAAAAAGGTCATTCAGGAAACAAGACGTTACAACGCAAACAGAGATAAGACAACTTCAATGCGTACAAAGGAAAACGCTAACGACTATCGTTATTTCCCGGAGCCTGATATCCTTCAGGTGAACCTCACTGACGCTCAGCTTGATGAGATAAAGGCTAAGCTGCCTGAAATGCCAAGCAGCAGATTCAAGAGATACACTGAGGAATACGGTATTTCTGAGATAGACGCAAAAACGCTTATCCAAACAAAGATAATCTCAGATTTCTTTGAGAATGCACTTAAGAGATATAACAATCCTAAGAGCGTGGCTGTGTTTATTCTCGGCGAGTTTATGAGAAGAGTAAATCTGGGCGAGATAGATATAAACAATATCAGCTTCACACCTGAGGAGTTTGCAGAGCTTGTTGAAATGGCTGATACAGAGAAGGTATCAAAGAACGACGCTAAGACCGTGTTCAGAGCAATGGTAGAAGAGGGCGGCAAGCCTATGGACATTGCAAAGAGCAAGGGTATGATAATCACTGTAGATACTGCAAAGGTCGAGGCAGGCGTTGACGAGATACTCGCCGCAAATGCCGCACAGGTAGAGCAGTATAAGAACGGCGAAACAAAGGTATTCGGCTTTATCATGGGTCAGTGTACAAAGGCTCTCAAGGGCGTTGCAACACCTAAGATAATCAAGGAAATTCTTGAAAGCAAGCTGAAAGCTGCCGCTGCAAGCGCTGCTTCTGACGCAGAGAAGAAAGAGGACGTAAAGGACAACGTTATCGACACTTCAAAGCTCACAAAGTATGAGAACGCTGATAAGTATGTACCTGAAAATGACGGCAAAATGCTTATGATAGATACGGCTGACGTCAAGAAAGAGTTTATGCTTGCTGACGCTAAGGCTAATATGGGCAAGGAAGTTGAGTTTTCAGGCTGTGTTCACAGAATAAAGAACATGGGAAGCATTGCGTTTATCGTAGTAAGAACTTCAAGAGATGTTATACAGACAGTTTACTCTGCTGACAACTGCAAGGATTCTATCGAGGGTCTGAGAGAGGGCTTCTTTGTAAACGTAAAGGGTATCGTTAAGGAAAACCCTAAGGATTTCAACGGTCTTGAAATAGAACTTGATTCTATCAAGCTTATCTCAACGAACGCTGCTGAGCTTCCTTTAAAAATATCACAGGGCAGACTTAACTGCACAATAGAAGTAAATCTTGACAACCGTGCGGCTTCTCTGAGAAACCCATATGAGAGAGCTATATTCAAGCTCCAGGAGGGTCTTGTTCAGGGTATGCACAAGTTCATGCAGGCAAACAACTTCACTGAGATACACTCGCCAAAGATAGTTGCTCAGGGTGCAGAGGGCGGCGCTAACATCTTCCGCCTTGACTATTTCGGCAAGTCTGCGTTCCTTAACCAGTCACCGCAGTTCTATAAGCAAATGGCTGTGGCATTCTTTGACAGAGTTTATGAGATAGCACCTGTATACAGAGCTGAAAAGCACGCTACTTCACGTCATATCAACGAGTATATCGGTCTTGATTTTGAAATGGGCTATATCGACAGTATGTATGACGTTATGAAAATGGAGATCGCAATGCTCAAGTCCATTTTCGAGTATATCAAGGAAAACTATCAGAATGAGTTGAAGATACTTGAGGCTGACGTTCCTGAGATAAAGGAAGTTCCGTCAATCAAGTTCGCTGACGCTATCGAACTGTTGAGAGGCGGCGAGGGAAGCGGCAAGAAGTTCGATCTTGATCCGGAGGACGAGGTAAATCTCGGCAAGTATGCCAAGGAAAAGTACGATTCAGACTTTATCTTTGTTACACACTTCCCATCTTCAAAGCCTCCGTTCTATGCAATGAACTCAAGAGAAGACCCAAGAGAAGCATACAAGTTCGACCTTTTGTTCAGAGGACTTGAGATAACCTCAGGCGGTCAGAGAATACACGATTACAACGAGCAGGTGGAGAAGATGAAGGCTCAGGGACTTGACCCTGATGATTTCAAGAACTATCTTGAGGCTCACAAGTATGGTCTGCCACCTCACGGCGGACTTGGTATCGGTCTTGAAAGACTTCTCATGAAGCTTCTTAACAAGAACAACATCAGGGAAACATCACTGTTCCCAAGAGATATCAACAGACTTCTTCCATAGTCTGCAAATATGTTTATCAAAGAACGGGCAGGTCTGTCCGTTCTTTTTTTGTATGGGCGACCTGAGGTCGTCGGGGCTGTATAAAAGCAGAATATTTGTCCAATAAGAATAGTATAATTCAATGATACTGATTCGGAGGACTGATATTCTTGAAAAAAATTCTTACTTTACTTATTTGTTTTTTGACCCTTTGCTCTTGCGGAGGTGAGGTAAATTCCCAGAGGGACAGGCTTGTGACTATGGAAAAAGCATCGGTGATACCTGTGTGCGGAGAGAAAAACTACACTGATGTGGAAACGTCACACAAGCTTAATTATACTGTGCCAAAAGCTATATGGATATCCTATATAGATCTTGCTGATATGCTCACCGGGAAAAGTGCCGGGGAATTTCGTGAGAACTTTTCGCAGGCGTGCGAAAATGCTTTGAGCATAGGTTGTAATACGCTGTATGTCCACGTCAGACCTTTTGGCGATGCTATATATGATTCGGAACTTTATCCTGCATCAAGATATATAACAGGCATGGCAGGTGAGCAGGGTGACTTTGACCCGCTTGATATAATGATACAGACCGCACATGATAAGGGGCTTTCTTTTCACGCATGGATAAACCCTCTCAGGTGTGAGAATGAGAAATGTTTTCAGACTTATGACGATAGCTTTCTTCTGAAAAAATGGTATGACGAGGGCGACGGCTGTTTGGAGCAGGTCGAGGGCGACAGCCATTTGTGGCTCGACCCTGCTTATGATGAGGTAAGACAGCTTATAGCAGAGGGTGCAGTGGAGCTTGCGGAAAATTATGATATTGACGGCTTGCATTTCGACGATTACTTTTACCCCACAACGGCTGAGGATTTTGACGCACAGTGCTTTTCTGCCCAGACGGAGTTTGATGATCTGGCAAAATGGCGGCTGAACAATATCTCCCTTATGGTGGGGGAGATATACAGTGCGGTAAAAGCTGTGGATAAGGATATTCTGGTGGGAGTTTCGCCTCAGGGAAATATGGAAAATAACTATGAGTATATGTACGCTGATGTGAAAAAGTGGTGCAGTGAGGAGGGTTATATAGACTATATCTGTCCGCAGATATACTTCGGTTATGAAAATTCTGTCAAGCCTTATGAGGATACCCTACAGCAGTGGGCTGATATCTGCACAACTGATGTTACGCTGGTGGCAGGTCTGGGAGTATATAAGATAGACAGCGAGAGTGAATTTTCTGAAAATATCGGCATTATCGGCAGGCAGATAAATGACGCTGTAGTTAGTTATAACTACGCAGGAGCGGCGGTATACGGCTATGGAAGTCTGTTCGGCGGCAGTGAAAGAGGCTGTCAGGAGCAGGAGTGTATCGAAATTGCTTTTGATAATCTTGATACATCTGTAAAATGATATGCGATATATAAATTATGGTATGTTAAATGTAAACAAATTGTGATATATTATTATAAAATTTATGGAAGCAAACAAAAAACTATTGAAATTTCTTTTTAAATATAGTATAATGTTATATGCTGTAAGGCGATAATAGAAAATGTTTTTGTATTATTTGCCTAAAACAATATTATTTTGCTAATTATTCAGGGAGGGATTTTAGTGTACAAAATCGTAACAAGAAGACAGCTCAACGACGCTGTTGTTCTTATGGAGATCGACGCACCTTACATTGCCGCTAAGGCTGAGGCTGGTCAGTTCATCATCTACAGAGTTGATGAGAAGGGCGAGCGTGTTCCGCTCACTATCGCTGACTATGACAGAGAAAAGGGCACGATCACAATTATTTTCCAGGTAGTAGGTGCATCTACAACTGAGCTTGCAAGACTTAATGAGGGCGACTATATCCATGACGTTGTTGGTCCTCTCGGCGTTGCCACAGAGTATGACGAGGGTATCAAGAGAGTTGCAGTAGTAGGCGGAGGCGTTGGCTGTGCTATCGCTTACCCACAGGCTAAGAAACTCCACAGCATGGGCGTTGAAGTTGATCTTATCGCAGGCTTCAGAAGCAAGGATATCGTTATCCTCGAGGACGAAATGGGTAAGGCATCTTCACATCTTCACATCTGTACAGACGACGGTTCATACGGCTATCACGGATTTGTTACAAACAAGCTTCAGGAGCTTATTGACGGTGGTGCTAAGTTTGACGAGGTCATCGCTATCGGACCAGTTCCAATGATGAAGTTCGTTTGCAAGGTAACAAAGCCTTATGATATCAAGACTCTCGTTTCACTTAACCCTATCATGATCGACGGCACAGGAATGTGCGGCGGATGTCGTGTAACTGTTGACGGCAAGATCAAGTATGCTTGCGTTGACGGTCCTGACTTTGACGGTCAGAAGGTAGATTTCGACGAGCTTATGAGAAGAAACTCAACTTATAAGGAGCAGGAAAAGGCTCACTTGTGCAGACTTACTGGAGGTGTAAGATAATGGCTAATATGAGTTTGACAAAGACTCCTATCGCAGAGCAGGAGCCAAAGGTAAGAGCTAGAAACTTCAAGGAAGTTACTTTGGGTTACACCCCTGAGCAGGCTATAGAAGAAGCTCAGAGATGTCTTAACTGCAAGCACAAGCCTTGTATGACAGGATGTCCTGTAAGCGTTAGGATCCCTGAGTTTATCGCAAAGGTAGCAGAGGGCAAGTTTGAAGAAGCTTATGCTATCATCAAAACAACAAACGCTCTGCCGGCTGTTTGCGGACGTGTATGTCCACAGGAGCATCAGTGTGAGGGCAAGTGTGTAAGAGGTATCAAGGGCGAGCCTGTTGGTATAGGCAGACTTGAGAGATTCTGTGCAGACTATATGATGGACAAGGCAGTTGCAGTAGAAAAGGCTGAGCCAAACGGTCATAAGGTAGCTGTTGTCGGCGGTGGTCCTTCAAGCCTTACAGTTGCAGGCGACCTTGCTAAGCTTGGTTACGATGTAACTATCTACGAGGCATTCCATACAGCAGGCGGCGTTTTGATGTATGGTATCCCTGAGTTCAGACTTCCAAAGGCTATCGTTCAGCACGAGATAGACAATCTGACAAACATGGGCGTACATATCATGACAAACATGGTTATCGGCAGAGTTCTTTCTATCGACGAGCTTATGGGCATGGGCTATGAAGCTGTATTTGTAGGTTCAGGCGCAGGTCTTCCAAGATTCATGGGTATCGAGGGCGAAGGTCTTGTAGGTGTTTACTCAGCTAACGAGTACCTTACAAGAATCAACCTTATGAAGGCATACAAGGACGATTATGATACCCCTATCATGAAGTCAAAGAACGTAGCTGTTGTCGGCGGCATCCGGCGCAGAACGGCGTTCCGAACGTCTTTCAGGAGGACAGAGAGTATTGGAGCCGCGTCAATTCGCCCATCGTCGCGGGAAATCGCCTGTATCTGCTGTTTGATGCGTTGCAGCTTGTGAAGGTTTACGACTTGCAGGGTAATTATCTGTATACCGTCAACATGACCAACAAGAATCATCACGGCATTTCTGCGCTCTATGCGAAGGACGACGAAATGTACTTTCGGGAGCAGTCGGAACTCTACTGCTTCAAGGCGGATCAATTCGTTCAGCGGCTGACGGGCGACGCGGCAGAGACAATGCTGGAAACGCTCCGGGCGGAGGAATGCCGCCGGACAGAGGACGATGCCGGAAATACCTACCTGCTTTCGGGCGTGGACATCGTGAGGGAAGCGCCGGATGGCGAGCAGACAACCATCCTGCATCGGTCACCCCTGCTGAACATCTATCAGGATTATCAAATCATCTTCTGGGCAATTGCTTTCGCAGCGCTGGCGACGGCGTGCATTGCGCGCTTCATTGCCAACAGTCGGGAAGTGCGCCAAAGGGAAGAAAATGCGCGCGGCGCAAAGTGAACATCATCCCCCGCGGTTCTCGGCGTTCCTGCCGGGAATCGCTTTTTCTTGCGAAAAAATCTGCGCGAATTGTAAAAACAGCCCCCGACGCTGGGAAAAAGCAGGAGAACAAACACGCCGCCGCGAATAAAGAAGAAAGGAAAATCAGATGAAAGGAAGGGAGGCACGTTGGCGAAGACACGCGCGAAGCGGTATGTGCCAGATGTGGTGGGCAAGGTGGCGTTGGTGACGCTGATTATGAGTTTCATTCTGGGCGCAATTTCGATTACGTCGTTTGAAGATTGGCTGCATCCGATGCGGGACGGCGTTCCGACCATCTTCCGGCGGGACAGCGAATATTGGAGCGAAGCAGAAGCGCCGATTGTTGCGGAGAATCGGCTGTACCTGCTGTTTAACACCCTGAACATCGTGAAGGTTTACGATTTGCAGGGAAATTATCAGTATACCATCAATTTTTCCAACAGGCGGCGCAACGGACTCTCTTCTCTTTGTGCGCAGGGCGATGAGATGAACTATCG
>OODG01001783.1_pt1 | contig 14123 bp, 14 predicted proteins | sample 1671621 | NCBI WGS metagenome assembly OODG01 (sample SAMN06348175, study PRJEB24527) | human gut metagenome | biome: human gut; feature: ankylosing spondylitis patient; material: feces | host: Homo sapiens | place: China | collected 2015-10 | reverse complement strand
AGTTGGTTGTATTTCCAGTGAAAGTAGGACATCGCCCGGCTCCCCATTCAAAAAAGCCTCGAATCGTTTGATTCCGAGGCTTTTTTTTTAAACTCCGTTAGTTAATCTCTGTCTTTCCGTCTGCGAGGACGCCTTCTGCGGTCATCATCGTCGTCCCAGTCATCGTCATCATCGTCGTCGTCCCAGTCATCGTCATCATCGTCGTCCCAATCATCGTCATCATCCCAGTCGTCATCGTCATCCCTCGCATACAACGGTGCAGAAATACCAGCCGCGGATAGAAACAATAATGCCATTAAAAGATTACGTCTTGAGGTCATAGTAGCTAATCTCCTGTCAAGCGTTGATCTTATTTTGAGTATCTCAAAATTTTTTCTGTTGTCAGAATCGAATTAACGATCTGTAACCTCTATGACAAAGTACACGGATTGAGCGGTTTCCTATTCATATTTGAGGCGATCCAATTTGATTTGATAAATTAAGGGGCGTTGATCACTTCGGCAATGGCCGACATTATCAACACCCCCTTTTGTTTTTACCTTTCTCAGTCTCTGCGAAGAAAGCCTGCAATAGAAACTCTTTTCTTTAAAGTCGTTCGATGCTCTTCAATTGCGCAAACAATTGATTAGCACCTCTCACCATTGCCGTCCATGCACTGAAATACTCAAAGGATTCTTCTTTGGCTTTTGTCCATTTCTCAAAGGCTTCGACCAAAAGACTGCGGGCTTTTTGCCCTGCTCTGTCCTGTAAACCCAGAGCTGATGCACTATAAGCCATCGCCACAATATGTTTTAACGTTTGTACTTTTACTTGAGAATTAGCTTCGACAGCACGCTTTTGAATAACGATGTTCATTTCGCTTAATTTATCCAAGAGCTCTTGCCAAATAGGTTCATTCACAAATGCTTCGCTGATGCTGTCCGTGCACTGCTTTTCTTTAACCACGTTTAGTTTTTCACGAATGGTTGTACTAAATTCGTTCCATTCAGCCATCAAATCCAGTGCGTCAGGGCCTTCAATAACGGATTGAATCAAACCGTTTGTGAAAATCTCAGTGTCTCGCATGAGCGCTTGAGGATCGATTCCTTGCATCGTGTCGTCCGTGGTGTGCCAATAAGGACCGTATACACCGGATAAACCGGCCACTTTCATGCTGACGCTGCCACTAGGCGGAACTTCAGAAATATTGGAAAAGACTGAAGGGATGCCCATGCTCATAAACGATTGATCACAGGACCGATTAAAGCGGGTGAAGGCTTCAGTAAAACTTATGCCTTCATGCGCTTTTCTAGCTAGTGCGGCTGTGGAGGCCATGACAGGTGTCTTTCCTAAAATCGTTGAACCCACCGCTCCCAGACAATCACAGTTGAGATTTAGAAAAACTTTCTCATTGAGCCAATTGAAATGCTTATCGTGCCAAGCCGTGCTGCCGGCATAGCGCCCATGACTGTGCCCGGACCAAATGACATAACAGACATCATGTTTGCGGTTTTTGAGCGTGAGAATTTCCTTGGCACTAGCCACCATTGCGGCGATTCCCGAAGCATTATCCAATGCACCGTCTCCCCAACTGTCAATGTGACCGGTGACGATCGCCGTAAACGCTTCGGAATTTTGCTCATTATGACGGACATGAGCCATCAAAACGGGCGATGTCGTCCAACGGCTATTGATTGCCAATTCAAGAGTTATCCTCATTCCATCTTTTAATGTCAACGCGTCTGAATGCTTTATAGAAGCGTTGGGCATCGTGACATAACGACTTTCGCAGCCCGGTGTCGGACTGCCCCAGACGTCACTAACAATCATGCGATGGATGCGATCCCCAGTATCAAAAAGCACCGCTTTTAATCCCAGCGCTTGGGCTTTTCTCAAATCATTCAAATTGGCCAAACCGTTAAGAAGAACAATCTCGTCAGAATTGCCCTTCTTTTCATAGCTTTGCCAATCCGAGGCAGAAAGAATACGCAAATGCCCTTGAACAGAAACCGTTCCTTGTCGGGGATTGTTTCCATCAAGAGGTAATGTCATAGCGTTGCCCAGAGCCTTAATGCGTTGACCATCCGCCGTCATGCGAACGTTGTCGACCGTCGAAACAAAAAGCGGAACGCGTTCTATGTTCACTTCTGCTCCGACATTTTTAAAGGCCTCAGCAATGACAATAAAGGCGTTTTCTTCCGATGGATTTGATAATCTCTCACCGGTATTAGCGATGTCTTGCAGTGTTTGCATTAAAAGCGTTTGGTCAAGCATTTAAAGACTCCTTATTTAAGGATTACTTATCAAGCGGCAAGCGACGAAATTCTTCGGTGAATGCCACAAAGTAATCGACAACCGCTTGCATCATGTCCTTGCCCCATTCGGCATTGGCTTTTTGACTGTCAATGCCACCGAAGCCGCCCATGGGAATGCCTTTTTTGATGTCACGGACAAGCTTGATATGAGCGTCGCCAAACTTCACAGAACTTAAGTGCGTGAAGTGCAGACTGTCGCTTAAATCTTTGACGATCGTTTCCGGGCAAGAGCCAATATCAATGAGTTCAGGTTTGATATGCATGATGGCCGATACTTCCTGAGCATCGCCGTGACCAGTTGTCCAAATTTTGTTTAATTCCGGAGCGATGCCCCACCAATCGAGCAATGTAATTAACGCGCCGGTTTCTCTGGCTAATTCAAGACCAGCCTTTTCAATGGCTGGGTCGTTGCCGCCGTGGCCATTGACGACGATAAAACGCCTGGCGCCGTGTTTGGCTAAGTTTTGGAAAACGCCTCGCATGATATCGATCATGGTTTCAAGTCCCATGTCAATGGTGCCCGCAAACGAGGTGTGGTGTGTGGCAACCCCAAAAGGAATCACAGGCGTCACCAAAATGTCGGTGCGCTTTTCCATTTCGGCGGTGATCCATTGCGGAATCAGCCAGTCGGTGCCGAGCGGGCCAATGGGGCCGTGTTGTTCTGTACTGCCAACAGGAATAACAACAACGGTGTTGGGATCCGCGAGTTTTTCCTGGGCTTGACGCCAATTCAAATGAGCTAATTGCATACTGTGCCTCATAACAAAAAGCCCGATGCGACGATCGGGCTTTTATCAAAATTAACCTTTAACGCGTTCCAAGTCAGCGAAGTGACGATCAAGCGTTTCTTGAGAAACAGGCTTGGTCACAAGGCTTACCAAGATGATCACGATCATGGCGAAGAGCCAGGCAACAATCAAGGGGTTAAAGCCAAAGGACCAGCTCGTAAACTTCAACGTAATGAGCACGTAGAGGATTTCAGCCGAGATAACACCGACATAAACACCGGCGGTCGTCGTACGCTTCCAGTACATGCCGAGCAAAATCGGAGCCGCCCAAATACCCAAACCGCCGAAAGCAAACAAAACGATTTGGAAAATGGAACCCGGTTTCATCACACCGATGCCGATGGCGATGATACCCAGAACAACGGTGATGACCTTAGACAGCTTCCAGGTTTCTTCGTCTGTTGCATTGCGGTTGAGAATCTTTTGATAGATATCACGCGAAGCGGCAGAAGTGGCCGTGAGCAACAAGGACGAAATCGTGGACATACCGGCAGAGAAAATACCGGCCACCATCAACGAAGAAATGAGCGGAGGCAAACCGCCTTGCAAAATCAAAGGTACAACGAAGTCAGAGTTCTTGCCTTCCAAGCCGGGGAAGGAAATGATACCGGTGACGCCGCACCATTCGATGAAGGAAGCCGAGAACCACATGCCCAATGTACCCAAAATGACGGCCTTAAACATCGTCTTGTGGTCCTTCATCGTGAAGAACTTCGTAAAGAGGTGAGGTTGACCGATGGCAAAGAAGGACCACATCACAATCATGGAAACGTAGTTTTGCCACGGATAGGCATTGTTGTGCCCCGGGAAACTCACATAATTGGTGTCCATAGCGGCCAACTTTTCATTGATCACTTCAAGGCCGCCGCCCAACTTAAGGGAAACGAAAAAGGTCACCACAGCGGTGACAACCATCAAAATACCTTGGATCAAGTCCGTGAGCATCACAGAGCGGATGCCGCCGGCCATGCAGTACAGGATAACGGTAATACCCATCACCACGATACCGACCCATTCATCGCAGCCCGTGTAGGTGGAGAAAATCACACCGCCGCCAATAGTCTGAGCGCCCATCATGGAGACAAGGAAAATCAACATGAGCACTGCCAATAAGCCGCGGATACCGGTCGAGTCAAAGCGGTCGGCCAAGTAATCGGCCATCGTCAGCATCTTGTAGCGATGACCCAATGTGATTAAGCGCCGGCCGACAAGCAAAGCCGGAATCAACATGGAAAAGGCAATGCCCGGAACCGACACGGACATACCGGCATAACCCACGTGGTAAATGGAGCCCGGCACACCCATGAAGGTCGACATGGAGTACTGAGTAGAAAAATAGGCGACACCCGTGAGGATGGCGCCTGCTTTACCAGACATCGTAAAGAAGTCGGCAAGGTTTTTATTTTGTCTGGAACCATACCAGCCTAAACCAGTCAAAACGACACAGTATGTAACGATCACGCACAAAAACGGGATCGTCATGCTGGCTGTATCAATAGAAAAATGCATGATGATTATTCCTCTTCATCGAATTCGTGATATTCGGGACGCTTCAGACATGAAGAGGCCCAAAGGGCAATGCACACAATGGTTAAAAGACCGTAAACCAACCAGCCCCAGATGAAAACGGGAACGCCGAAAAAGCCGGGGTTGTAGTCGGTATCGTAGAAACATGGCAGAGGCAACATGATGAATCCCCAAAGGGCCATGAAAAACCAGAACCATTTTTTCTCAAATTTGTTAGTAAAAGGATGCATAAAAACACTCCTTCAGAAAAATAACGATCTCAGTCTACTTGAGAATCTTTCAAGAAAGATTGTTTTGTCTAGGTATTAACCTCTATCAAATTCTGTATAGATCAAATGTTGAGAAAATTTTTATTCATAAAAAAAACGCGTCCGAATTTTTGTAACCGGACGCGTTGGTTTAAGTTGATGGTTAGAAGCTATTCGTTCACAATCGCTTTCACTTCGACACCGTAGCTGTCATGAGTCGTGGTCTTGATATTCAAGAGCACGGACCAGCGACGCAGCGTACCGATGATCACAAAGAGCATCAGTAGCATCACGATGACCGACAGCGAAGCCAGCAGGTACTGACCGGCGGGGATGTATTGGTTAATCACCAGCCAGCAGCCTGCCCAGATCGTGATGATGGTCATCAAAATACCGGGGACACCCGTGATCGGGGCATATTTGGTCTTGTTCAAACGAAGAATAACCGTTGTGCCGATCAAAAGCGTCACCGAGGCGAGCAATTGGTTGCAAATACCAAAGAGCGGCCAGATGGAGCTGATATCGCCCGAGTAAACGAGGTAGCCCCAAGAACCCGTAAAGATCACCGAGGTGATGATAATGCCGGGCCACCATTGTTTGTCGGAGAACTTCGGCCAAACCTTGCCCATCATTTCCTGCAGGAAGAAACGACCAACACGGGTGCCGGCGTCCACAGCCGTCAGGATGAACACCGCTTCAAACATAATGGCGAAGTGGTACCAATAGGCCATCAGATTTTCCATGAAGGGAATCTGAGAGAAGATGTGAGCCATGCCGACAGCCAAAGAAACGGAGCCGCCCGGGCGAGCCATCAGGCTTTCTTGGACTTGAGCTTCCAAGTGCGGCAGTTCTTGCACGGCCATGCCGAGCGCGGCGAATTTATCGGCCGGCGCATTAATGGCGAAGTAGTCGGCAGGAACCAACACGCAGGCGGCAACCAAAGCCATCACAGCCACAAAGCCTTCCATCAACATGGCGCCGTAACCGACAAAGAGCACGTCACGTTCGTTGGAGATCATCTTCGGCGTGGTACCGGTACCGATCGTAGCGTGGAAACCGGACAAAGCGCCGCAGGCAATCGTGATGAAGATGAAAGGAATAACCGGACCGCCGACGATCGGGCCACCGCCTTTGACGAATTCCGTGAAAGCGGGCATTTGGAAATGCGGCATCACGAAAACGATACCGATTGCCAAAGCAGCGATGGTACCGATCTTCAAGAACGTGGACAGATAGTCACGCGGCAAGAGCAAGAGCCATACCGGAAGCACAGAAGCCAAGAAACCGTAAATCGGGATCAAAAGGCTCATAGCCGGTTTGTCGATATCCAGCCAGCCGAAATATTCCGGATGAGAGGCAACCCACGGACCGGACAGAATGCACAAAAAGAGCAAAACAACGCCGATTAACGTTGCACCCTTGACATCACCCTTGCGCCAAACCTGCATGTAAAGACCCATGATGATGGCGATAGGAATGGTTGCCGCGACCGTGTACGTGGACCAAAGCGAATTGTGCATGGCGTTGACCACGGCGATGGAAAGACCGGCTAAGGTCAAAATCAAAATGGCGAGCACAGCCCAAGCGGCCACCAATCCGGTGGTTTTATCAATTTCGGTGGTTGCGATGTGAGCTAAGGAGCGACCACGGTGGCGCACCGAGCAAAAGAGCACAACCATATCGTGGACGCCGCCTGCGAGCACACAGCCGATCAAAATCCACAACAGCCCCGGCATATAACCGAATTGCGCGGCAAGCACCGGTCCAAGCAGAGGACCGGCCGCAGCGATGGCGGCAAAGTGGTGCCCGAAGAGCACGTACTTATTTGTGGGGACATAGTCTTGTCCGTCAGAATAACGCATAGCAGGCGTTTGACGGGCTTCATTGACATTGAGAACTTTCTGAGCGATGAACAAACCATAGAAGCGGTATGCAATCGCAAAAACGCAGAGAGCGGCGAAAACAATCGTTACAGCGTTCACGCCGGTTGACGTATCCATAGGAGCCTCCGTAAAAATGAGTCCGATCTTAGTCTATCAAGATTGAAGGCTCACACAAACTTTTTCTGTGTTGATTAAAAAGGAAAAATAACAATCTTTGCTTAAAGTCATAAACCTTTGTGACTAAAACAAAAGGCTCTCGGGATGGTCCCTAGAGCCTTCGGATTAGCCTGTAATTATTTAGGCTGTTTTTGTCTCTTCAGCAGAATCGGACTCAACGTTGATTGTTTCACCACTGCCCGGATCTTGATTCTTCGGTCGCTTCAGATAGAGCATGATCACCAAAAGAATCATGACAAAGCCGTGCGCCATCACCACAATGGAGTTGCTCCAGTAGGTGGCCATCAGACCGCCTAAAATTGGGCCGGCGACCGAGCCAATTTGCTGGGCAGCATAACTTAAACCATAAATTCGTCCGCGCTCACTCGGCAGGGTATTTTCGGCAAAAAGCGCGTTAATAGCTGGGAAGATACCCGCAAAGAAAATACCACCGACAAAACGCCAAATGACAAAGGGAGTGATTTCACCGGGGATTGCCTGTACGACACCGAAAATGCCGCCGCCCAACAGCGCCACATAAAGCGCCCAACGGTAACCGATATTGGTGCCCAATCGTCCCCACATCGGGGCGGCGAAAACGCCCGAGATGCCGACTACGGAGAAGACGATGCCAGAAACCATCACGATGTTGTCCATCGAGCCTTGTAATTCAGCAATGTAAAGGGGCAAAACCGGCTGAACCAACATGACGGCAAGCTGAACGACCGCCGCGGCAAAAAGCATGCGCTGAATGACCGGAACCTTGAGAAGCTTCATGGAGCCGCCGCTCTTTTTCTTTTCCACCGTCTTGACCACTTTCTTTTGCTCGCCGCCCTTAATGAAGACGATCAAACCCAAAGCGATCAGACCCAAAGCGGCGCCGGCAAAATAAAACGATGCGCGCATACCGAACACTTCAGCCAGAACACCCCCGATCAACGGCCCAAAGACGCCGCCCGCGGTCGAGCCGCCTTGCATGAGCCCCAGGCACCACCCCATTTTTTCTCTCGGGGCCGTCGACGTCATGATGGCTAAGCAAGCTGGCCACAGTCCCGCGGAAAAGCCCTGGAAGCTTCGCATGGCAAAAAGCTCCAAAACCGCCCCAAACGTACGAGATGGCTAAACAGGCGGCCGCGCGTACGGCCATCGCTTTGTGGCTTTTCTTATCGGAAAGCGCCCCCCAGATTGGGGCCATGATGGCACTGATCAAAAACGAAATAGAAAAAATCAGACCCGACCAAATATTGACGTCGCTTTGCGCGACGCCCAATTCGTCAATCAAGTACATCGGCAGGAAGGGCACGAGCATCGTGTAGCTCGCCGACATAAAAACAGAAGTGATGGTCAAAAACCAGACCAGTGCTTTCCAATAGGGCATTTGATTCCCCAATCCAAAATCTAAAAGCGCATACAAAATAAATTCTCAGCATTTATCTTATGCTGAAAAAAATCAAAAAGTACGGCCTTGAATCAAAGTTAAAGCCCTTTTTAATCCAGCGTTTTCCCTAATTCCAAACAAAAACTCCGACGCTAGGGTCGGAGTTGAAAGGCTTGAAAAACCGCTATCAGGCTTGCGTAGTCTCTTGTTGAGAAGCTGCGCCATGGGCCCGAATAAATTCGGCGATATCGGCCACTTCATCAGGACAAATTTCATGGACCATAGGGTAGTCGAAAAATTCAACCGAAGCGCCTGCCTTATTGAGCACTTCCAGTCCCTTTTTTGCTTGGACAAGAGAGATGACCGGATCTAAAGTGCCGTGAGCCATGAAAACGGGCGTCTGTTTGGCCACATCGCTTAATTCATCGAAACGGGGATGTTTGGGAACATAACCCGATAAAGCAATGACACCGGCCAAGGGTGTAATTTGCGACAAACCCACCAGAATGGCCATCGCAGCCCCTTGTGAAAAGCCGCCTAACCAAATCGGCGAGTCGGGATACTTTTGACGTTCTTCTTCAATTAGGGCGGTAATTGTTTCGGCCGCTTGATTCATGCCATCGATGTCTTCTTTTGTCTCTTCTTCGAATGTCTCATCGAAAAGGTCGTACCAGCCGTTCATTTTCATGTTGTAGGCCGTAATATCGCGCAAAGGGGCAGAGGGCAGAACCATCCGAACGTTATTGAGTTCGCCGAATTGAGAAAGTTCCTTTTGAAAAGATTCAAAATCAGAGCCGTCCACACCCAAGCCGTGCAGCCAAATCAAAGTGATCGGCTTTTGAGTTTGGTCGAGCGGTTCCTGAAAAATGGTATCCATGCTTAAGGTCAAACAATTAGTGATGGGCCGCTATTGTATGAGAAATTCAAAAAAACTTCACAAAAATAGCCTGTTTGAAGTGTAAATTTAAATTCTGAAAAAGGGAAAAAAATTTAAAGGGAGCTAATGGATTATGCTTAAAGTTCTTTTTGTCTGCGCGGGCAACATTTGCCGATCCCCCACGGCGGAGGCTGTCTTTAGAAAGTTGGTGGATCGGGCGGGCCTGACTGAAGAATTTGAAATCGACTCGGCTGGTACTGAAAGTTTTCATGTGGGCGAAGGCGCCGATCGCAGAGCTATTGAATGCGCCACGGCCAGAGGCTATGACTTGTCCAAACACATTGCCCGTCAAATTTCTGCTTCTGACTTTGAGCGCTATGACCGGATATTGGCCATGGACTGGAACAATATCAATGAACTTAAACGAATGGCGCCTGCGGCCTACAGTCAAAAACCCGAACTTTTGATGCGCTACAGCACAAGCTATGACGTCTCCATTGTGCCTGATCCTTACTACGGGAATTCAGACGGATTTAAAAAAGTACTCCTTTATTGTGAGGATGCCTGTCACGGACTTTTGTCCACATTGGTTAATCAAAACGGACTTCATGCGAAAACCTTGTAATCAATACAATCTTTAGTCTGTAATGATTACAGACATTTTTCGCTTTGAAACAGTTTTTGAATTGACTCATTTATCCTTTTATTAACAATAGGATAAGTGAGTTTTTTTATGCTGATTTTTGAGAATTTTCTCATAATTTATCTTGCGTTTAAAAAGTGAAGTCAGTAATATCTACTTTCGTTTGAAAAAGCAGGGGTTATCCCTAGCTTAAAGAGGTCTGTTTTCAGACTTGTCTATATATAGATAGGCGTTGATTCGTTAAGGAGCTCAAATTGAGAAAACCTGTTTACTTGGACTACGGTGCCACGACTCCGGTTGACCCCCGTGTTGTAGAAAAGATGATTCCCTGGCTCTACGAGCGTTTCGGCAATGCGGCCAGCAATTCTCATCCGTACGGACTGGAAGCCCGCGAGGCTGTCGAAGAAGCCCGTTCTCAGGTCGCTCAGATGATCAACGCCGATCCGCGAGAAATTGTTTGGACATCCGGGGCTACCGAGTCGGACAACTTGGCGCTCAAAGGTATTGCTCACTTTTATAAAGACCGCGGCAAGCACCTCATCACGGTGAAGACCGAACACAAGGCCGTTTTGGACAGCATGCGTCATTTGGAAACGGAAGGCTTTGATGTGACCTACATGGACGTTTTGCCCAATGGTCTTTTGGATTTGGATGCACTGAAAGCGGCCATGCGTGATGACACCATTTTGGTTTCCGTCATGGCTGTCAACAATGAAATCGGTGTTATCCAAGATATCAATGCCATCGGTCAAATGTGCCGTGAACGTGGCATTTTCTTCCACGTTGATGCCACTCAGGCCATTGGTAAACTGCACTTTGATATGACCAAGGATCCGATTGATCTGATGAGTATGTCGGGTCACAAGGTCTATGGTCCTAAGGGAATCGGCGCGCTTTATGTCCGACGCAAACCTCGCGTTCGTCTTGAAGCACAAATTCACGGCGGCGGTCATGAACGCGGAATACGTTCCGGTACCTTGGCCACGCACCAAATCGTGGGTATGGGTGAAGCTTATCGTTTGGCCCGCCTTGAAATGGATGAAGAAAACGCTCGCTTTAAGAAGTTGCGTGACAAGCTTTGGGCCGGTATTCAAGAAATTCCGGATGTATATCTGAATGGTGACTGGGAACACCGTGTCTCCACCAACCTCAATGTGAGTTTTGCCTTTATCGAAGGCGAAAGCCTCATGTTGGCACTCAAAGATGTGGCGGTGTCTTCGGGCTCGGCCTGCACGTCAGCCAGTCTTGAACCGTCTTTTGTTTTGCGTGCCTTGGGCCGCGATGATGAGCTCGCTCACAGTTCCATTCGCTTCACTTTGGGTCGCTTTACCACGGAAGAAGAAATCGACTTTGTGGTGGCGCAATTAAAGGAAAAAGTGGCCAAGCTTCGTGAAATGTCCCCGTTGTGGGAAATGCACCAAGAGGGTGTGGATCTCAACCAAGTGAAGTGGTCTGAACACTAAAAATCAGAAAGAGGATAGGACAGATGCAATACAGTGACAAAGTGATGGATCACTACGAGCATCCCCGCAATGTGGGCACGCTCGATAAGAACGAAAAGGATGTCGGCACCGGTATGGTGGGGGCTCCCGCCTGCGGCGATGTGATGCGCTTGCAGATCAAAGTCAATCCTGAAGGCATTATCGAAGACGCTAAATTTAAAACCTATGGCTGCGGTTCAGCCATCGCTTCGAGCTCTTTGGTGACCGAGTGGGTGAAGGGCAAGTCTCTTGATGAAGCCATGCAGTTATCCAACGAGCAGATTGCCGAAGAATTGGCTTTGCCGCCGGTGAAGATTCACTGCTCGATTTTGGCTGAAGATGCGATCAAGGCCGCGATTGCCGATTACCGTCAAAAACAAGGAAAATAAGATGGCTGTGACATTGACAGAAAACGCCGCTCGCCACGTCAACGCTTATTTAACAAAGCGCGGCAAGGGCATCGGTTTGCGCCTTGGGGTGAAGACATCGGGCTGCTCCGGCATGGCCTATAAGCTCGAATTCGCAGACGCGATCGAAGAAGATGACCAAGTGTGGGAATCTTTCGGAGTGAAGGTTGTGGTCGATGCCAAGAGTTTGCCCTACATTGATGGCACCGAACTTGACTATACCCGCGAAGGCCTCAATGAAGGGTTCAAATTCCACAATCCCAACGAGAAAAGCCACTGCGGCTGCGGTGAGTCTTTTCAGGTGTGATTGAGCGGCTCATGAGTCAAAAAGATTATTTCTCCCTTTTAAATCAACCGCAGACTTTTGCGGTTGATTTGTCGTCTCTGGAGGCGGTGAAAAACGTTTTGCTTCAGCGCCTGCATCCTGATCGTTTTGTGACGGCCAGCGCGCTTGAAAAGCGCATCGCCCAACAGATGAGCGTACAGGTTAACGAAGCGTACCGCACACTTGCCGATGATCTTTTGCGCGCGCAGTATCTGTGTAAACTCAAGGGCTTTGATGTCAATGAGCATCGTCCGATGCCCGCTGATTTTCTGATGCTTCAGATGCAGTGGCACGAGGCGCTGGAAGCGTGTGAGCAAACGGGCGATGAGGGCGCGCGTCAAAGGCTTTTTGAAGAGGTTAAAGAACATCAGCGTGACCTGATTGCTTCACTAGGCAAGGCTTTTGATACCATTCATGACGACAAGGCAGCTTTTGAAGCGACGCGTGAGTTGATGTTTGTTAATAAACTCATCACACAAATTCAACACTAGGATTTTTTCATGGCTTTATTGCAAATTGCCGAGCCGGGCATGTCGGCTGATCCTCATCAGCATCGTTTGGCTGTCGGCATTGATTTGGGAACAACCAATTCGCTGGTGGCGACGGTGAAAAGCGCCGAGACAGTGGTGCTTGCCGATCACGAAGGCAGAAAGTTATTGCCGTCTGTTGTTAGGTATCTGACAGACGGTACAACCGTAGTCGGGCATGAAGCGCGTTTAGCGATCAGTGAAGATTCCCAAAATACGATAGCCAGCGTCAAGCGTTTTATGGGGCGCTCGAGCGCAGAAATTAAGGAAGCTTCAAGCCTTCCGTACCGTTTTGCCGAGTCCGATGGCATGCTACGTGTTCAGACCGTGGCAGGCGAGAAAAGTCCGGTGGAAATTTCCGCAGAAATTTTAAAAGTCTTAAAGGACCGCGCCGAAGAGGCGTTGGGTGGAGAATTGGTCGGCGCGGTGATCACGGTTCCTGCCTATTTTGATGATGCCCAGCGTCAGGCCACAAAGGATGCGGCAAGACTTGCCGGTCTTAATGTGTTGCGGCTTCTCAATGAACCGACTTCGGCGGCTTTGGCCTATGGGCTCGATGAAGGAGCCGAGGGTCTTTATGTCATCTATGACTTGGGCGGAGGCACCTTCGATGTGTCTGTGCTTCGTTTGACTAAAGGCGTTTTTGAGGTCCTTGCCACGGGCGGCGATTCCGCTTTAGGCGGCGATGATTTTGATCACAGAATTTTCTGCTGGGTGCTGCAAGAAGCCGAAGTCACTGAAATTCTTTCCCCGGAAGACAAAAGCCTGATTATGGTGGCAGCCCGCGCAGCCAAGGAAGCTTTAAGCCTCAGTGATAAGGCGGCTATCAACGTCACGCTTTCTTCTGGTAAAAAAATTGATCTCACGATCACGAGCGAGATATTTAAAGGCCTAACCTGCCGCTTGGTTAAAAAGACAATTGATACGCTTGATGCGGTAATGCGTGATGCCAAGCTTGATCGAAAAGACATTCAGGGGCTCGTTTTGGTGGGCGGCTCCACCCGTATGCCGGTGATTCGTGAAGCGGTTAAGGATTATTTGGGTTTTGAGCCGCTCGATAACATCAATCCGGATGAAGTGGTCGCGGTGGGTGCGGCTAAACAGGCTAACCTTTTAGCCGGAAATACGGCCGGAGACGATTGGCTCTTACTCGATGTCACGCCGCTGTCTTTGGGGTTGGAAACCATGGGTGGCTTGGTTGAAAAAATCATTCCGAGAAACACGCCCATTCCGGTTGCGATGGCTCAGGATTTCACCACCTTTAAAGATGGTCAGACAGCCATGGCCATCCACGTGGTGCAAGGTGAACGTGAAATTGTGGATGCATGCCGCAGCTTGGCTCGTTTTGAACTTCGAGGACTGCCGGCTTTGGTGGCGGGGGCCGCCAGAATTCGTGTGACCTTCAGCGTTGATGCCGATGGTCTTTTGTCGGTTTCTGCCCGAGAAACGCAAACGGGTGTTGAAGCCCATGTGACCGTCAAGCCCTCTTACGGTCTAAGCGATGAAGAAATCATGCGTATGCTCAAAGACGGTACGGGTAACGCCGAAGAGGATATGCGTGAAAGAGCGTTGCGCGAAGAGGAAGTGGA
>OODG01001776.1_pt1 | contig 14172 bp, 16 predicted proteins | sample 1671621 | NCBI WGS metagenome assembly OODG01 (sample SAMN06348175, study PRJEB24527) | human gut metagenome | biome: human gut; feature: ankylosing spondylitis patient; material: feces | host: Homo sapiens | place: China | collected 2015-10 | reverse complement strand
AAGAAGGTCTATATGACGCCATCCATTGCCGAGGCGCAGGGGCTTGTCCGAGCGGTTCTCGATGGAGTGGGAGGAGCCGTCCCGGCACTGCATCATGTCGCCGGCGGCCAGATCGTACTCTTCGTCGTCCTCCACCACATGGCCCACGCCCTCCAGGATGTAGTAGACTTCATACTCACCCTGGTGCTTGTGGTAGCCGATGGAGCTGCCGGGCTGGAGGGTGTTCACGGCGAACAGCCGCCCGGAACCGTAAGCGCAGTCGGCGGGCAGGATGTGGTGCACGGTGCACTCCCCTTCGCCCCCTGCCATCTTGGGGCGCACTTCTTCCAGCTGGTCTTTGCAGAGAATCTTCATTGTGTTTTCCCTCGTTTCAATTGAAATTGTAGGCCGTGACGATGGGCTCCCGGCCCAGGGTGCGGTCGTTGAAATACTCGTAGAGGCAGATGCCCAGGAAGGAGCCACTGATGTTGTAAACGTTGGTGTAGCCGTTGCCCAGCAGCTCGCACAGGGCGTAGTAGCTGCGCTGGCTGGTGCGGCAGTGGAGGTAGACCGGCACGTCTTTGGGCACCTCGTTCATCCGCTCCCGGAAGCGGGACAGGGGGATGTTCACCGCGCCCTTGAGGTGGCCGGCATTGAACTCCCGCTCCTCCCGCACGTCGATGATGCAGGCCCCCTGCTCCACAAGGCGGCGCACGGCGGTGACCGGCACCTGCTTCACCCTGCCTTCCAGCACGTTCAGGCCCACCAGCGCCGCCAGATTCACCACGTCCTTGGCGGTGCCGTAGACCGGCGAGTAGCACAGTTCCAGCTCCTTCAGGTCCGCCAGGGTACCGTTCATGGAGATGAGAGTGGCGATGACGTCAATGCGGCGCACCGCGTCGCCCCGGCCGATGGCCTGGGCGCCCAGGATGCGGCCGGTGGGGGTCTCGAACACCAGCTTGAAGGCCATCCAGGCCGCGTCGGGCATGAGGCCGACTTTGTCGGTGGGATAGAGCAGCACCGAACGGCAACACTCCGTCACCGTCGCGGTAGGGTGCCGCCTCCTGCGGGTAAATCACGGCTTCGAGGCTGCCGTCATTATTTTGCGAAGGAACGATCCACCCGAACTCTCCATCCGAAACTTCAGCCTCTCCGGTCAGCAGGTTCACGACTCCGTTGACACGGCATCTCCCGACAACTCGATACGCAGACGATGCATCGCATGGCCGAAGGTTAATTGTCCCATATAACGGTCCTCGTCGATTACCGTTTGTGCCGTCAACAGATCTGACTCGGCATACCCGGCGCCGCTTTGATCCTGCGCAACATCAAGCCCATACCCCTCAGGCGCAGCGTCCGAAGCTCCGGCAACGACAGGGTAGTGCGCCGACAATGTAAGCCTTCCCATACCGAACTCCTGCCTGCGCAGGCGCGGAAGCCATTCCCCGCCTTCGTATACCAACTCGCGGTACTGTGTAGTCGTGCCATTGTCTATAAACAGCCCCACACGGTCTCCCTCCGAGAATGCGCCGGCACCGTCGCTGTCTATCGCGGCACGCGTCTCGCCCTTGGACAGGTTCAACCACAAGAAGCCGCCCGCATCCGCCGCCGCGTTATCATCGGCATCATAACACCCCGCAAGAGCAATGCTCGAGACGAAGACTAAAATATATGATATGGTTCGGTAAAACGTATTCTTATACAAAATAATAGGATAAAACGCAGAATAAGGCAAATTTGAGCATTCTCGCTGACAGTCAGAGAGTTTGGCTTTGGATGGAACAAATTGGCATAAGGTCGGGAAAACGGATTTAGGCAGATTGCAGAAATAGATGCACTTCCAAATCATTACCCGACACCTGATGCACATTTAACACTAACGGTCTCTATTTCTGCGTTCTGCGTAGGTTTACATTCTGCCTTTACAACTCCCATAAACTAATTTTGCACCAAACAAAAAGCAAGGATTATGAGGAGTACATTCAAGACCGTTTTTTATGTAAACGGAAGTAAAGAGAAGAACGGAATTGTCCCCATTATGGGACGGGTTACAATCAACGGGACTATCGCACAGTTCAGTTGCAAACAGCGTATCTCCAAGGATTTGTGGGATGCCAAAGGCAACCGTGCGAAAGGCAAGAGTCGTGAGGCGGTGGCGGTCAATTATGCCCTTGACAACATCAAGGCGCAGATAACGAAGCATTACCAGCGGCTTTCCGACCGTGAGGCGTTTGTCACGGCTGAAATGGTACGCAACGCTTATCAAGGTATCGGCACGGAGTATGAGACACTGTTACGTGCCTTTGACAAGGAGAACGAGGCGTTCGCTAAACGGGTGGGTAAAGACCGCTCCAAACGCACATATCTGAAACATGTCATTGTCAGGAGATATGTTGCGGAGTTTATCAAGAAGAAATACAAACGGACGGATATGGGCATGAATGAACTGACGGAGGACTTTATCCGTGACTACTGCCTGTACCTGCGAAACGAGGTCGGGCTGGCGCAATCGTCCGTGTGGATATACTCCATACCGCTGAAGCACATCGTAACCACGGCGCACTACAACGGCAAGATACCGAGAAATCCGTTTGCGATGTACCACGTTGACCCCGACCACAAGGAACGTGGCTTTCTCACGGAGGATGAAATTCAAGCGTTAAGCGCAATCAAGCTGGACAATCCCAACTTCGCATTGGCAAGAGACTTGTTCCTGTTCGGTTGTTGGACGGGCATCTCGTTCACGGACATCAAGAACCTGACTACCGACAACATCGTTGAAATGAACGGTGTATCGTGGATTGTGTCGAAACGCCAAAAGACGGGCGTACCGTTCCAAATCAAGCTGATGGACATCCCTATGCAGATAATCAGGCGTTACGAGCCGTTCAGAAGAGACAAGCGGCTTTTCAATATCGGCTCGCTTGACATGGTGAACAAGCGCATCAAGGCCGTGGCGAAGAAATGCGGGATAGAAAAGCCGATTTCATTCCACCTGAGCCGCCACTCCTTCGCTGTCTTGGCTCTCAATTACGGTATGCCGATAGAAAGCGTGAGCAAGATTTTGGGGCATACCAATATCACCACAACGCAAATTTACGCGAAGGTAACGAACAAGAAACTTGAAAACGACATATCCGCTTTCGAGAGCAAGGTAAACGGACGTTTCACCATATAAACGCACAGAGTATGAAACGGACAACAATCACGATGGACGGGTACGGCAGGGTTGCCGTACCGTCCGATACCGCCAATGTTTGGATGAGTAAAATGGAGTTGGTAAAGCTATTCTATGTAATCGCCCCGATACTCCGTGCCGCCATACGAGCCGTGTACAAGAGCGGAGTGTTAAAGCCCTATGAGGTAGAAAGGCGTATTAAGCTGACCAACGGCTATTATTCGGAAGTTTATTCCTTGTCAATGGTCGTGGCACTGGCTTTCCGTATCAATACTTCAAATGCGGTAATGGTGCGTAATGCTTTATTGGAAAGGCTGTGCTTGCGAAAAGAAAGGCAAATATTGTTGTTTTCAATGGGCAGCAGACCCTCATGCAGATGTTAGATTGTGCGCTTTGGAAAATTTTACGGATTGTTTATGAGCGATTTAACCTGATGTACTGATGTCATGGCATCAGTAAACCTATAAACCAGCATATCCCTTTGCCAACGAATATCTGCGGCAACCCATTTGCCCGAAGAAGTGCGGTTTTGCTTCTTCGGGCTTTTTCTTTTCGCCATTTTAAGGCTGATATTACCCGTTCCGCTGCATTTTCTTGTTTGTCTGTTTCTTTTGCGCCGTTCTGCATCGTTTTACGTATCAAGGTTTTAGCCGTCCTTCCGTAGCTTTGTGCCCATGTTTAATCCGCTTGCCGACAAGGCGTCGGCAGCACTAAAATCTTATTGAAAACATGGAGAAAAAAGAAGAATTCATCCGAGTAGGCACCACGCTCTACAAGATTGTGGACCAGCCCCGCATCGACGGCGGCTATGTGAGGAAGCGCATCGCATGGAACTCCGAGACCCTGCGGCAGGACTACGGCAAGGACTACATGGCGGGCATCCCCAAGTATGACGGCTTCTGCACCGTACCCGACCATGTGGACTACAAGCCCGTAGTCGGCAAGTTCCTCAACCTATATGAGCCGATAAGCCACCGACCGCAGGAGGGGGATTTCCCCTGCATCCGCTCGTTGGTGGAACACATCTTCGGCGAACAGTACGAGCAGGGCATGGACTACCTGCAACTGCTCTACCTCTATCCCATTCAGAAGCAACCCATCCTGTTGCTCGTGTCCGAAGAAAGGAATACGGGCAAGAGCACGTTCCTGAACTTTCTGAAAGCCATCTACCAAAACAACGTGACGTTCAACACCAACGAGGACTTCCGCAGCCAGTTCAATTCCGACTGGGCGGGCAAACTGCTCATCATGGTGGACGAGGTGCTGCTTAACCGCCGTGAGGACAGCGAGCGGTTGAAGAACCTAAGTACCACGTTATCCTACAAGGTGGAGGCGAAAGGCAAAGACCGTGACGAGATAGGCTTCTTTGCCAAGTTCGTGCTTTGCTCCAACAACGAGCACCTGCCCGTCATCATCGACGCAGGGGAAACACGCTATTGGGTGCGGAAGATTGTGCCGCTCAAGAGTGACGACACTGACTTCCTGCAAAAGCTGAAAACGGAAATACCCGCTTTTCTCCATTTCCTGCAACACAGGCAGCTATCCACCGGGAAAGAAAGTCGTATGTGGTTCAACCCGAAGCTGCTGGAAACGGATGCCCTGCGGAAGATAATCCGAAGCAACCGCAACAGGTTGGAGATTGAGATGGCTGAACTGTTGCTCGACATCATGGCAAGTGTCGGCGTTGAATCTGTCTCGTTCTGTCTGAATGATATTGTTCCGTTGCTCGTCTGCTCGCAAGTCAAGGTGGAGAAGTCGCAGGTTCGGAAAGTGGTGCAGGAGTGCTGGAAGCTGACACCTGCATCCAACTCGCTTTCCTACACCACCTACCAATACGACTACAACCGTGAATGTCTTTACTCACCCGTAAGGAGGATTGGACGCTACTACACGGTAAGCAAAGCGCAATTGGAAACACTCTGATATTTTGATGAAATGATGAAAGCATATATAAACATAAAGAATAACAGCAACTTACATACTCATCAAACGCTCAACAAAAGTATTTGGCTGATGAAAAGAGAAAGCGGACGCAGCCCCATACATCACTTTTCTTTTGGCGAGCGGTTTGATGAAAAGATGTTGAGAGTACATCCATCTGGTGGTCAGTGTGTTATGTTATCCATTCATCATTTCATCAGATTTTCACCCCTCATCAAGTCCAACGGGAAAGCAACAGAGGTGAACACCGCCATCCGCAGGCTGGTCGGACGGACTTCCATCCTGCCGACCGACAGGAAAAGCCGATGTCGCTGGCGAAAAGAGAAAGGCATCCGAAAGCCGCCGACACTGCCGCAGGCTTTTGGGGAACAAAAAGCCATAGCTCATTAGGGCGTTTTCTTCACGCACCGCTTCGCTCCTGCTAAAAACACCCTAATGAGCCAACGGGGTTACACCCCTCTGGACACCCCCGTTTGCCCCGTGCGGCACGACCGCAGGCGGACGGATACCGACAAATAAGTTTGTAGAACCTAAAAAACAAGAAACGAACATGGGATACATAAGCATCCAAATCAACAAGGCGAAAGGGTCGGCTGACACGGGCGCATCCGACCACATCGAACGCAAGACAATGCCCAAGAACGCCGACCCGACACGCACCCACCTCAACCGTGAGCTGGTGGAGTTTCCCGACAGTGTGGCAGACCGCACCGAGGCGATAAGCCACCGCATCCGCACGGCTGGCATCAGGCGGAAGATAACGCCCGACCAAGTGCGGGCAATCCGCATCGTTCTTTCGGGCACGCACGAGGACATGATAAGGGTGCAGGACGAGGACAGACTGGACGAATGGTGCGATGACAACCTGCAATGGCTGCACCGCACATTCGGAAAGGAGAACACTGTTTCGGCAGTGCTGCACATGGACGAGTACACACCGCACATCCACGCCACGGTCGTACCGATAGTGACGGGAGAGCGCAGGAAAGCGAGGAAGAAGCAGGCGGAGGGCAGACGCACCTACCGCAAGAAAGCCAACGCCGTGCGTCTGTGTGCCGATGACCTCATGAGCCGTGAACGGCTTGTTGCCTACCACGACAGTTACGCAAAGGCGATGGCAAAATACGGCTTGCAGCGTGGTGTCCGTGGTTCGGAAGCACGACACACCACTACCGCCCAATACTACCGTGACCTGAAACGGCAGACGGGGGAACTTGAAGCCAACGTGCAACAACTACAAACCGAACAGCGGCAGGCGGAACGGCAGCTTGACGAAGTGCGAAAGGAAATCAAGTCGGAGAAGCTGGAAGCCGCCAAGACCGAAACGAAGACGGCACTCGTGGCAAAGGTGGGTTCTCTTTTCGGCAGCGGCAAGCTCAAGGAGTTGGAAGCCGACAACCGCACCCTGCAAGGTGAGGTTGCTGCCCGTGATGAAAGCATCGAACTGTTGCAACGGCAGATGCTGCGGCAGCAGGAGGAACACCACCGCCAGCTTATGGAACTGCAAGCCAAGCACCGCAGGGAATTGTCGGACAAGGAAGCGGAACACCAAAAGAAAGTGTCATTCCTGAAATCCATTATCCAAAAAGCCCAAAAGTGGTTTCCGCTGTTCCAAGAATTGGTGTACATGGAAAAATTCTGCCTTAAAGTCGGCTTCAACGAACGGCAGACCGCCACGCTCATCAGCGGCAAGCCGCTGTTCTACGAAGGCGAACTCTATTCGGAGGAACACAATCGGAAGTTCACGACCGAAAGGGCTGGTTTCCAAGTGGTGAAAGACCCGAAAGACAAGTCTAAACTTGCACTTTCCATCAACGGGCAACTGATTGGCGAATGGTTCAAAGAGCAGTTTGGCAGGCTGTTTTCATCCCTTAAAAGGACGGTTGAGCCGCTCAGGAAAGGCAAGAGCATGGGATTATAAACAATGCCAACGGGAGGATAGCAAGTTTGTGTTTTGGGCAGACCAAAACCGCTTGTAATCCTTCCGCCAATTCAAAATAAGCTCATGCCTCAATTTTCCCTCTGTACTCGTTAGGTGTCATACCAGTCGCTTTCTTGAATACCCTTGTAAAATGCTGTGGATATTGAAATCCAAGATTATAGGCCACTTGACTGACCGTGTTGGCAGGAATAAGCAGTTGTTCTTTTGCAATGCCGATAATCTTTTGCTGAATATATTCCAAAGCAGTCTTTCCGGTCTCTTTCTTAATCAAGTCACCGAAGTAGTTGGACGAAAGGCACAGTTCTCCGGCACAATACTTCACAGTGGGCAACCCTTTCTGCATGGCATTATCACCTGTGAAATAGTTGTCAAGCAATGCCTCGAAGCGGGTCAGGATATCGCGGTTGGCATCCTGCCTTGTGATAAACTGGCGTTCATAGAAGCGCAGGCAATAATTGAGCAGCAACTCAATATTGTTGGCAATTAACCGCTTGCTCATGCGGTCGATGGAGTGCTGTAATTCCTCCTGTATCTTCATCAGACAGTCTATGAAAGTATGGCGTTCACGCTCTGACAAGTGCAGTGCCTCATTCACTTCGTAAGAGAAGAACGTATATTCCTTGATGTTGCGTCCAAGATTTGTGCCACGGATAAGGTCGGGGTGGAAGCATAGTGCATAGCCCTGTGGTTGGAACTCCTCGCCTGTGTCCTCAATACCGACGACCTGACCCGGAGCCAGACAGACCACCGAGCCTTTCTGATAATCGTACCGCTGGCGGCCATAAATCAGTTCGCAGTTCTTCTCGTCTTTCAGGAATACCACATAAAAGCTGAACGTGTGCCGCATGTGGCGCATGGGTCTGGCTTTCGAAAGGTCTATCACGCTGACCTGTGGATGCAGGGTTTCTACACCGAGCATGTCGTCATATTCCGTAACCGTTTCTATATTCAATAATGTTTTTTCCATATTGTCCTTTTGATTGTTGTCACAAAGGTAAGGAACATTATCGGCTTTCTCTTACAGGAACGGATAAAATCTGTGTTTTCGTGAAGCATATCCGTGTTTTGTATCATATCGTCTAATAAGCTGATTGTAACATAGATAAAAATCCGTGGATATGTGAAGCGTGTCCGTGTTTTGTATCACATCTGATAACTGCAAGCAATTTAACTTTGCAACCGAAATCAACGAATAAGTGATACGAGACATGAAACAAGAAATGGAAGACCGCATGGCGTTGAAGGATTTAGTAGACCGCTATGCAACCGAATCGGACAAGAACAATCAGGATTACTATCGTGAAATCTTCCGCCCGGATGTAAAGCTGAAAGTCTATTTCGGCGAAGCACTGGGCATGGACATCAACAATGTGGAAGACATGATTGCGCAATACAAGGCTTTTGGGGCGGCAAAGGCATCGTTCCACCAGAACGGGCAGCAGGTGGTGGATTTCATAGATGATACACATGCAACCGGCATCTGTTACGCCATCGCCACGCTTGTGACAGAAGAAGAGGGCAAAGACAAACTGACATTGCACGCCGTGCGCTATTATGACAAGTATGAGAAAGTGGAAGGACGCTGGTGGATTGCAGAACGCGAACAGCATTTCGTTTATTCGTCCGTGCCGCCATTGGCTTAATGCCTGCCATTATTACCCCAAACAAGAATATCACCATATGAACGAAACAAAGAAAGATATAATCAAAATGATGCGTAACGGTGAGCCGGTCAGCATGGCAGACCCCGATTATGCAACCGCTGCAGCGGTCATTGCCGAAACATGGAAAAAGTGTGAGGAAATCAACTGCGTCCCCAACTCGTTCGCTGAGTTACATGATGTGATAGTGGAAAAGCTCGGTATTGCCTTACCCAAGTCATCCAACATCGTACAGCCGTTCCATATAGACATGGCAAGCGGGTTGGAAATCGGCGAGAATGTCTTCATCAACTATAATTGCAGCATGATGTCCTGCGGAGGTATTATCATCGAGGACAATGTACAGATAGGCCCGAATGTGATGTTGGTGACCACTAACCATGATTTCACCAAACGCGAATGGGTGCTTCACAAGCCCATTACTATAAAGAAAGGCGCATGGATAGGCGGGCGTTCCCTTATTCTGCCGGGGGTGACCATCGGCGAAAACGCTGTAGTGGCTGGTGGTGCAGTCGTCACTAAGGATGTGGAGCCGAATACCATTGTCGGGGGCAATCCGGCAAAAGTCATAAAAAGACTGTAAGAGATAAGATGGTTTTAATAATAACATATCAAAAGATGAAAAAGAAAATCTTATATGCAATAGCCTTGTTGTTTGTCATATCGGGTGCAAAGGCGCAACAGAACGATGGATTGCCCGGCGTTCCGCAGACTGAAAGCTACGTGGTAACACCTGTCGATACGACAAGCGGCGTGATTGTCCGCAAGGTTTCATTCCTGCGGAGTAATAACATTGTATTAGTGGGCAACCTGTTTTTGCCGAAAGGGTTAGACAAGACACAAAAATATCCTGCTGTCCTCAGTATCCATCCTGCCGGAAGCGTCAAAGAACAGTCAGCAGGGCTGTATGCCTACCGCTTGGCGGAGAGCGGTTTTGTCACCCTCGCCTTCGATGCAGCCTACGCCGGAGAGAGCGGTGGTACGCCCCATTGGTCGGAAGCTCCGTATGAACGGGTGGAAGATATCCGCTATGCCGTGGACTATCTGGTCACGCTTCCTTTCGTGGATGAATATCGCATCGGTGCGCTCGGTCTTTGTGCCGGAGGCGGATATGTCATAGCAACGGCTCCCACCGAACGGCGCATCCGTGCCGTGGCAGGAGTCAGTGCGGCAGACATTGGGGCTGCCAACCGGGAGAGCTGGTTGAGAGGACGAAGTGTGGAAGAACAAATCGCGCTGCTGGAGGATGTTTCGCAGCAACGTACCCGTGAAGCCCGTGGTGCGGAACTGATGAAAGTCTATATGTGTCCTGAACCTGATGAAAGCACCGCACCATCCTTTCACGAGGGATATGAATACTATCGCACAACCCGTGCATGGCATCCGCGTGCCGACAACTTCTACCTGCGGCGCAGCCAAGCCACCAAAATGGCATTCTCCGCTATCGAGAACATCTACCTGTTGACCCAACCCGTCCTGCTCGTGGTCGGTGAGAAAGCCGATTCCGAATGGCAGACCGAACGCTTCTACAACGCACTTCCCGGAAAGGACAAGGAAGTGTTCACCGTACCGGGCTACTCACACATCGACCTTTACGACAAGCCGGGAGCGGTCAATCCGGCTGTAAAGAAGCTGGCCGAGTTCTTCAAACGTACATTGCAATAGACAAATGAAAACTATAATCATCATAACTATAACAGTTTTAACTGGTATAATTGGTATAAAAGCTCAAGAAACAAAAGAAATGGAAGTAGTTAATTCAATTCCGCATTTAAGTGCGGAAGCTGTCAAGAACCACGAAGCATGGTTTCCCGGCTATGTATCGACGGTCAAACAGACCGACCCGGAGTTAATAGAAGTATTCGATAACTTCGCCTTTGATGAAATTCTGAACCACGGCAATTTGGACACGAAGACACGCATCATGGTTACGATGGCTTCTACCATCGCCCAGCACGCCGTAGCCGAATACCGCATGATGCTGCGTGCGGGACTTGCCAACGGAGTGACACCTGTGGAAATCAAAGAAGTCCTTTATCACTCTGTTCCATATGTCGGTATTGCCAAAGTGATAGATTTTATCGGGGCGGCAAACGACTTCCTGACAGAAAATGGAGTCAAACTGCCTCTGCCTTCGCAATCCACGACTTCGCCGGAAGACCGTTTCGAGAAAGGGCTTGCTGTACAAAAAGAAATGGTAGGTGTGGAAATGATAGACAATATGTATAAAAACACACCGGGAAACCAAATGCACATCCAGCGTTATCTTTCAGCCAACTGCTTCGGCGACTATCAGACACGTACAGGACTGGACAAACAGATGCGCGAGTTGCTCACGTTCTCCATGCTCGTATCGCTTGGCGGCTGTGAATCGCAGGTGAAAGGACATATCCGGGCGAATGTAAATATGGGAAACGACAAACAGAAATTGTTGGATGTTGTCACCCAGCTTTTGCCCTATATTGGCTATCCGAGAACACTCAATGCGATAGCCTGCCTGAACGAGATAATCCCTGAACAGTAATAATGGTTCAACCAATTAACAATATGATAATGAAAAAGAGTTTGATTTTAGCAGCAACATTGATTTTTACAGCCATGACTGCATTTGCACAAAACAATGACGGACGCATCCCGGCCAAGGGCTTTGCCGTCTATGAGGAGAAAGGGCATTTCAAGCCTTACGAGTTTACCCGCCATGCCGTAGGTGACCATGACATACAGATTGAAATCCTGTATGCGGGTATCTGCCACAGTGACCTGCACCACGTATTCGCCGACTGGGGAGCAGAGGAATATCCGATGGTTCCCGGACATGAGATTGCCGGACGGGTGGTGGCTGTCGGGAAGGATGTCACACGTTTCAAGGTGGGAGATTATGCAGGTATCGGGTGCATGATAGGTTCATGCCGCCACTGCGATGCCTGCGAACAGGATTTGGAGCAGTATTGTGAAGAAGGGGCGATAATGACCTATCATGGCATTGACCGCTATAACGACAATGAACATACACAAGGAGGCTACTCCAACACCTATGTCGTGGCAGAGGATTTTGCCATAAAAGTACCCGACAATGCTGACATTACGAAAGTCGCTCCTTTGCTTTGTGCAGGCATCACATCCTATTCCCCCTATCATGCAGGCCGGAGTTAAGAAAGGCGACAAGGTGGGCGTTGCAGGTTTCGGCGGCTTGGGACACATGGGCGTGCAATATGCCGTATCACTCGGAGCGGAAGTTACGGTGTTCGACATTACGGAGGAAAAACGGGAAGACGCACTTCGCATGGGAGCTGTGCGGTATGTCAATGTGAACAATCCCGAAGACATGAAAGGACTTGACAAGACTTTCGACTTCATTCTTTCCACCATCCCTGCCAAATACGAACCGGTCATGTATCTGAAAATGCTGAAGCTGGACGGGCAACTGGGTATTGTCGGACTTCCGGCATTCCGTAATATGCCCACGCTTTCAGTAGCCGAACTGGTCATGCCCGGAGCAAGGCGCAAGGTATTCGGGTCGCAAATAGGCGGCATCAAGGAAACACAGGAAATGCTGGATTATTCCGTGGCCAACAATATCTATCCGGAAGTCGAGATTATCAAGGCTGATGGTGCTGAAATAGACAAGGCTTACCAAAATATGCTGGACGGGAAAGTGAAATTCCGCTATGTGATAGACATGAAGACAATGAAATAACTCTTAGAAGCAATGAAACATATTTATTCATTCATAGCCATCTTGTTGGTTGGTCTACTGCCAATCACATCATGCGCACAAACCAATCAAAGAAAGGAACAGAACATGAAAGAAAAGAAGATACTCGTGGCATTCTTTTCACGGGCAGGCGAGAATTATGCCGTAGGACACATTGAGAAAGGCAACACCCACATCATTGCTGAAATGATAGCCGCCGAAACGGATGGTGACCTTTTCCACATCGAGCCTGTAACACCTTATCCCGATGATTATACGGAATGTACGGAAGTAGCCAAACAGGAATTGAATGTCAAGGCGCGTCCGGCCATCAAAGGGGATATAAAGGTAGAGGATTACGACATCATCTTCATCGGTTATCCCAACTGGTGGGGCGACATGCCGATGCCTGTGTACACGTTTATTGAGAAGCACAGTTGGCAGGGAAAGACTGTCATCCCGTTCTGTACCCATGAGGGCAGCGGACTGTCCGGTACGGAAAACAAACTGAAAGCCGCCTGCAAGGGAGCAACCGTGTTGAAAGGCTTGGCGGTACGGGGTGCTACGGCACAGAACGCACAGGCTCAGGCAAAGGAAAGTGTGAATAACTGGTTAGGCAAACTTAAATACTAAGCGCATTATGGATGTAATGATACTTACCGGAGCCGGACAGATAGGCATGGCAATAGCCCGGCGCATGGGATACGGCATGAAGATAATCATCGGCGACAAGCACGTGGAGAATGCCGCACAGGTAGCCGACACAATGAACAAGGCGGGCTTCGATACCGTAGCCACAGAAATGGATTTGGCTTCACGCTCCTCCATCCTTGCACTGATAGAAAAAGCAAAGATGTATGGGGATATAAAATATCTGGTCAATGCCGCAGGCGTTTCCCCATCGCAAGCATCCGTTGAAACAATTCTGAATGTGGACTTATACGGCATGGCGGTACTGCTGGAGGAAGCGGGCAAGGTCATCAAACCCGGTGGTGCAGGCGTGACTGTTTCCAGCCAGTCAGGACACCGTTTGCCTGCTCTTGGAGAGGACATTGACCGCCAGCTTGCCTGCACGCCGACCGAAGAACTGCTCGGCCTCGACGTGCTGCAAACGCAGAACATCCGCAACACGCTTCATGCCTACCAGCTTGCCAAGCGTTGCAACGTGAAGCGCGTCATGGCGGAAGCCGTCAAGTGGGGCAAGCGAGGCGCACGCATCAACTCCATTTCGCCCGGCATTATCGTCACGCCGCTTGCCCTTGATGAGTTCAACGGACCGCGGGGCGATTTCTACAAGGACATGTTCGCCCGATGCCCGGCAGGGCGTCCCGGTACAGCCGATGAAGTGGCGAATGTCGCTGAACTGTTGATGAGCGAAAAAGGTGCGTTCATCACCGGGGCTGATTTCCTCGTGGACGGGGGTGCTACGGCAACTTATTTCTATGGCAGACAGGAACATTGATGTAACCTCAATCATTAAATGATGTTGGTAGAAAATTCGCTTGAACTTTTTACTGACATCATTTCTCTTTTTGATATAGAAGCATTACTTTTGCATCAGTAAGAGTTACCCAAACAAGCAAAGCGATGCAGACCACGGCAATCAGAACGGTTGCCAGCTCATTACCCGAAAATATGGTAATTCTTCTAACTCTCTTGATTTCAAAGAGGTATATTCCTTATACAGATTTAAGGAAAGTTTTGGATAAGTAAATAATGATTTAGGTCTATTTTATTCTAAAATATATACCAAAAGCAGCCCTTTCGGACTGCTTTG
>OODG01001771.1_pt1 | contig 14193 bp, 10 predicted proteins | sample 1671621 | NCBI WGS metagenome assembly OODG01 (sample SAMN06348175, study PRJEB24527) | human gut metagenome | biome: human gut; feature: ankylosing spondylitis patient; material: feces | host: Homo sapiens | place: China | collected 2015-10 | reverse complement strand
CGTCGAGAAGAGCAGGAACCAGAAGGGTGTCCGGCTGTCACCCAGAGCCCACGTAAATAACATCAACGGAGAGCTTTGTCTTGAATTACCAAGCGCTAAATAATGAGATTTTGAAGTGTTGTCCTGACTTGACGGCGGATGAAGCTGTCGATGCAGGCAAAAGTCTTGTTGCTCTGTTGAAGATATTACATGAAGCCGCTCAGGAAAATCCTGAGTTGAAAGTTTTAATCAATGCTCAAATGGAAGGAGACTTTATCAATGAGCACAAGTAACAAGAAAAACGTCTGTGATACCTGCGTTTTGCTGGTCGATTACACGGACATCACAATAACAGAGCTTGGGCGTTTTAAGCCTAATCCGCAAATCCTCTGGGATATGCAAGGGGCGGAGGCTGTGACCTGCTATAACTTCGCAACGCGTGAAGAGCAGCAACAGCATTACTACCCTAGGCTGTCATTAAGCAGCGTACTGCGGCACGGAGGTTTCAGCGTTAAGTTGAAAATTGAGTTTTCCGCACCGAAGCTTCTGCATTTTCCGCCCAACAATCTGGAAGAAGTTTGCGATGCCGATTTTGAAGATATCATCAGCATTTTGGCTTTACGGATTTACGAGATGGGTGTTGATGTTTCGCCTCAAGTGTTGCGGTCAGCACAAGTTGTAAGGATTGATTATGGTAAGAATGTTCTGGTTAAAGTCGCACCCTGTGTGATTTTACAATATCTGAACAAAGCTGACATCAGCCGTCGGCTCGATTGTACCAAGGTGTCATACCGAAACGAAGGGCATTCGCTGCATTTTTTAGCCCGACACCGGAATGTCGTTATTTACGATAAACTCAAAGATATTCAAAAAGCCCGGTATTGTAAAAGTCGGGCTGTCAGTTCCGAAAATGCCCAGACAATTGATATGGCAACCCTAGGCTCAAGCCAATATTTACGGGTTGAAATTCAGTTGGGCAATTCTGAGAATATCCGTCAAGCCATCAGCAAAGCAGGGCTTTCAGTTTCGGAGCTGACATTCCAAAATCTTTTCAGCAGTCAAATTTGCCGAGCTGTTACGCTGGTTTATTGGAATGAAATTTTGGCGGCTGTCAGATATCAGCAGTTAAGCGAAGAAAATGCGGCAGATTTATTCAAGCGTCTGCTGGATGCCAAATATAAGTTTCTAAAAGCCCTGCAGCTTGTCGGTTTGGTAACGATACTGAAGACGATGGGCAAACGAGAACTGCGGCTACATGCGGGGAACTCTTTTTCACCGGCAATTTATGAGCTGTTTCGGCTGATTAACCGGCTCGAACCGCAAAACAATTGGCTGCAGCCAGATTTGGACGGCATAACCGCAGCTATTAATGAAAATCAAATCATAACTTTAACGAAAGGAAATAAAGATGAACTTTGCTAGAGATGCAATAATTATGTGTCGAATTTCTTCTGTAAAGCAGAATATCGGTAACTCTCTCTCTGAACAGGAAGCTATCTGTAAAGAGTATTGCCGAAGTAAGAATTTTGAAGTCATACAAAATAAGCAAGCAATTGAAAGCGCCTTTACTAAAAGACGTCCGAAATTTAATGAGATATTGAATTTAATCCAGCAAGTAAAAGTGGCGCCAGTAGCTTTGGTTCTGTCGGAATCTAATCGTCTGGCACGAAGCTTTAACCATATAAGTGTATTGGACGATTTAGTGAAAACGGGCAAGATAGAAATTCATTTTGTTAAAGAAGGCATGATAATTACTCCGTTTTCTACGGCGGATGATGTATATGATTACCGGATGCTTATAGCAGAAGCCGAACGTTTCTCTGCAGAATTATCAAACATGACAAAAAAGGCAATGCAAACGATGCGTGAGAATGGATTTTACCCAGGCAAGGCACCGATAGGATATAAAAATTGCCGTCCAAGTTGGTGCCCTTGGATTCTGCCGGATGAACAGGCTGACAAAGTTAAGTTTCTATTTGATACCTACTTACGGTCAGAAATCAGTATCAAAAAGTTGCTTGAAATTGCTCAATCATTACCTCTGTATACAACTACTGGTAGTTTAATCAGTCGAAGAACATTAATTCATATGCTGCGCAATTCTTTCTATTGTGGACAGATGAAAAGCGGTGGAAAATTATACCGACATGGTTATGCGCTGTTGGTAAATGAAGATGTTTTTGCTGAGGTGCAAAAAAAATTAGACAAGGAGCTCGGTAGAGTTATCAACAAAGAAACGGAGGTGCAGGTCGCAGCATAAAGCAAATTAGGCCAGCGAAGGCTGGATAAGAAATCCGGCCTTCCTTGACCTGTCAGAATGATGAATCTTAAAATAAAGCGTAATTTTAATATAGAAAGGTAAGAAGATGGGAAGAAAAATAGTAAAAGCGATAGACAATGAAGCGGCCAAGAAAGCCGTTATTTGGACACGTGTTTCCAGCAGAGAGCAAGAAGAAGGATATTCGCTGGATGCACAAAAAGATCGCTCGACGACATACTGCCGGGCTAAGGGGCTTGAGATTTTGGCGGTATTTGAAATTGTTGAGAGCAGCACCAGAGGTACCCGAGAGCAGTTTTATGAGATGATTAATTTTGTTAAAAGACAGAAAAGCTGTATAGCCCTCGTTTGCGACAAGGTTGACCGATTACAGCGTAGTTTCAGAGAAGTACCTGTTTTAGAAGAATTACGCAAAAGCAGAAAAATTGAACTGCATTTTGTAACGGAAGGACAGATGCTCAATGCAAAGTCAAATAGTTCTCAAATTATGTCCTATCAATGTTTTGTGATGATGGCAGAAAGCTACACTAATAATATTTCGGATAACGTTTGCCGAAGTCTGGAGGAAATGCGAAAAAAGGGGAAATGGGCACACCATGCACCAGTCGGCTATAAAAATGTAAGGGATGCCAATGGTAACAGTGATATTGTGTTGGATGAGGACAACCATTTCATCATTACGCGGTTGTTTAAGGAATTTTCGATTGGCACCTATAATCTTGAGCAAATAACGCGGAAAGCCGCAGATTTCGGGCTTAAGATGAAGACCAGTAAGAAGCTTCATAAACAGACTATCCGCGGAATATTAAGCAACCGTTTTTATGTCGGGGAAATGTATAGCGGCGGACAATATTATCCGCATTGTTATCCGCGGTTGACGGACAGTTATACGTTTGAACGGTGTCAGGAAATTTTAGAAGGCAAGGCAAATCATAAGGTGCAGAAGCATGAATATGTATTTAAAGGACTGGTTCGTTGTAAAAACTGCGGTGGTGTTGTTTCAACCGATATCAATGTACATTCGGCGAAAAAGAAGGGTGGAGAAAAAATCGTTTATAAATACCTTTTTTGTCCGCAATGCGGCGGCTATCGGACGAGAGAGGAAAATGGGGTTGAAAAAGTGAAAGAGGCATTAAAAACGCTTAAAAACATGCCTAAAAGCGTTGTCGAGAAATTGGTTGCCTGTTTGGATGAAGAAATTTACAAAGACCATAAAATGGAAATAGAAGCCAAGAAGGCATTGGACAGGCAGATTGCCGGTTTTGCCGAAAAGGAAAGCCGGTTGATAGACTTGTTTACGGGAGGCAGTATTACACAGGATTTATATACCAAAAAACTAACCGAGTACAGACAGGATAAGAAAAAACTGGAAGAGCGATTAACCGACTATAGTCATCTGACTAAGCAAGGTCTAATAACGCTCAAATACTTGGCAGGCTTGCTTTTGATGTCAGACCAGATATGGAATTTTCTGAACAATGACAAAAAACAGCAGGTTTTAAAATTACTTTGTTCGGAAATTTTATTGAACGGCAAAAATGTAGATATTTCAATAAGAAAACCTATTTTAGCACTGGCTAAAATAGGCTCTTGTCAAGTTTGGCTGGGGTGGCTGGATTCGAACCAACGAATGACGATACCAAAAACCGTTGCCTTACCACTTGGCGACACCCCAAGGAAATCCTGTTTCATGTACAGATGTGCATTTGAAACGGCTGAAGTATATTTATGCCATATTTTTCATTTTGGCAAGAGTTTTTTTATCACGTTAAAAATGCCGACATCTCGTGTCGGCATATCGCCGAAAAAAGACAGGCCTCCTCTTATCAGGGAGTTAAAACAGCCGCAATCTGACAGTTTGATCATGATCAAAGGCGAGCATCGTTACTCCGACGACTTGGCACTCACGCCACTAAAGAATCAAAGTTTTTCGGAAAGGAATGCAATAAAATTCATAAAAAACATCCGGCAGACGATGTTGTTTCAGCAAATACGAACCCGGGACGAAACACTCGGACAGATCCTCAAAGCCGCGGCGAACGGAATACAGTATTTCACCTGTTACTGTTGTTCTTTGACAAAAAGAAAAATTATTGCCACGACAAAAAAAGAAAAAACTAACCATCCGATATGGGTAATTTATTCTTTTTACAATTGGGAAAACAGACAACGGCCAAACGCCTCAATCCTTTTTCAGACGCAGATCATCAGGTGGTTCAAACACCGGCACTCCAAAACGGCAAACATCAAACCCGGCCCGTTTGAACACAGCCATCGTAATTTTACCAATCCTCTGCCCTGCTCCGCCCTGTTTTCGTGTGGACGGATCATACAAAAAGTGGATTTTTGCCCGGCAAAAGGTTATATTGTTTTTGAAAAACAAAACGGGAGAACGAAAATCCCGAATTAATACGTTATTGAGGAAAACAAAATCATGAGAAAAGCGATTGTCCTGATATTGCTTTTGACCGGCTGTGCCGCTGTCAAAGCTCCGCCGGAATTCGTTTACCGGGAAATACAGACCCGCGATTTTACGTTAGCAACCTGGCAAAAAATTACCGACCCCGACGGCGTTTACAAAATCTACATTGAAGGCGACGGCCATGCTTTCAACGCCCGCGGCCGGGCAACAAACGATCCGACCCCGCGCGGAACGCTGATGCGCGAACTGGCTTTCGGTGATCCTTCGCCCAACGTCGTTTATCTGTCACGCCCCTGTCAATATGTAAAAAGTGAAATCTGCAGCAAACGTCATTGGACAACCGCCCGCTTTGCGCCGGAAATCATCAATGCGGAATATGACGCCGTGCGGCAGATTGCCGGCAATTCGCCGATCATTCTGATCGGTTTTTCCGGCGGCGCCCAAGCGGCGGGGCTTATTGCCGCCGCCAAACCGGGACTCAACGTTGAGGAAATCATAACCGTTGCCGGCAACCTCGACCATCTGGCCTGGACACAGTACCAGAAAGTTCCGCCGTTGAATGAATCGCTTAATTTGGAAAGTTATCGGAAACAATTCACGGAAATTCCGCAAACTCATTATGTCGGCGGCAACGACAAGGTTATTCCGCCGTTTCTGGTAAAAGAATTTGTCGGCAGCGGCAAAAGGGTAATCGAAGTTCCGAACGCAACGCATAACAGCGGCTGGGAGAGCATTTATCCGCAGATTTGGGAAAAAAGGTAAAGGACACCGACATACGGACGACAAAAAAAGCTTTGACCCGGGGATCAAAGCTTTTTTTTGCACAAAACCTCATTTGACGACGATGAAACTGCAGCCTTCGTCAAAATCCACCGGTTCGATTTTATCCGGCGCCTCAATATCCATGGTCAGCGCTCCATACGATCCGGGATCGTCCGTTATCAAATACGGCCCCCGGTAAAGCGGCCCTTCGCCGACAGCGGCAAGAGAAACGCAGATACGGTCAACGTTCCGGGCAATTTCCCGCATTTCATCGCCGGTCGGAAGCCTGCCGCCGAAAATCACCGCCAGCTGTTTGCAGATGCCGGGGTAGACACCGTAGCCGTAATAACGCAGAACCGTCAGTTTGTCGTTTATAACAAAACCTTCCACTTCGTTAAAAAACTGCCGGCCGGTCGGATGATGATAAATCTTCTGCGACAACCCGAGCGGTTCGGTCAAAATTCTGACGAACGGCTCAACGGCCCGTTTTCCCTGCGGATAATAACTGTACGGAAGTTTGGCGGCGGAAGAGTCATAAGACAGACAATCCCTGTTCCAGTCAAGCGTTTCTTCGCCCGTATTGCGTTTGGTTCTCTTTCTGTTCGCGAAACCGAACATTTTTTGCAAAAATTTTCCCATAAAAATATGATTTTAAAATAATTGATAATCCGAATTTCCCATATATCATGCGCAGCGGAGAAAAACAAGACAAAAAGCCCCTCACGGCAAGAGGGGCTTTTCGCTGTGTTTTCCGCAAACCTTTATTTGTTTTTGAGACAAAGAACGTAATATGTGCCGTCTTTAACCTCGACCCCGTGGGTATCGTGCCCGAAGCCCGGAAATTTGCGGTCAAAGGCCTGCAACGATTTCAGATAGCCGAGAACGGGACCGTCCGCCGGACCGGCATTTTCGCCCGGCATCAGCAGCGGAATTCCGGGCGGATAAGGAACCACGCCGGTTGCCACCGTACGGTCGGCGATCTGATCGACAGCCATTGATTCGACGTTATTGTGAACAAGATTTTCATATGCTTCCACCGGTGTCATATCCGGTTTGGGCAGAACCGAGAAAGCGGCGGACAGGGCTTTGGTCGTGCCCAGTTCCTTCATGGCGGCAAACATTTTGTCGCACAGTTCTTTCAAGCCCGTTTCTCCGTATTCGTGCGGATTGTCCTTTACCAATTTGGGCAAGACGCGGCGCAGAGGCTCATTGTTGTCATAATCCTGCTTGAATTCGAACAGGGCGTTAAGCAAAGTTCCCCATTTGCCGTTGGTAACGCCGAGAGAAAACAGCACCAGAATGGTAAAGTCGGTGGTTTTCTCGACCACGATACCCTTGTTGTCCAGATAAGCGCTGACGACCGCGGCCGGAATACCGCTTTCGGCCAGGCTGCCGTCCGTAAGAACGCCCGGCGTTACCAGCGACACCTTGATCGGATCAAGCATACAGTAGCCTTCTTCCACCTCGCCGAAACCATGCCAGTCTTCGTTCGGCTTCAGCGTCCAGCAATCGGGATCGGTTGCCAGCTGCTCTTCGTCGGCTTCAAAAAACGGCACTTTCTGTCCGCTTTCGCGATCAACCACAAAATCCGGCTGCCAGATATTGAAAAACCAGTCTTTTTTGCCGGTAAATTCGGCATGAAGACGAGCCACTGTCTTGCGGAAGGAAACCGCTTCGCGGATGGAAACGTCGGTCAGCGCCTTGCCGCCGGGACCGTCCATCATCGCCGCGCTGATGTCGTTGGAAGCAATGATCGGATAGAACGGCGAAGTTGAGGCATGCATCATGAACGCTTCGTTAAAACGCTGGTGATCAATCGGGTTGCGGCCGTCGCGGACATGAATCATTGAAGCCTGAGAAAAAGCTGCCAGCAGCTTATGGGTAGACTGGGTGGCAAACATGGTCGGCCCCTTGCGGTCATCGTCTTTGGGATCGCAGCACATGGCAAAACGCCCCTTGTACATCGGATTGAAACGCGCATAGCCATACCAGGCTTCGTCAAAATGCAGCCGGTCAACGCTTTGTCCCAACAGTTCCTTTACCCGGTTGACGTTATAACACAATCCGTCATAAGTCGAATTGGTAATGATCGCATGCACCGGCGTCGGATCAATTCCTTCTCCGACCAGCGGATTTTCGGCAATTGTCTGACGAACGGCATCAGATGTCAGACGATCCGAAGTGATCGGACCGATGATGCCGTAGCGGTTACGGGTCGGGATCAGATAGGTCGGAATCGCTCCCGACAGGGTAATCGCGTGTTCGACCGATTTGTGGCAGTTGCGGTCGCAGAGCGCAACCTGATTGCGGGTAACGCTGGCCATCAGAATCACCCGGTTGGAAGTCGACGAACCGTTGGTTACGTGGTAGGTGCGGTCGGCACCGAAAACCCGCGCCGTGTATTTTTCGCTTTCGCCGATCGGACCGGAATGGTCAAGCAGCGATCCCAGTTCGCCGACCGAAATCGACAGATCCGAACGAAAAACCGGTTCGCGGAAAAAGTTGAAAAACGCACGGCCGGCAGGCGAATGCATAAAACCGGTGCCGCCGGTGTGCCCCGGCGTATGCCAGGAATATTCGTGCACTTTGGAAAAAGCGGCCAGCGCCTTGAACATCGGCGGCAAAATAAACTGACGGTAACGTTCGGTCGCCGCCAGTACGCGGCCGGCAATGAAATCCGGCGTATCTTCCATTACCCAGATGAAGTCGTTGACGCTTTCCAGAATTTCCGACGGCACTTTAGACGCTGCCGTCCGCCCTGCCAGCAGAAAGACCGGCAGCTCCTTATTGTGTTCGCGCAAAGCTTTCAGCAATTCAATGATTTTGGCATAGTCTTTGTCGTCTTTGTTGTTCAGTTTGAGCAGCACGCACTGAACGGTCGGATCCGTAATCAGAACGGCTTTGGCGTCGTCATCGCTTTCCGACACGATTACCCTGACATCTTCCGCGGTCAGATAATCCTTCAGTTCGCGCACGCTGCGGGCGGCCGCGGTGTTGTCGTTCAAACCGTCGTAGACCAGCAGCATCCTGATCCCCAGCGGGTCGCTCTCCAGGCATTTTGCACCTTCTTTCATAAATCAAACTCCTTTCAACTTTAATTTGCCGGATCCGCGGTCACGGAAGTATTGACATACTCGCTGATCCGTTTGGAACTGTAGTCACTGACAGATACCCAGAACATTGCGATCAGCGCCGCGATCGTAATCGTCAGGGGCATATAGCGAACCCAGCGCGGCACGCAGCAGCCGCCGGGTTTGACATGCGTTTCCCTGATTTCGATTTTGCGGTTGACCGAAAGCTCGTAGAATATAATGGTAGAAATGACGAAAATCAGCGCCCAGCGGGTTTGCTCGCTGTTGGAACCGATCATCGCCGACAGGCTGTAAACGGCGGCAATCAGACCGACAATGGTATAAAACAATCCTTCCCTGTCGCTCATTTTTTCACGGCCGAGGATTTTGATCGCCACCGAAGAATAAATATAAGGCAGCAGGGTCATGATAACCGCGATCGAGGCGATTTTGCCGAACTGTTCGGAAGCGGTCGGCGACATCGTAGCCAAAACCTGCAGGGTCATAATGCCGGCAACGATCGCCAAACCGGCGGAAGGAACGCCGCGGCGGTTGACGCGAGCAAAAATGCCGGCAAACAAACCGTCTTTGGCCGCCGCCTGAGCCGTTTGTCCGACCAGAAGCGTCCAACCGGCCAGAGAACCCAGACAGCCCACCGCCGCGCAGAGGGCAACGATTTTGCCGGCGGTCGACCCGAGGGCAATGCTTACCGCCTGCGAGAACGGTGCCGAAGAAGAAACCAGTTCCTTGTTGGGAATGATGCCCATGATCGCCGAAGAACTCAGCACGTAGCAGACGGCCGCCAGCAGCACCCCGACGACGGTTGCGATCGGCACGTTTTTGGCCGGATTTTTAACCACCGCGGTGGAAACCGAAGCGCTTTCGACGCCGATAAAAGCCCACAAGGTAAAGTTCAGGGTCATGCCGACGGCGGTCAGGCTGCTTTCGCCGGAAACGTTCCAGCCTTCCATATAAGTTTCGGGATTAAACCAGAACCAGCCGAGCAGTGCGACGCCGACGATCGGAAACAGGGCCACGGTGGTGGTGATGCCCTGCATGCGGCCGACCACCCTCGGTCCGAGAATGTTGGCGTAGGTAAAAAACCAGATGACGGCAATCTGCGCCAGCGCCATTACCAGCGGATCCCGAAGCGCCGGGAAAAACGGCGTCAGATAACCGAGCCCGGCCACCGCCAGACCGACATTGCCGATAACGTTGGCCAGCCAGTAGACCAGGTTGGTCTGATAGCCCATATAATCGCCGAAGGCCTTGCGCGCATAGGCATACGGCCCGCCGGCCGCGGTCGTCACTTCCGTCAGCTTGGCAAACACCAGCCCGAGCGCTATGGCGCCGACAACCGTAATCAGCCAGCCGATGATGGCGATGCTGCCGATGCCGGCGAGGTTGGCGGGCAGCATGAACACGCCCGAACCCATCATGTTTCCGGCCACCATCAGGATCGCCGGAAGCAGTCCTATCTTATTGCTTTCACTAACCATCTGTTCTCCCCGTTTGACATAATTGCAATTGTTTACGGCTATTTACATAATGCCTCGTCAAACGGGTTACAATTGCCGGGAGAGAAATTTATCGGCAGAAAATGCGGTCCGGCTACGGACGTCCGCTCTCAAAGACCGGGAAAATGATCCACTTCTTCAATGGTAAAGTCTTCGCCGATAATGACAAATTCAACCGTAAAATCTTCGCCGACGTCAACCAGGCGCCACTCCCCGCAATCGGTGCCGAAAGGAGAATATTTCACTTTCAGGTCGCCGAAATGTTCAACCTTGCGCACTTTGAAATCCCCGAAGTGCTCGACAATCCGCACGTTGCCGTAAAGCGGCACCCCGCCGAAGGTGCAGTCTTCCGCGATTTCTTCCGCCGCTGCCGGGAACGCCGCCAGCAGCAACGCCGGCAACAGGATTTTTTTCATCATATCTTCTCCTTTTACGTCTGCTTTTGTAAAAACCTATTTTAATATGCGGAAAACAAAATGCCACATATTTTTTCCGGCCGGCGTTTTTTTAGAACTTTCGGCCTGTTTTCATCCGGCCGGCCGCTTCCCATATTTTGTAAAATTAATATGAGGAACGATTGATGAAAAAACTGACATTATCCTTAACCTCCCTGCTGTTGGCGCTGTGGCCGGCCTTCGCCGGCGCCGAAACGCCCGCTTTTGTCCCGCTCAACCCGGCAGCAGTCAACAAAAAACTTGACGCCGCCGCAACCAAACTCAATTCCGGCAAAGCCGGCAAGGAAGAAATCGCCGCCATTTTGCAGGAAGTTGCCGGCATTGAGGACGACCGGCAGCAAACGCGTCAACAATATGCCGAAGAACTGGCCTCGGTGCAGAAAAAACTGAATGCGCTCGGTCCGGCACCGGAAAAAGACGAAAGCGAGCCGGCGGCCATTGCCAAACAGCGTAAAGAATTTGCCGGCAAAGCCGACGGTTACAAGGCACAGATCGCGCAGATGGACCTGCTTGCCGCGCGGATCGACGAAATCAACGGCCTGATTTTAAAAATCCGCAACCGGCGCCTGCTTGACAATATTCTGGTCAAACAAAGCTCAATTTTTCATCCCGAAGAATTCTGGCAGTCGCTGACCACCTTCGCCGGCTTCGTCTTTGAACTGGTCAAATCGCCTTTCAGCTGGTACCGCGGTCTGCCGCCGGAAAAGGAGGCAGCCGTCAACAACAATATCCTGACGGTGATCGGCGTCATGGCCGGCGCCCTTGTCGCCGCCTTTTTCCTCAGCCGTTACATCAGAAGCCGCCTCGGCTACCGCGCGGCGGTCGAACATCCCGACTATTCGCAAAAAGTGCGCGCCGGCATTGCCATGTTCATCGTCCGCGGCGTCATTCCCGCCGCCGTCATCGGCGCCTTTTTGTTCTGGCTTAAGGGCAACGGAGTAGTCAACACCGGTTCTTTCGGCCTGCTGCTGCACACCGCTGCCGTTTACCTGCTGTACTACTACCTGACAAAAGCGGCGGTGCGCACCGTATTCACGCCGGACAACGGCAAATGGCGGATCATCGAAGTGGCCGACGGCTGCGCCAAATGCATCAGTTCGGCTCTCATCTTTTCGGCGGCGGCCGTTTGCACCGTTTCCTTTCTGCAAAGCCTCGCCGGCCGGATGGACTATGACAGTTCAATCGTCTATTCACTGAAAATTTTCGCCAACGCGGTCAAGGCCTTCTGCGTGGTGCTGGTTGCCCGCAAGGCGCTTTACAACAACAATCCGCCGGTGCCGGGGGAAATTGACGACGACACGCCGCTCGACGGCCTCAGCACCGCCTCCAAAATCAGCCTGTTTATCACATTTCTGATGACGGCGGCCTTTGCCGTTTCCCTGTTCGGATATATCCGCCTGTCGGAGTACGTTATCAACCGTTTTATCATTTCCGTCGTCGCCATCGGCGTTTTCTATATTATCGACAAACTGATCCGCGGCCTTTTTCACCGGATACTGCAATTCCGTTTCTGGCTTGCCACCTTCCGCCTCGGACACAAGACCCTGCGCAAGGCGGAATTCTGGTTCGGACTGCTGCTTTCGCCGGTGATGTGGGCGTTTGCCGTTCTCGTCCTGCTGGCCGTCTGGGGCGTTTCCGTCGATCTGCTGCTGGCACGGATAAAAGGCTTTCTCACCGGGTTTAACATCGGCGGCATTCACATTTCCATCACTTCTATCATTCTCGGGATCGTCTGCTTTTTTGTGCTGCTTTCCCTGTTCGGGCTGTTAAAAAACAGCTTTGTCCGCGGCAATTTAAGCAAAATAGACATGGACAACGGGGTACGCAATTCGCTCGTTTCCTCAATTAATTTTCTCGGGTTCATCGTTTCCGCCCTGATTGCCGTCGCGGTAATGGGCGGCAGCCTGAGCAGCATCACCATCATCGCCGGCGCGCTTTCGTTCGGGGTCGGCTTAGGTCTGCAGAACATGGTCGGCAACCTGGCCGCCGGCATGACCATTCTGTGGGAACGGCCGATCAAAATCGGCGACTGGGTGGTCATCGGCGGACAGGAAGGGCTGGTACGCAAAATCAACATGCGCTCGACCGAAATCGAAACCTGGGACAAATCGACCGTCATCGTGCCGAATTCCGCGATTTTGTCGCAAAGCCTGACCAATTACACCTACTCCGGACTGACCGGACGGGTGGTCATCAAAGTCGGCGTCGGCTATGACAGCGACATTGAACTGACCAAACGGACGCTTTTGGAAATTGCCGCTTCCAACCCTGACGTTCTGACCAGCCCCGAACCTTCGGTCGCTTTCAACAACCTCGGCGACAGCAGCCTCGAATTTCAGCTCAACTGCTTTACCGCCAACGTTTTCAAGCGCTCCGGCATCGCCAACGACTTAAGGGAAAAAATCATCAACCGTTTTCGGGAACTGAAAATCGACATTCCCTACCCCCAGCGCACCGTTTATCTGGAACGGCCGGCAGCCGGAACGAACGCCCCGAAAGACGCTTCTCCTTTTGCCGAACGCTCCTGAAAACAGTTTGTCCCGGGTATCCTTAAACAAACGCATGCTCTTGACTTTTTGTTAAAAATGCTTTGTATTAGGGGTAATTTCGGCAATTTTGGAAGGTGAAAATGAAAAATACCGTTAAAATAACATTCTGGATTATGCTGACCGCCGCCGTTGTTCTCGGCATCAACGCCGGGTGGGACAAATATCAGGAATTCCGGCAGGCCGAACTGGCCAGGGTGATGACCGTCAAAGACAAGAAGTTCGACCCCGGCCAATTGACGGAAATGGCGGCCGCGCTGGCGGCCAAACCTTACGTTCCGCCGGCAGACAATCTTCCGGACGAGCTTAAGAAACTTAACTACGACCAATACCGGGACATTCGTTTCAGCCGCGAAAACGGCCCCTGGTACGGCAAAAAACTGCCGTTTGAAATTCAGTTTTTCCACCTCGGCTCATTGTTTCTCACCTCGGTTCCGATCAACGAAATCGTCAACGGCCGCATTCATCCGCTCAAATATTCCCCCGCTTATTTCGACTACGGCAAAAACCGCCTGAACACCGACGAGCTGTCGGAACTGGGCTATGCCGGCTTCCGCCTGCACAACCCGCTGAACACGCGCAAATATTACGACGAACTGGTTTCCTTCCTCGGCGCCAGCTACTTCCGCGCACTCGGCAAACATCAGAAATACGGCCTTTCCGCCCGCGGGCTGGCGATCGACACCGCCGTCCAGACCGGGGAAGAATTTCCGATCTTCCGCGAATTCTGGCTGGTCCGGCCGAAAAGAAACGACAAGTCGGTTACCGTCTACGCCCTGCTGGACAGCCCGAGCGCGGCCGGCATCTATACCTTTGTCATCACTCCGGGCGAAAACACGGTGATGGACGTCGACGCCAAAATTTTCCCCCGCAAGGAAATCAACAAACTGGGCATTGCGCCGCTGACCTCCATGTACCTGTTCGGAGAAAACACCAAAAACAAATTTGACGACCACCGGCCGGAAGTGCACGACAGCGACGGTCTGCTGGTCTTAAACGGCAACGGCGAATGGTTGTGGCGTCCGCTTGACAACTCCAAGTATCTGCGCATCAGCGCTTTCGTCGATGAAAATCCGAAAGGCTTCGGGCTGCTGCAACGAGACCGCGAGCCGGCTCATTATCTGGATTTTGAAGCCAATTACGAACAACGGCCGAGCGCCTGG
>OODG01001769.1_pt1 | contig 14199 bp, 9 predicted proteins | sample 1671621 | NCBI WGS metagenome assembly OODG01 (sample SAMN06348175, study PRJEB24527) | human gut metagenome | biome: human gut; feature: ankylosing spondylitis patient; material: feces | host: Homo sapiens | place: China | collected 2015-10 | reverse complement strand
TTTGCCATTTTTTACTTACCTCCTCAGCCGTTGACGGCTTCCACGCTGATGCCGCGCGCCTTCGCAACCTGTTCGGCAGTGCGAAGCGAACGAAGCGCCTCAAACGTGGCCTTGACAACGTTGATGGCGTTATTGGAACGCAGCGATTTCCCTCTGATATCGCGAATGCCCGCGCTGTCGAGAACTGCGCGCATCGTTCCGCCGGCGATGATGCCGGTACCGGGAGAAGCCGGCTTAAGCAGCACGCGGCCTGCGCCGAATTCACCGATGATCTCGTGAGGAATGGTCGTACCCTTCACGGAGACTTCGATGACGTTCCGCTTAGCGGCTTCAATGGCTTTTCTTATGGCTTCCGGAACCTCAGCGGCTTTGCCGAGGCCGTAGCCGACATGATAGCCTCCTCGTCGCGCGCCGCCCACGCCGTGGCCGCAACACAGATGCGCGGGGCATACTCCCACGAACTGCAGGAGCTGCGCCGTCAGCTCCTCGACATCACATCCCTGCTCGAACTCGAACTCGACTTCTCGGAGGAGGATGTAGAGTTTGCCGACCGCACGCAGCTCGACACCCTGCTGCGCCGCACCCGCGACAAGGTCGCCGCCCTCGCACGCTCGTTCGCCCTCGGAAACGCCCTCAAGGAGGGTGTCGCCGTGGCTATCGTCGGCAGCCCCAACGTCGGCAAGAGCACCCTCCTGAACCGCCTCGCCGGCGAAGAGCGCGCCATGGTATCCGACATAGCCGGCACCACACGCGATACGGTCGAGGCTCGCATCAATATCGACGGCGTGGACTACCGCTTCATCGATACGGCAGGCGTACACCAGACCGACGACAAGCTCGAACTCATGGGTATAGACCGCACGCGGCAGGCCCTCGAAAAGGCCCGCATAGTGTTGTGGATAACCACGGCCGACGAGCCCGGCAGCAATGTCGGCAGCAATGTTGGCAGCAATGTCGGCAACCCGTCAGGTCATAACGCACATAACGCCCCCGACACGGAGGCGGCCTTGAAGGCGGAGTTCGCGGCGACAACGGGCATAGAGCTCGCACCCGAACAGATTCTCTACCGTATAATCAACAAGATCGACCTGCATTCCGACACGAACAATAGCTCCGCCGTAACAGCCGAAGGGACGGAGGATAAATATACCATACGGCTCTCGGCCAAGACGGGCGAGGGGATAAGGACACTTGTCGCGGCGCTCTCGCGCAGCGTTGACGCGACGGCGGCATACCGCGGCGAGGCCATCGTCACCAACCAGCGCCACTACCACGCCCTGTGCGAGGCGCTCACGGCGCTGGATGCGGCTCTGGACGGATTGCAGCATGGACTCACGTCGGAACTGCTGAGTGAGGATATCCGCGCCGCAATCAACCACCTTGGTGAGATCACCGGCGAAATCACCTCCGACGACATCCTCCAAAATATCTTCTCGAAGTTCTGCATCGGCAAATAAGAAATTACGCGGAATCTAAGTTTTTACTCCTTCGGGCGATGCCGTAAAAAGAATGTTTATCTCATCTTTCACTTACAGGAGACTGAAAAGAGATGGACAATGCCTATCACAAGCTATGGCTTGATTATAAACCAAGTATTCGTTATCTTTGGAACAATAATATCAAATATATGGATATTATGAGAAGGTATCTTTATGCACTGCTGGTGATGATCGTGTTAATGTCGTGTGCGGGTAAAACGAGTTACCTGATCAAAGGCCGTTTCGGGGATTTTGTCGATGGCTGCAAGGTCTACCTTCTATACTTGGATGCCAACGAAGAGCCCATATTTATCGGCTCTACGGTGTGCAGAAACAACTCTTTTGTTTTTCGCGGCTCTGCAGATACGGCACGGGTGGCGACTGTGGCCGTAGTGGATACGTTGGAGGACGATAGTGCAATATCAATAAATTTGGTACTCGAGCCGGGGAACATCTCCATCGAAGGATTTGACCCCGAAACAAATCATTTTCATGTCGCGACGGGGACTCCCCTAAATGATCTCCTAGACAGATTCAGCCGTGAAGTGGGTGCGTATGTCAACAATCCGGATTCCCTGTTTCCCTTTATCGCCTCATATATAAAGGAGAATATGGACAACCCTGTTGGCGGTTTTCTTTTCGACCGTTATCATTACTCCATGTCGTGGCAGATGAAACTGGATCTGATAAACTCCATGTCGACGGGGCAGAAGGCGAGTTATGCGGCTATCAGCAAAGGAACGCTGATGCGAATTGAGCAAGAAAAAGAGCGTGCCGCCAAAGCACGTGAGTTGTTCCCGGGAAATCTCTATAAGGATTTCACGGGGAAATCTCCTTCGGATGAGGATGTGTCACTTAAAAGTGTTGTAGGGGATAACTCGAACACCTATGTCCTGTTGATCTTCTGGGCTACATGGTGTGCCCCTTGCCGTGCTGATATGCCTATAATTGCAGATTTATATAATCAATATCGCGACAAGGGTTTTGAGGTGTTTGCCGCTTCAATAGATGACAACCATACGGCATGGCTTGATGTTATCAAGGATTATCCACAGTGGCGGAATGTTATTGTTGGCGACGATATACGTGACATGTACGGGGTGAAAGGGGTTCCGGCGCATTTCCTTATAGATTGCTCTACGGGAAAGATACTCATTGCCGACACATGGTCGCACCATACGCTCGACTGGCGTGACGGGATTGTAAACCTATTCGAAAAAGGCAAACAGTAATACTAAAAAGTGGATATCCATATACCGCATGCCGAAAAAAGACGGACATCGCAAGGTTGAGACGGCCCGCCTTACGACAACAATCCTCATAAACGACCTTAATCTACCCCCGTTATTAATATACGTCCATTAAGCGAAAGTCAAGACAAGGGAATAAGAGCAGGATCCCGTTAAAACTAGATCTCCTTAATATTACCATAACAGGTTGTATCTGACAAATATATCGGGCAGAACCTGTTTCCCGAAATAAAGTATTTGCTTTATCTGACAGAATACCCTATCTTTGAGGGATGATGAATCATCATTAATGAATATCTACGCCTATGATAAAGATATATGGGATGGAGACTTGCCCCGACTGCACATACGTCGAGCAGCAGGTAAAGGGCAACGACATGTATGAGGTCATCGATATCGGACGGCATGTCCGGAACCTGAAGGCTTTCCTCTCTCTGCGGGATCACAATCCGGCATTCGATGAGGCAAAAAGTGTCGGTGCCGTCGGCATTCCATGCTTTGTGCTGGAGGACGGCACGGTTACCCTGAATCCGGAGGATGCCGGACTGCGTCCGCGCCCAATCGACGAAGGGGCGGCTTGTAATATTGACGGTAGCGGTTGTTGATTAGATTATGGTACGTAAGATTCTTTTCCTGCACGGCTTCTTTGCATCGGGAGCGTGCGCCCCGGCCATCGCCCTGAAAGAATATTTCGACGGCAAGGCAACAGTATTGGCTCCAGACCTGCCACCCCATCCGCAGCAGGCTCTCGACCTTATCCAAAGGGTATGCGACCAAGAGCAGCCCGACATATTGGTTGGGAACAGCAACGGATCGTTTCTGGCGCAGATCGCTGCATCAAAGAACAATATCCCCGCCCTGCTCGGGAATCCCCATTTAGAGATGACGAGCTTCCTCATCGAGCGTATCGGCACGCACGAATATAAGACGCCGCGGGCGGACGGCAACCAGCAGCTTGTCATAGACCGGACGCTCATAGATGAATTTGCAGAGCTCCAACGTCACCAGTGGGACTACTGCAATGATACCAACCGAGAAAAAATATGGGGTCTGTTTGGCGACAATGACCGTGTGGCACACTTCGAGCCCCTCTTCTTGGAGCATTACAAATACTCCTACCACTTCCCCGGCGGACACGCCCCCACACCCGAAGAGGTACGCGAATATTATGCGCCGCTGGCCGAGCGTCTGTTGGCCCTGTAACAGCTATCATGTAATACGGGGAAGGCTGCGTCCTTGTTTTCAAGGAGGCAAGCCGCAAGAGTGTATCACATGTTAAACCCTGCAAGTTAATACGCTCCGCTTCGGGCATAACCTCCCATTGCTTTTCGCAATAACGTACACGAATAAAGAGGTCGGGTCCCGAAAATCGGGACCCGACCGTCATATACGATATCCGCGGCGCGTGACGGCCGCTTATGGCGCGTGACGGCTGCCTGCCCGGTGTGGCGGTTACTTCTTCTTGCGGTAGCCGCACTTCGGGCATACACCCTCCTCGTTGAGCGCCACGCCGCACAGCGGGCAGCGGTCGATGTCGTTCTTGGTCTCAAACTCCGCCGAGGCCGCATTCACACCGCTCGTGAAGGTGATCTTGGCGATGTTGAGCTTATCCTTCAGCAGGTCGTAGACAATCTTAATCATCCCCTCAACCGTCAGCGTCTCCTTCGTGACTACCAGACGGCAATCGGGATAGGCCGTGGCCAGCTCCGTCTTGAAGGCCGGGCCCTTCATCTTGTTCTGCGGGTGTCCGTTGCGGATGCCCTGCTTCTCGTAGACGTCCAGAACGGCCGGCAGCAGCGGATCATCCTCGCGCAGAACCAGCGCATGGTCGAAATTCCGAAGCACGTCCCATGCTACCTTCTGAATCTCGTTGCAGGGGTAAACCATGTTCACACCCACCTCGATGCTATCCTCCACCTCAATGGTCAACTGTCCCGTGTGGCCGTGGAGATACTGAGCCTCTCCTTGAAAACCGTAGAAACGGTGTGCATACTGCAGATCGAATGTTGTGATACTTCTCATAACAAATTGCGGTTTTAAGTTAGACATTCTTTTTCAGTGTTACCTGTACCTGTACTTTACCAATCTCCTCCGTCGGGAAGTGCTTGCGTTCGAGGTATTCGCGGATCAGCTGCGAGAGCTCCGGATCCGCATAGTCCTCGATCGACTTGCCGTCGAAGAGGTGATGGTGCTCCGCCACCGTGATGTCGTAGTAGCACTTCCCGGTGTCGGGGTGATAGATGAACGACAAAATGTTTGCCGAACAGAAGCTGTCCAAAATCCGATAGATGGTCGAAACGGTCACCTCCTTGTTGCGGGACTGGACCCGTTCGATGATATCCTCCACCGTGGCGTGGCGCAGCTCTTGCATCGCCTTGTAGACCTCGCGGCGCTGCGGGGTCAGCTTCAGCCCCGCCTCTTTGATTCTTTGCAGTCCTTCGTTGTTCATCGTTTTGTTTCTTTCTCTGGCGCAAACATAATGCAAATAATTAGCAATTGCAAATATTTTGCATTTAAATCCCAAACCAGCCGAAAAAATCCTCTGCCGGGGCTTGGAGTTCTCGCAAAAATTACTACCTTTGCTCATGGAGTCACACCCCTCCGGCGACCCGCTCCGGCGAGGGAAAAGAACCGCCCAAAATCGGACTCCGAACCCGAGTTTTACATTTTTCCGAGAATATCGGACACCTGAAATGAAGCGTTAAACAAGGTTTTGCCGCCTCTTTACAGTGTGTCTTTTTGCGGCATCGGCTAACATCGTAACTAACAGAAAATTAACGAGTTACAACGCTTTTCTGCATCGGAAATTCATGGAGTTTATCTACAGCCGGATCATACCGGGCAACCATCCGCGTTTCCACAAGGTCGTGCGCCCGAACGTGCAGTTTCCGGGGTGTTTCTCTCTTTCTGCCCCGAGATATCGGGGACAGGCCGGAAAAGTATGGGCAAACCGGTTGTTGTGGCTATCGCTGCCACCACGCAAAGCCATGCGAAATATTGCGTCCAATGCATGCAGGCCAATCCGGAGGTTAGCGTAATCGGAACGCAATCGGCCGGTGCGAACGGCAATGTTTCGGAGTTCGTCCTGCCCGGCGGAATCCGCAGCTGTTTTTCCTGCCTGGACTGGCATTATCCCGGCGGCTGGTGCGTGCAGAGACAAGGAGTCCGGCTTGATCTCGAAGTGGAGCCGACGATCGACGGCGTCAGGGCAGGAAGGAACGAAACGCGGAAAGCGGCCGTCGAAACAATCAACGGCCGCTTCCCGAGGGGCTGAAGAAGAACGGGGCTATTCGCCAGCCGGGGCGCTGACCGAGGGAAGGATATCCTCCGTCGAAGCGCCCCACTTCCGGTTGGGACGGCTGCCCATCCTGAGCACCAGGGTGCCCCCGTCCATGATGTCGTCGTGGCTGATCCAACATTTCGTATAGGGTTTCCCGTTCAGCTCGGCCGACTGGATATAGACGTTCTCCGGGCTATTGTTCTCGGCTATGAGGGTGAACGTCTTTCCGTTGGCGAGCGAAAGTTCCAGACGGTCCACGACGGGGCTGCCGATCTGATAGGCCGGAATTCCCGGGCAGACGGGGTAGAAACCCATCGCCCCCATCACATACCACGAGGACATCTGCCCGCAGTCGTCGTTCCCGGGCAGGCCCCAGGAGTCGTTCGTGAAGTTGTAGTCGAGCAGCCGGCGGATGGTCCGCTGCGTCTTCCACGCCTTGCCGATGAAGTTGTAGAGGTAGGGCGAATGCATGGAATACTCGTCGCCCACATAATAGAAATCGTTGTCGAAGAAATAGTCCAGATACTCCTCCAGCGCCTTGTTGCCGCCCATGAAGTTGGCCAGGCCCTGCACGTCGTGCGGGACGAAGAGGGTGATGTTCCGGAAATAGGTCTCCCGGTCGCGGTCGGAGCCCTGCGCCCACCCGCTGATCGAGGGATCCTTCGCATCGCGCCACTGTCCGTCGCTGTTGCGTCCGCGGACCATCCGGGTCTCGGGATCGAGGATATTGATGTAGTTCATCGCACGGGCCATCATCCGCCCGTAGAGTTCCCCGTCGCCCATGGCCCGGGCCATCTGCGCGATGCAGAAGTCGTCGTAGGAGAACTCGAGGGTCCGGATGGCCGACTCGCCGTATTTGTCCGTCGGGACGTACCCGAGCCGGATGAAATCAAGAATCCCCACCCGGGCGACGTAATGTCCCGTTCCCTTCGTGGTGGCATTCTTCATCATGGCCTCGAGCGCCTTTCGTTCGTCGTAGTTGCGGAGGCCCTTGACGTAGGCATCCGCGATCACCGCATCGCCGTGGGTGCCGTGCATGATGTTCGAATAACCCGGGCTGGGCCATTTGGGGATCCAGCCGCCCTCGTCATAGGAGTTGAGCAGGGCCTCGATCATCGCATTGACGCGGTCCGGCTCCAGGAGGACGAGCAGCGGGTGCAGCGAGCGGAAGGTGTCCCACAGCGAGAAATCGGTATACATGACTCCCGGCATGATCTTCCCGTTGAACGCACTGTAGTGGTAACCCTGCTCGGTGATGTCTCTCGGCAGCAGCATGCAACGCTGCAAGGCCGTGTAGAATATCTCCCGGTTCGTCTCGGAGGACTCGATCCGGATCTTTCCGAGCGCCTCCTCCCATGCCTCTCCCGTATCGGAGAGAAGCTGTTCGAAACTCTTGTCGCCGATCTCGCTGCAAAGGTTGCGGCGGGCCTGCTCGAAGTTGATGAACGACGTACCGATCTTCACCTCGACCTCCTCTCCGCTCTCGGTCGGGAACGACACGCAGACGGCAGCGGCCGAGGAGCCCTTGCGGGCCATCTGCACAAGACGCTCCGCATCGAAGTCTTTCGGCTCGATACACCCCAGCCTCAACGTGGCGGAGTTCGTATGCTCGTAATACTCCACGACCACCTCGTACTCGCGGCCCGCCTCCATTTCGCACGAACAGATCTCGGTCGTGGGCCCGTGGTCGTACCACGCATCGATGACCAGCTTCCCGTCGATGAACATGCGGGCACCGTCGTCGCTCGTCAGGTAAAAGCGGTGCGTTCCCGACGTTCTCGCCCGGAGCACACCCCGGTACCGGACCGAGAAGTTGTCCGGACCGATTCCCGAGATCGGAGCCCCCTCCCATTCGAAATCGATCTTTTCATCCGTTCTCGTCGCCCGAGGAGTACCCGAAAGGGTCATGTTGTCGAAGTACTCGCCTTCGAGCCCCCGGCTGAAAAGCTGCTCCATGGGGGTCTCGTCCCAGGAGGGGACGATCGACCAGCTCGCAAACGGTTTGCTGAACCGCGCCACGAAATAGCAGGCGAACTCCCGCCCCACGTAACCCTGGTTGCCCACGCGCCCCGCCACCGTGGTGAAACCCTCGATCTCGTTGCGCTCGGGAATGACCCGGAAATAACTGCCCTTGTCGCTCCGCGGGTTGTCGATCAGGATGTGCGACTGCTCCGACTCGGGATAGGTGAAACGGAAAAAGCCGGACTTCGAGGCGGCGGTCAGCTCGGCCCGGATGCCGTAGTCGTCGAGGTTCACGGCATAATAATGGGGTTTGGCCGTCTCGCTGTCGTGCGAATAGCTCGAGGCGCGCTCGGCGGCATCGACCTTCAACGTCCCCACCGACGGCATGATCGTAAAGGCTCCGTACTCCGACATGGCCGCGCCGTTGGGATAGTGCGTGGCACGGAACCCCTGCAGCCTGTCGTGCTGCCAGACATAGGCGATGTCGTTCTCGGCGGTCTGGGGCGACCACTGGGTCATTGCAAACGGCAGTCCCACGCCCGGATAGACGAATCCGTGGGGGCGTTCGGCATTGCTCAGCGTGGACTGTTTCCGCCATACGTCGGTACCGATCCGGGTATCGACATATTCGAGCAGGCTGCCCGACGGTTCTGTCGTCCCGTCGGTGCGGGATGCAGCCTCCGCGGCCTGAAAAAAAACGAGGGCTCCCAGGAGCAGGCGAAGTTTCGGATGATGGTGCATTTTTCTGAAGTTTGGTTCGGACGGATGCAGTCCTGCGCGCAGGACTGCATCCGTCCGGAGCTGTCCCCATGCGCGACAGGACCGACAAAAATAACAAGAAATCGGCAATCTTCCCCCTCTTTTCGCCGGATTTTGCACCTTGCATTCCGGCGCCGACCTGCTGCCGCGCTTCCTCCGAGGGCCGCATTCCCCGCCATCGGCGGTTATTTGGCCGCAAAGGCTCTGTTTTTGCCGCAGAGGGTTCCATATTCGCACAAAAACAGTATCTTTGCAGGCAATAAACCTGCAAACACAATGAACGCTATCACACGCACCGATTTCACCTTCGAAGGTCAGAAAAGCAAATATGTGGGCAAAGTCCGCGACGTATACGACATCGACGACCGATACCTCGTCATGGTCGTGACCGACCGGATCTCGGCCTTCGACGTCGTCCTGCCCGAGGGCATTCCCTACAAGGGACAGGTACTCAACCAGATCGCCGCCAAGTTCCTCGATGCCACCGCAGACATCCTTCCCAACTGGAAGATCGCCGTTCCCGACCCGATGGTCACCGTGGGCCGCAAGTGCGAGCCCTTCAAGGTGGAGATGGTCATCCGCGGATACCTCTCGGGCCACGCCTGGCGGGAGTACAAGGCCGGCAAGCGGACCATCTGCGGCGTGGAGATGCCCGAAGGGATGGTCGAGAACCAGCGGTTCCCCGAGCCGATCATCACCCCGACCTCGAAGGCCGCCGAGGGCCACGACGAGGATATCTCGAAGGAGGAGATCATCGCATCGGGGCTCGTAAGCCGCGAGGAGTACGAGCAGCTCGAAAAATATACGCGGGCGATCTACCGGCGGGGCTGCGAAATCGCCGCCCGGATGGGTCTGATCCTCGTGGACACGAAATACGAGTTCGGCAAGAAGGACGGCGTCATCTACCTCATGGACGAGATCCACACCCCCGATTCGTCGCGCTACTTCTATGCCGAAGGCTACGAGGAGAGGCTGGCCAGGAGCGAACGCCAGAAGCAGCTTTCGAAGGAGTTCGTGCGGGAGTGGCTCATGGCCAACGGTTTCCAGGGACAGGCCGGACAGCAGGTTCCCGAGATGACCCCCGAGATCGTCGGCGGCATCACCGACCGCTACGTCGAGCTCTACGAGCAGATCACCGGCGAGAAGTTCGTCAAAGCCGAAGGGGCGACGGACACGCAGGCCATCCTGCAGCGGATCGAGAAGAACGTCTCCGAGTGCCTGAAGGGCCTCAAATAGGATCATCTTCCGGCCTCAGGCCTCAAGATTCCAGGCAGCAAACAGGCGGCAAAATGTTTTGCCGCCTGTTTGCCGTCTGACGGCAAGCCACTTCCTGCCTCTCCGGCCGAATCGGCACCCTCCCCCGCACCGCCGTCTTTCGGGCGGTCGAATTAATTGGTATATTTGCAGCCTCGGACCTGCCGGCAGTACCGGGGAAAAAGGCTCCGAACCGACACATCATGCTCGAACAGATCATCTCACAACGACTCCAGATTCCCCTGCCACAGGTCGAAGGCACCGTCCGCCTGCTGCGCGAGGGGGCCACAATCCCCTTCATCAGCCGCTACCGCAAGGAGGTCACCGGCTCGCTCGACGAGGTGGCCGTCGGCTCCGTCCGCGACCTGCTGGAACGGCTCACCGAACTCGAGGCCCGCAAGCGGACGATCCTCTCCACGATCGAAGAACAGGGTCGGCTGACCGGCGAACTCCGTGCACGGATCGAGGCGAGCTGGGACGCCGCCGAGGTCGAGGACCTCTACCTGCCCTACAAGCCCCGCCGGCGGACCCGCGCCGCAGCCGCCCGCGAACGGGGGCTGGAGCCGCTGGCCAACCTGCTCATGGCGCAGCACACGCCCGACATCCGGCGACAGGCGCAGCGGTTCGTCACGGCCGAAGTGCCGACTGCCGACGACGCGCTGGCCGGAGCCTCGGACATCGTCGCCGAACGGATGGCCGAGGACGACCGGATCCGCAGCGAGGTGCGCCGCAACTTCTCGCGCGAGGGGATCGTGCATGCGCGCGTGACGAAGGGCAAGGAGCAGCAGGGCGCGAAATACGCCGACTACTTCGATGCCGCGACGCCCGTCCGATCGGTTTCGTCACACCGCCTGCTGGCCATGCTGCGGGGCGAGGAGGAGGGCATCCTGAAAGTCTCGGTGGAGGTCGATGCGGAGCGGATCATCGAACGGATCCGCCGCCGGTTCATCCGCCCCGGATCAACGACCCGCACGTGGCTGGAAGCAGCCGCGGCCGACGCCTTCCGCCGGCTGATCCGCCCCTCGATCGAGAGCGAAACACTCGCGGCCGCCAAGGAGCGCGCCGACGACGAGGCCATCCGCATCTTTGCCGAAAACCTCCGCCAGCTGCTGCTCGCCTCACCGCTCGGGCAGAAGCGCGTCATCGCCCTCGACCCCGGGTTCCGCACCGGATGCAAGGTCGTGGCGCTCGACGCACAGGGGAACCTGCTCCACCATACGGTCATCTACCCCCACCCGCCCCAGTCGCGCACGGCCGAGGCAGCCGAGACGCTCCGCCGTCTGGCGGCTCGTTACCGCACGGAGGCGATGGCCATCGGCGACGGAACGGCCGGCCGCGAAACCGAACAGTTCGTCCGCGGACTGAAGCTTCAGGGTGTGGAGCTGTACACGGTCAGCGAAGACGGCGCCTCGGTCTACTCCGCATCGGCCGCGGCCCGCGAGGAGTTCCCCGACGAGGACGTAACCGTCCGCGGCGCCGTGAGCATCGGCCGAAGGCTGATCGACCCGCTGTCGGAGCTGGTGAAGATCGACCCCAAGTCGATCGGCGTCGGCCAGTACCAGCACAGCGTGGACCAGGCGAAACTCCGGGCCCGGCTCGGAGATGTGGTAGAAAGCTGCGTGAACCGCGTGGGAGTCAATATCAATACCGCCTCGAAGCACATCCTCACCTACATCTCGGGCCTCGGGCCCGCCCTGGCCGAGAACATCGTCGCCTACCGGGCCGCGAACGGAGACTTCCGTACACGGAGCGAGCTGAAGAAGGTACCGCGCCTCGGGGCCAAGGCCTTCGAGCAGGCGGCCGGGTTCCTGCGCATCGTCGGAGGCCGGAACCCACTGGACAACAGAGCCGTGCACCCCGAATCCTACCCGATCGTCGAACGCATGGCCGCCGATGCCGGCGTAAGCATCGAGCGCCTGCTCGCCGACCGCGAGCTGCGGCGCACGATCCGCCCCGAACGCTACGTCACCGCGCAGGCCGGGCTCCCCACCGTGACCGACATCCTCGAGGCGCTCGACAAACGGGGGCTCGACCCCCGCGAGGAGCTGCACACCTTCGCCTTCGCTCCCGACGTGCGGACGATCGACGACCTGCGCGAAGGGATGACCCTGCCGGGTATCGTCACCAACATCACCGCCTTCGGCGCCTTTGTGGACATCGGCATCAAGCAGGACGGGCTGGTGCATGTCTCACAACTGGCCGACCGCTACGTCGCCTCGCCGGCCGAGGTGGTCCGCCTCGGGCAGCATGTCGAGGTGCGCGTTACGGGTATCGACACGCTCCGGGGCCGCATCTCGCTCTCGATGCGCCGGGACGGATAGCCCGGCAGCCGCACCGCAAGACGAAGGGCGGGCGAACCCGATGAGGTTCGCCCGCCCTTTGCGTCTCCGTCCGGACAGGGATCATTCCGCATCCGGAGCCGTGCGGATCACCAGCTCGCCCTCGCCCAGCGCATCGTGGGCGACGAACCACCCCTCGACAGGCTTTCCGCCGCAGGTAACCGATTCGATCCGGCGCCCCTCGCCCTCACGGCGGATCGTCCAACGGTGTCCGTCGCCGAGCGCCACCTCCGTACGGTCGAACAGTGGCACGGTGACGATGTACTCCGGATCGGCCGGCGAGTAGGTATAGAGGCCGATGGCATTCAGCACGTACCACGACGACATCTCCCCGGCATCGTCCATGCCGCAGAGGGCCAGTCCTTCGGGGCCCATGCCGTAGAAACGGCCGAGGATGTAGTCGATGAGCTCCTGCGAACGCTCCTGGCGGCCGATGAAGTAGTAGAGGTAGGCAAAGCCGTGGTCGGGCTGGTTGCCATGGCAGTACTGCCCGATGAAGCACGAGAGGTTATCGACCTCGTACCCCTCCCACGGGATCGAGAAGAGGCGGTCGAGTTGCTCGCCGAAGGCCTCGCGGCTCGGGTAGAGCGCGATGAGCCCCTCGGTGTCGTGCGGGGCGAAGAAGGTCTGCTGCCAGGCGTTCGCCTCGCGGTACATGTATTCGTAGTAGGGATAACGCTCCTCGAAGGGGGTGATCCACGACCCGTCCTCCAGGCGGCCGCGCATGAGTCCCGTCGAGGGATCGAAGCAGTTGCGGTAGTTCTTCGTGCGGGCCATCAGCAGGTCGTGGTTCTCCCTGTCGCCCAGCGCCTCGGCCAGCAGCGCCACGGCGTAGTCGTCGTAGGCGTATTCGAGTGTCTTCGTGACGGCCGCCCGGCAGACCGTGTTGGTCACCGGATGGTCGTAGTCCATCTCGGGGATGTAGCCGCGGGCGATGTATTCGTCGAGCCACGGACGGCTCGGGCCCTGCACCGTGGCATTGCGCAGCACGAGGTTGTAGGCACGCTTCACGTCGAAGCCCCGGATGCCGCGCAGGTAGCTGCCGGCCACGAATGCCGAGGCATGGTCACCGTGGAAGAAGGTCGGCATGAAGCCTCCGCGCTTCTCGCCGCGGTCGGTATCGGAGCTGATGACATCGGCCGCCACGTCGGGGGCAAGCAGTCCCAGGAGGATCAGTTTGTTGCGGTAGTCATCCCAGTAGGAGGGACTTGTATAGTAACGGAAATTCGCATCGCGAACGACTTCGCCCCGTTCGTCGGTATATTCGCCGTTCATGTCGCTGCGCAGCGCCGGCCAGAGGAACGCACGGTAGAGCGACGAGTAGAAGAGTCCCTTCTCGCGTTCCGTGCCGCCCTCGACGCGGATACGGCCCAACAGGTCGTTCCACGTATCCGCAGCCGCCTGACGCACCTCGGCAAAGGAGCGGCCGAGCAGTTCGGCCTCGAGGTTCCCGCGGGCGTTCGCCTCGCTCACGAACGAGAAGCCGATGCGCAGTTCGAGGGGCCCCTCTCCCTCGCCGAAGCGCACGATGCGGATCTCGCGGTCGCCTTCCCGAACCGGTTCGACTCCCGTCACGGGGCGGTTGGCCACGGCATAGAAGTACATCGTCTCGCCGGTCCGCTGCCATCCGGCAAAGGTGTTGTCACCCACCTTGCGGATCTCCCAACCGCGGACCCGCTCGTTCGAGCGCTGCAGGTCGGCCAGCACCGAAGGCTCGGCCCCCTCGGGGAAGGTGTAGCGGTGCAGGGCGCAGCGCAGCGTCGTCGTCAGTTCGGCATCGACGCCGTAACGGTCGAGGAAGACCTCGTAGTAGCCCGGGGCGGCCGTCTCACGGTCGTGGCTGTAGGGCGAGCAGTAATCCTCCGGAGTCGGGGTTC
>OODG01001765.1_pt1 | contig 14222 bp, 12 predicted proteins | sample 1671621 | NCBI WGS metagenome assembly OODG01 (sample SAMN06348175, study PRJEB24527) | human gut metagenome | biome: human gut; feature: ankylosing spondylitis patient; material: feces | host: Homo sapiens | place: China | collected 2015-10 | reverse complement strand
TCAAACCTTCCTCCCCGCCCCGTATCAGAGGGCCCCGCCCTAAAGGGGATTGTGCTGCCGGATCATATTGCATATCCGGTACGGGCGGGGATTAAATATTATATATTATAGAATTGGAAATATTCCTTCTGTACGTCATTCCCCTTATCGAACCAGCGGCAATCAGGATGTGTACGCCCACCCGCACGATGGGTTTTAACTCCGGTTCCGGTAATCATACACATGATATCATCCGGTCGATCTCCTTTATTGGAAGTTTTGGCACAGTAAGGTCCGCAACGTCCGCCGCCTTCATACCACTTTCTGGTTGTCCAGGATCCGCTTGAAGTCAGGTAAGGATAAGCCGTATCGGGACAATCGCCGCAATATCTGTACAGTCTGGCAAAACCGACCATGTAACGGGTGTTGCTCTGGAAAATAATCTTGCCGCTGGCATCACCGCCAAACATTGTGCCTGAACTCATGTGCAAGTTATTCGACCGGTTATTGGCCCACTCGTACAAATAGTAGTTTGTATTATACAAGGTCAAACTGCTGTAATGACCGTTTGATATATAAGTCACGCCGGAGGCATTGGAGGTACCGTTGCAAGTTGTGCCGATACAAGTATTTGCAACGGTTGCTTCAGCGTTTTTCATAGCTGCAAGCCCCAGCACAGTCATTGTCGTCGGCTTAAACATGCCACGGGTACCGTCAGGTTGTTGCAAATCAAACAACACTTTTCTTTCAGCTGTATTATCAACGATAATATTTCCACCCGTATAATTATAACCGGTTGAAGTATACTGTCCCTTGATAGTAAGCTTTCCGCTGACGTTAACATTCATGGACGAATCCGAAGCCGCGTTATAATAGCTTCCTTTAGCCAACGTTGTCGTTCCGTTAAAAGTAACATTGCTTCCGCTGATACTGCAGTTATAACAATAGAACGTATCGGAACTCGAAGTGCTTGCGCTGCTGCCCGTAAACTTCAAGTTTACGCCATAAAAAACCGTAGAACTTCCGCTGCCGTCAAAACTGGAGTATCTCCAATTCAATATCGGCCGGGTATTGCAACGCGTCTGTATCATGCTGTCACTCACCCTCTGTCCGAAATCACCGCCACTATAATAAGTCTTACCGCGGTAAATATAAGTCGGACTAATTTCTTCGGTAATCACATAAGTACTGTGACTTGACGATGCCGACATAGATGCTTTATTCAAAATTTTGTAAGTCGTTTTGCGGCTTGGATAAGACGGATCATTAATCCAGGCCTTTACTGTTTCATCACAAGTCATCGGCGTACAATTTCCGCCATTGGCACCGGGTTTCCAACCATATTTACATTTTAAAATTTTCCATCTCTTAGTCGGCGCATTCGGACATTCCTCATACCCGACTCCCTTACCGCCGTCAACATTAGCCAGAGAGGTCGCCGGATAATTATCGCAGCGACGGCAGGCATGGAAATAATAAATACCACCCTGAATACAATGTCCCTGACTGTCATCAGCGCCAAAATCGCCGTTTTCCTCATTATCACATCCGGAACTTGTATAAGGATATTTGGTTCTGTCACAAATACAATACGGATAACGGGAAACACCGTCGCTGCCGCGACACATTTCTCCATTTGAAACACCGCCGTCATTGGCACAGTCTTCATCCGTATATGGATAAAGAGCTTCGTCGCATTTACATTCAGTATAATAAATTTCGGTCGTCGTTCCCCCGAGCGCCGTATTGAACCCCTCTACCTGAGCACAGGAAGCACCGGCGGCACGGCTGTTTATATTGAGATCACGACACGCTTGCGCCGTATACGGATACTTTTCCGGATCGCATTGACATTTAAACTTATTCACACACCTGTCTTTTACCAACAGAGGATAGACACAAGAATCATAAGCAAACTCCGCACCACAGCATTTAACATAGCCGGAGTTGTATGGACAATATTCGACAATACGTTTTGAAGGATCAGAAGTACACTCTGATCTCTTTACATATCCTTCCTGTGTACATAAATTTCCGTCTTCGGCCGGATCTTTATAGTGATCAAAACTGCCGCCGCCGGTACAATTTTCCTCGCCGACGAAGCAGACTTTGGCCGAAACCGGTGTTGCCGCAAGCGTGCATAAACACACGGCCAGCAGGCACAACCACATGGTTTTATATAATATTCTCATGACTTTTCCCCTTTTATCAAGACTGATTACTACAGGTGCTGTAAAGTATTGTACGTTATTTCGTTATAGATACTTTTATAGATTTCCCTTTGATTTTTGGGCTTGATTTTCGCTGCAATTTAACGTACCTTTTTTCGCAACAGTCCAAAAACGAAAAACAATACGCAAAATCAATAGAATAGAAAAAAACACATAAGTGTCCGGAAACACCGCACTCTTCTTCGGGACGAAACAAAAAACTTATTTTTATCAATAAGTTAGAAAGTGCCCGTTGTGACCGTCAAACGCGTTATTTTCAAAAAAACGCGTTTATTCCCGAATAACGGTAAAACTTCAGTTGAAAAACAAACCGAAGGTAGATAAGAAAACCGCTGCGGCAAACATCGGACGGCTTTTTCGCACAAACAAAAAACCGACCCGAAGGCCGGCGCGAAAAGTATAAAAAAAACATCCGGAATTTATCCGCAAAAATCAGATCAGCCCCATTTTCTGCGCGATGATCACCGCCTGAGTACGATTGGTTGCGCCGATCGCGCGCAAAAGGGCGTTGATATGCAGCTTGACGGTTGCCTCAGACACGCCCATTTCATAAGCGATCTGCTTGTTTGACATACCTTTAGCAACCAGCCCCAGCACCTGCGACTGCCGGTTGGTCAGCATCTTGCCCTTGCCTTTGGCCGGCGTATCGTCCAGATTTTTGCCGAGCATCACCGGCGGAATATAGGTGCCGCCGTCCAAAATCAGTTTCAGCGCGTTGCTTAATATTTTGGTTTCCGCCCGCTTGGTAATATAGCCGCTGGCGCCTTTTTCCAGACTTTCCCTGATGTTATGCACGTTTTCGGAAGCGGAAATGACCACCAGCCTGGCGTCTCCGGCTTTGGCGCGGATGGCGTCAAACCCCTTTTCCCAAACCATATCCTGCATGTCAAGGTCTATAATGATCAGGTCGAACTTGTGCTCGGTGTCAAGAATTTTCAGCGCCTGGGCAAAATTTGAAGCCTGCAGTATCGTCGCCGACCCGTCCAGCTGCTCGATCAGCAGCCCCAGACCGTCCCGGAACAACGCATGTTCGTCTGCGATTAAAACTTTCATACAACTTTCTCCAACTGTATAGATTCGCCATCTTCGACCCGCACGGCAACTGCCGCGGAGGTAAAACTTTAAGACAGCGTCAATTTAGCATCATATAATCAGTCGGATTTACATTTAAAGAGGAGCCGCGCGGTTTTTTAGTCAAGAATCTTATATTCGACCCCGGCTTCCTTAAACATCTGCTCGGAATAGACCAGCTTGTCACGCCAGCCGCCGGCCGGCGCGTTCGGATCTTCCGGCAGCCGGTTGGTCACCACCATCTTGATCCCGGCCTGGATGATCGCCCGCGCACAGTCGGTGCAGGGCGGATGGGTGGCATAAAGAACGCAGCCTTTAAGGGAAGTGCCGGTCAGACACGCGTTGTAAACCGCGTTTCTTTCCGCGTGTTCGAAAAAATCGTATTTGGTCGGGCGCTCCATCCGTTCCGGAATGTCGTCGTTGACGCCGCGCACCAGTCCGTTATAACCGGTGGCGCGGATTTCCCGGTCCGGCCCAACCACGATCGCGCCGGTTTTGGTGTTGGGGTCCTTCGACCAGGTGGCGATCAGCCTCGCCACTTCCATAAAGCGGTAATGCCATTTTTCCGAAAACATCAGAACCTCCCTGTTGATAACCTTGTTTTTAAGTATTACCCGAGCGCCCCGCTTTTGCAATTATTTTTTAAGAATTCTGCAACGACTTCATGCACACACTTGACAAACAAACGAAAATAGTCAAAGTTAAAGGCAGTTTTGATAATTTAATTTAGGAGAAAAAAATGAGTGCAATTGTTGATATTCATGCCCGCGAGATTCTTGACTCCCGCGGCAATCCGACGGTTGAAGCGGAAGTTGTCCTGCAAAGCGGCGCTTTCGGCCGCGCGGCGGTTCCTTCCGGCGCGTCGACCGGCGTGCATGAAGCCGTAGAGCTCCGTGACGGCAACAAAAAACGCTACGGCGGAAAAGGCGTTCTGAAAGCGGTTGAAAACGTCAACGACAAAATTTACGACGCCCTGGCCGGCCTGGATGCCGAAGACCAGATCGAAATCGACCAGACCATGATCGACCTCGACGGCACCGAAAACAAAGGCAAACTCGGCGCCAACGCCATTTTGGCGGTATCCCTCGCCGTTGCCAAGGCTCAGGCCGAAGAAGCCGGGCTTCCGCTCTACCGTTACCTCGGCGGCACCATGGCCCGCACTCTGCCGGTTCCGATGATGAACATCGTCAACGGCGGCCAGCATGCCGACAACCCGATCGACATTCAGGAATTCATGATTATGCCGGTCGGCGCGGATTCGGTCAAGGAAGCGATCCGCTGGGGCGCGGAAATTTTCCACACTTTGAAAAAGAACCTGAAAGCAGCCGGCCACAACACCAACGTCGGTGACGAAGGCGGTTTTGCTCCCAATCTGAAATCGGCCGAAGAAGCTCTTACCTTCATCGTCGATTCGATCAAAGACGCCGGCTACAAACCGGGCGAAGACGTCGTTCTGGCGATTGACGCCGCTTCTTCCGAATTCTACAAAGACGGCAAATATGAAATGACCGGCGAAGGCAAATCCTACACCAGCGCCGAAATGGTTGAATTCTACAAAGGCCTGTGCGAAAAATTCCCGATTTTCTCAATTGAAGACGGCATGGCCGAAGATGACTGGGAAGGCTGGAAAATGCTGACCGACGCCATCGGCGACAAAGTTCAGCTGGTTGGCGACGACCTCTTCGTTACCAACCCGAAACGTCTGGCCATGGGTATTGAAAAAGGCGTTGCCAACTCGATTCTGGTCAAAGTCAACCAGATCGGCTCGCTGAGCGAAACCCTGAAAGCGGTTGACCTTGCCCAGCGCAACAAATACACCGCCGTTTTGTCCCACCGCTCGGGCGAAACCGAAGACACCACCATTGCCGACATTGCGGTTGCCACCAACTGCGGCCAGATCAAAACCGGCTCCATGTCGAGAACCGACCGCATGGCCAAATACAATCAGCTGATTCGTATTGAAGAAGAACTGGGCGACGTTGCCCTGTTCGCCGGCAAATCCATCCTGAAAAAGTAATTTTTTTAAGGGTTAATGCAAAAATCCCGCATCAAACGATGCGGGATTTTTTCTTGGCCCTTGTCAACGCCCGAAAAACAAAAAAAGCGGCCGGATTGCTCCGACACGCTTTTCTTTAAAATTTCTGTCTGCCGCGTCCGTTTTAAGGAAACTTCAGCAATACGCCGCCGTTTCCCGGCGATTCGCGCCAGGGTTTGCCGTTGCACAAACCGATAAGTTCAAAGCTGTCGCCCTGCCGGCACCAGAACGGCCGCGTTACCGGAACCGGTGACAGGCCGCCGGCTTGCAGCACGGCATTAAGCTTCGGCAGCAGCGAAACCGTCAGCATCAACTCGTCGTACGCCGGCAGCAGCTCTCCGCATTCGCGCGCATATTCCGCGGCACAAAGAGCATCGCAGCCGCACAACTGCATGTTGGTACTGAGCGTCAGCCCGTCTGCAATCCTGATCCCGGAAAGCTCGACGTCGCGGTAAAACCGTTTGTCTTCAAAACCTTCGTAAACATAAACGAATTCCGGCAGCGGCCGCAGCGGGGAAACCGCCGGCGCATAGGGATGCCTTTCGTCAAACGATATCAGCCAACGGCCGAATTCCGACGGATCAATGCCCCGGGCAATGAGTTCCGCGTAAGCTTTTTCAAATTCAATAATATCCATAAGCAAAACATTTAAAAGTGATTTCGTTTATTTGCCGACCGCTGCCCGCGAAACATAAGAACTTCCTTTGTCCTGCACCAGCGTATAGCCGGAAGAAGCGTTAACGACAGGCGCATAAAACTTGTCGCCGCCCGCCGTCCAGTAAACCGTGCCCGCCAGCAGAAAATCGGCATTGACGCCGTTTTCGCGCAAAACTTCCACGGTCCGGTTGATTTCCTCCCGATGCGACACCCACAGTTCAAACTCTTTTTTCAAAGAAAGATAACCGTAGTGTCCGTCGGCAAAAGTCAGATTTTCACATTCCCGTTCTGCTCCGCGATACGACATGCGAATTTGATTTTTCAAACTCATCAGCGTATTTTCAACCACGATGGCAATAACTTTTTCGCCTTTCAGCAATTCGTTGGTCACCGTGCCGTTAAGATAAAGCAACGGACAGGATAATAAAAATTTTTCCATATAATTAAGCTTAATAATTGTTTCACATACCATGTACTTTGTCACTATTTTGGACAAAAGTCAATTTTTTTCTAAAACCTTGCCGGCCGATGCGGGCACACGCCTCTCACATGCCAAAACGAAACACAAAAAAAAAGGTATCCTCCCAATGTTCCGCAGGTACCAATGCACCATTAAAACATAGACGCAAAAATTATAAAATCTTCAAGCAAAACGCCCCGGATTTTTTCGGTTTTTGTCTGCTTATCATCCGTCATCGTTTTGCTCCTCCGCCAACAGTCAGGAAAAGTTCAGCCGTCCCCGGCCTTTTGCCGAGCGGTTAAGTTTTTTTGTTAATCAGGCACAGTTCCTTTCTTTTTGTAACAAAACACAACTTCACAAACTCTGCCTCAAAATCAGCCTGTTTTATCGGTTTTAAACACAAAACCGATCGTTGCCCCGCAAACAATAACCGGCGCAAGAAAGCGGACGGCACCCAGCAAGGCTTTAAACCGCCGCCGAACGCTTACCATGGGCAAAAATCGTTGTTTCCGCCCTGCCGGGGTCTTGCGCCGCGGCGTTCCGTCTTTGCCGCCGCCGTTATGAACCGCGGCAAACCTTCTCTGCGCCTTTGGCCGCACCTTGTCCGCGTTCCTTTTTCCGGCCGGCAGCCTCTTCCTCCGTCTGCCCGTAACGGCAGCTTTGTTTTATTTCGTTGATCAGCTCACAGGCCAGTCTGGCAATTTTCGGATTGTCTACGGCATTGATCAGACGGATGTTTTCATTGCTCAGCATCGGATCAACCGCCGGGAAAAAACTTCCCGCCATTTTCTGCACTTCCTCAACGGTATGAAAATTCATCAGCGGCGAATGATTGATCGCGTCTTCATCCATGCCCTGAAAGAAATATTCGACCGGCACCCTGAGAATGCGGGAAAAGTCCCACAACCGGGAAGCGCCGATCCGGGTGGCGCCGCGCTCATATTTCTGTATCTGCTGAAAAGTCAGCCCCAGCATGCCGGCCACCCGTCCCTGACTGTAATTCAACTGTTTTCGGCGGAGCAAAAGACGCATACCGACATGAACGTCAACCGGGTTGGGCTGTCCGTCGGCCAGCCGGCCGCGCGAAGCTTTTATGGATTTGACGGTTTTGGCGGAAGATTTTTGGGGAGATTTAAGCATAACTCTGTTTCCTGATAAAAATGAATGGAAAAAAAATCTCCTCCTTTCGGGTCCCCGAAAGAAGGAAGGAGTTTTCCATACTACATAGTCAGCAACACTTATTCGTCCTCAAAAGAAGCTCTTGCGAGTCCAATGAAGCTTAGTTCGTTGTACTCCTTCCCTGCTTTCGAGGAAAAGAAACACAACGGGTCTGTATGACCATTGTTATCACACTATGTGGGATGGAACTCCCGACAGTTTTATAATAATAAACGGTTTATGCTTAAAAAACCAAGTTAAGCATAAATCGGTTTTGGTTAATTTCCCCTTAAAAAACGCGGTGTTTTTGATTAAAAAAAATACCGCTTCCGGCAAGGCGGAGGAGCTTCGAATACACGTTGGGGTGCAGCCACTTATTTGGCCAGTCTGCGGGCGCACCGACAACCGGTATTACAAAAAAAACTCCACCTTGGCAAAATGCTTTAAGGTGGAGGAGTTTCGAATACACTAAGGGTGCAGCCACTTATTTGGCATGCCTTATTCGTGGCACTCCTCCTTGCAGAAGAGCACCAACTTTCGCCACAAACACTTGGCAATGTTTCCTTAGAGGATTCGATTCCCCTTGGCTTTAATAATAACGCCGCTGAAAACAGCGACGGTATTTTTATAACACGTCCGCCGCCAAAATGCAACCGTTTATTGCACGTTTTCTTTATTTCTATCATTAGCGGGCAGCCGGCAAACGACGTTTTACCCGTTCTCCCGAAGTCCAAGCGGCAAACGCCGCCGCGGATAAAAGGCTTTTTTCCCCAAAAAAAATACGAACCGTCCGGAAAGATCCTCACAGATGTCTCCCGGCCAACCGATCCGTTACAAAACCGACATTTGCCTATTCCCGCTGACATAATACGGCGTGATTCCGACAATCGGCCCCGGCTCGGCCGGGGGTTCTTCACACAGGCCTAAGAAGGCTCAGCCGCACCCAAATGACGTATCAGATTTCAACCAAACGCAGATTGTCTGACTCGCCATAAACGGCACAAAGTCCATAATCTGCCGACCAGCCTTCCCGTCTTCTTTTAATTTCTTCCGTATATGCCCGGCTGTCTTTTGGGTATTCTTTCCGGTCGTATCAACAAGTATCCTTTGCGCCAGAATTCCCGGTTGCCATATCGAAATTTCGCATTTTCCCATCGTTCATAACCGCTTTTACCTTTCAGACAGCCCCAGAATGAACTTGCGGAATATTCGGGAGGTATCTCCGGCAACATATGAATACGGTCCGAACAGACCTCTGCCTCCATTACCGGTATTTCTTTTTGTCTGTACAATTCCTTCAGTATTGAACCTGTTTGTCTGCCTCCGTAAAACGCTTTCCGGCGATATTTCGGCGCAAAGACAACATGGTATTTTCCGGTTCCATATTGTGTGCGTTATTATATGCATGTTCATAAAAAAACACCGTTGCTTTTTATCAGACAGTTGCCGGACCGTCGCTTTTGTTCCGACAAAGGATTTTTTCATACGCTAAGAACAAGGCGTAAAAAAATACAAGAGAAAGAGAAAAAGGAAGAAAAGAAAAAAGGGAGAAAAGGGGGAGAAGCAACGAAGAAAGTGGAAAAGAGGAAAAAGCAAAGAAAAAAACGGAAAAGGGAAGAGGAAAAACGGAAAAGATGGAAATAACGGAAATAAGAAGAACAGAAAGAAAGAAAAGAGAAGCGGAAAAATGGGAAGGGCAAAACGGAAAAGATGGAAATAACGGAAATAAGAAGAACAAAAAGAAAGAAAAGAGAAGCGGAAAAGAGGAAAAAAACGGGAAAAAGAAAAACAGAAAACGACAAAGAGCGAAACGGAATAAAGCCGCAAGCTCTTTATAATCACGCGCAGGGTTTTCTCGTTACAAAAAAAAGATCCGGCAAAACCGGATCTTTTTTCCATTTAAGCCTGAAAACAATCAGGCGCGCAGTTTGCAAAGCAAGCCGCCGGAAGTGTCCCATTCCTCGCAGCCGAGCATTTTGCATTTGCCGTCGGAAAGCGATACCGCTTCCATGTTCTTGTAGTTGCCGTCCCCTTCGTCAGCCGTCCAGATCAGACATTTGTGGTCGATTTGAACATGACTGCCGCATTTTTTCAACATCATCCGCACTCCGCTCAGGCGGCTTTGGACGATTTTGGCTTCCTTGGGCGTCAGCAGGGAAACACCGTGCAGACAGGCAAACTCGAAAGCATCATACGAAGTGTAGCCAGTGGTTCCGAAATACTCCGTCGACAACAGACAATTCTCGGAAATCCGAATTGCTTTCACTTTTTTCCCCGCGATCAATTCGGCACTTTCCGAATTGTCGTCGTAAACAAACAAAAACTGAAATTTTGTTTTCATACCTGATAATATTTGAAGTTAATAATCGATTCGTTGCTTTCAGTATAGACAAAAATTTTCAGAAATCAACCGAAATCGGCAGTCAATTCCACAACCTGCCGACAGCCGGCTACCCCAACCCGCTTCTTCTCCCCGCCGGCCTATATCACCCCGCCGTGTCCTCCAACCTGCACCAACCCGCTTCTTCCCTCTCTTTCTCCTTGCGACCGCCTCTCCCTGCCTGTTCCCCGGCTGTTTCTCTCCCGCCGTGTCCTGCCTGCCTCCCGTCTATTCCTCAGTCAGCCCCCTTCTCCCTCAGTTCCCGCCGCCCGACCTATACTGCCGTTTTCCTCACCCGCCTCCCCTTTCCGATAACTTTCCTCTCTCCGTACCCGCCGGCCGCTTACCTTGCCTCTCTCCCGTCTGTTTCTCTCCTGCCGCGTCCTTATTCTTCCGAAGTCACTACCGCAGCCTCTCAACCGCTGCTTTTCTCGCTCCGGCGGCCTTTTCGACGCTCTTTCTCTCTGTCCGATAAGCTTTTTACAATCAAAAAAGACGTGCCGAAAGCACGTCTTTTCCTTCAGGCATTTTTTTACAGCCTGCATTCCAGTTCCGCAGCAAAAACATCCGGCTTGCAACCGAATACATCCTGCCAGATTCCGAGGATTCTCCGCCCCCACCAAACCAGCGTCCGGATCAATATGCGGCTGCCGGAAAACATAATCTGCCGTTGATGTTCCGGCGGCAGAAACAAGTGCCGCAATTCAATTTCCGCCGCGCTTTCGTCAGGACGATCCGCCAGAGCGGAAGCCATAACCGGCGCCTGTGCGCAAAGGTCTTCCACACAATCTGCCGGTTCAATCGCATAGTCATGCCGTCGAAGCTCGCGAAAACGGCGCATCCGGCAGAGCAGACGCTGCAACAGCGTATACAGTTCGGACTGGCGGCCGGCTTCAAAAAACGCTTTGACGGCAGCCAATTCTCCTCTGTTCAAATCACGTTCGCCGGCCGGGGATTTTTGCAATTTTCCCTGACGGACAAACAAATAAGCCGATAAATTCTTTTCCATGTTTTTATATGATTAATAATTAATGAATAAGGTTAATAACGTTTTGATTATAAACGTTTTTTTCGGCACGATCAACACATTTTTCAAGCTAACCCGTTGAAAATGTTTGATTTTAAGAACAGTTATCAGTTTTTAAAGACAGTCGTCCGGTCTCGGGAAATTTTCGTTTTTCGGCGACAAACCCAACTTTCCGATCGCCGACCAAAAAAGGCGAAGCGGAAAAATCCGCTTCGCCTTCAAATAAAAATACGGAAAAGGGTTATCTGTATTTCAGCACCACCGCTGCCGGCCCGGCCTCTTCGCGCTTGCTGCCGTCGATCAGGGAATATGCCAAGCCTACAATCTTGAGGCCAAGCTCCTGCGCTTCCTCGGACTCGCCGTGATGCTTGCCGATCAGCGCCTTGAGGCACTCCGCAAGGCCGATGAACCCCACGGTCAGCGTACCGTGCTTGAGCACTTCGCGCACTTCGTCGTCCGGGCCGAGCCGTTCCGAATCGATCCAGATGCCCTGCCCCATCAGGAAGGGATAATTCTTGCACTTCTTGCACGACTGGATTTCGAGGCGCTCAAGAAGCTGCTCGAAGACCAGATCCACCATCTTGTCCAGCTCGGCGAAGAAGGCGTCGACGTTGTGATCCGCAAGGATGCCGAGGCGGGGCAGGAGCCCTTCATCGGCGTATCCCGCTTCGATGTGGCTGAACTTGATGTTCTTTTCAACAAAGTTTTCAATGTCGGAATCGGTGACGCTGTTATTGTTGATGATCTCAAAGAAGGCCTTATAGGGGACTTCGCCCTTGACGGCGAAGTCGGCCGTACCGAGCTTGGCGACGCTGAGGGAAGCGGTGCTGTTGAACTGGTTGTCCTTGTTGGGCAAGGAAATGGCATAGGATGCGCTGGCATCTATTTCCGGCACGCCCATGACCGAGAGCAGCTGGAGTTCCGGCACGAGGGCCACGGGCATCTTGAGGTGCTCCAGAGACACTTCAAGGGCGTAGGGGGAGGTCGAAGGGTTCGTGATGTTCAGCTTGTCCAGCGAAACATCGGCGAAAAAGTTCTGGAAGATCCCGAACGCTTCATCGTCGTTGATGTCGGTGGGAGCGATGAAGTAAATCTTCTCCATGATGTCGCGGGGCGGCAGGTTCATGTTCTCGAGCCGGATTTCGCCGAGCGTCAGGACGTCCTGCCCCCTCAGGGTGAACACGATCCCGTTTGTCACGGAAGAGTCCAGATGCCCTTTGGCGTAGGATTTCTGGACGGCGGAATCGGTGGAGAGGGAGAAAGGCAGGGCCTTGCTCGTTATCTTGACGCCGGAGGCGGAATCTTCCTTGTACGAAAGACCGTAGATGATCGCCAGGGCCACTTTCGGATCGTCGTCACCGGCGGTGCTCATCAGGGTTTTGACGGCGGCGGTTTCAATGGCGACGCCCTTGAAGGTGCGGAGCCGTACCGTGATGTTCGGTTCGGGACCGAAGGACAGGTTGTGCAGGGCGATCTCGTCGGCTACGGGAAGTTCCGCTTCCTTGATTTCGCTCTTGGGGTCGCGCATCAGCGAAAGCAGGGTGGTCCCCGGATTCCGGATATCCAGCGTTTCGACGGTAGCGGCCACGGTCTGCTTTGCCGGGGTAACATACGTCATGCGGACGTTTTTGAGGACAAGATGGCTGTCCATCAGCGTATAGGAAATATCCCCGAGCTCTACGTGGGCATCCTGTGGAGTTTGGGCCGCCCATGTGCGGATGGCGTCAACGACGGCGTTTTCAAGATAGCGCATCCCGCCGTACCCGACGGCGATGACTGCGACAACGGCGATGCCGAGGCCAACGAGGCCTTTCTGGAGTTTGGACAGAGCCATGGCTTTCCTCGAAGAAGGTTTGATGGTCATCCATGCAAGGCATGGAAAGAGCAACAGTGTAGGTACGGCCTCCCGCCCGGTCAAGGAAATCATCCGGGGAGCGGGAGAGAAATAAAGGAGGAAAACGCGAGACGGCCCCGGGGCGAGGAACCCGGAGCCGTCTTGCGTGCGCGCCGTGTGCGGCGGAGCGCCCGGTTTGGATGAGTGGGAAGCGACGGGCGCTGTCGGAGAGCCGTCTTCATGAGGCCCTGTCAGGCCCGGCCGGAGGAACCGCGTGCCGTTCGCGGCGCGCAGCCAGACGCGGGGAGCGTCTTCCGGCGGAAACCATTCCGCTTTCTTCCGCCAAGAGGCTCAGGAGGACGTCTCCGGATTGGAGAAAGCGGCGGGGTTCCGGGGCTGGGGCCCCGGAACCGGACGTGTACGGCTGTTTAGGACGCTACGCAGGAGCGGACGGACTTGGGCTTCGCTGCATCGCCGCCCTTCTTGGCGTTGGGATCGACGGTGCGGATCGTGGTGACCTTGTTCTGGGTGAAGAAGTCGATGCCGTCCTTGCCCTGCGCCTTGTTGGTCCCGAGGAGCGACCCCTTGATGCCGCCGAAGGGAATGTACGGATGCGGGGCGCAGATGCCCACGTTGACGCCGACCATGCCCACATCGGCGTCGCGGCTGAACTTTTCGGCATAGAACTGGCTCTGCGTGAAGATGCACGCGCCGTTGCCGAATTCGGACTGCCACCGGGATGCTGGCCTCAAAGTTGCGCATCTGGATCTCGCTCTTCACGGTGGGGTTGCGCTGCAGACGGCTGACGGTGACCAGATTCTGGTAGTAGAAGCTCAGCTCGGTCAGCTGGGGTACCATGGACTGGATGAAGATGTGCACCTTGTTGGGGTCCAGACCGCAGGCCAGATAGTCCAGCGCCACCTGCAGGATGTTCTGGCGCACCTTCTCCGGGTTGTCGGCGTTGTCGGTCAGCGCCTGCGCGTCGGCGATCATGATAAAGATCTCGTCATATTCGCCGGTATTCTGCAGCCGCACCCGCTCCTTCAGAGAGCCGACATAGTGGCCAACGTGCAGGCGGCCGGTGGGACGGTCGCCGGTCAGAATAACTTTTTTCATGATGTTCTCCTTTTGACAGGAAACTCCCTCAGTCTGCGCACTTTGTTCGCAGCCAGCTCCCTCGGGGAGGGCGCCTTTGGCAGTACGGCAAGGCGTCTGACCCTGCCGGAAGGAGGTTTTTCCGTATTCTTTACTATAATGCTAAGTATAGCCCCCCGGGGCGGTGCTGTCAACAAGGCCGCCGGAAAAAGAAAAAAGCGATGGAAAATTTCCATCGCTTTGCTGGCGCCTCTTGCCTGACTCGAACAGGCGACACCCTGATTAACAGTCAGGT
>OODG01001757.1_pt1 | contig 14267 bp, 15 predicted proteins | sample 1671621 | NCBI WGS metagenome assembly OODG01 (sample SAMN06348175, study PRJEB24527) | human gut metagenome | biome: human gut; feature: ankylosing spondylitis patient; material: feces | host: Homo sapiens | place: China | collected 2015-10 | reverse complement strand
CTGTAAGGTGAGACACCAAGCAGTCATATTTTTATATACGGAGGTACTGAACATGAGAAAGAACCTGACGGAGATCGTCTTTATCCTTGACCGCAGCGGCTCCATGAGTGGGCTCGAGTCCGACACGATCGGCGGCTTTAACGCCATGATTGAAAAGCAGAAGAAAGCTCCCGGCGAAGCCCTGGTCTCCACCATCCTCTTTGACAATGTCAGCGAAGTGATCCATGACCGCGTTAATATCCGAGACATCAAGCCCATGACGGATAGGGAGTATTGTGTGCGCGGCTGCACCGCCTTGCTGGATGCGATCGGAGACGCGATCCACCACATCGGCAACGTTCACAAGTATGCGCGGGAGGAAGATGTTCCAGCGCACACCCTGTTTGTTATCACGACGGATGGAATGGAAAATGCGAGTCGTCGCTATGATAGCGCCCGTGTTAAACGGATGATCGAGCATGAGAAGAGTAAATATGGTTGGGAATTTCTCTTCCTCGGCGCCAATATTGACGCGGTCGAGACGGCGAAGCACTTCGGTATTAGTGAAGATCGTGCGGTCAATTACCACTCCGACAGCGTGGGGACAAGACTGAACTATGAAGTGGTCAGCTGCGCGATTACAAGCATGAGAAGCGGAGCCCCTATGAGTGCTGGTTGGAAAGCGCCAATCGAAGCAGACTATAAGGCCCGTAAGGGTGTAAAAGACTAACCGCATCGATTTCGACACGGTTAGTACTATCCCTCAATTTGCACTTTACTTGTAGAATACATCGAAGAAGAATTGCTCTTCTTTCAACATCTCAGGCAAATACATGGTAAGTAGTTTCATAAGATTAACGGTGTATTCCTGCTTCTGCTGAAACTTCTCATCAGTGTTTATGCCGCCCTCGCTACGAACTATTTTGGCAAGGCGATTATTATACCTTTCTAAAGCGCCGGTTAGGCTACGGTATTTGTGTGTATGTTTCTGGTCAGCAAATACGATTTCAATATGCTTCAGCAGTTCATGGATAATATCTTCTTTATCTGCTCTGCCACCGACATCCATTTTCAAACCACTCTTGACCAAGTAAGAGCTATCGTCCATATGATCGCCGAGGATATGAATGTAATATATCAAGGCACAGAAGCTATCTTTTTTGATATCATCCCCATTGAAATCAAAGATTGTTCCTGCTGTGTTTAACAGTATTTGCTTGCGAACAGGCCACAACTCTCTAGTTACTGTGTATAACTGAAAATCCCAGCCACGGTGAGTATGTGATCTATGCGTGGTTCCGGAAGCGTTGAACGAAATATCACTCACCTGGGATGGTATTCCTTTTACACCATAGCTCAGAAGGTAATCCAAATCCTTCTGGCCGTTATTATTAAACTGGTCGATAGCGAGATATGACGCACATTCGAGAGCTTTTATCTCCCAGTTATCGGGATCGTTCTCTACTTCCTTGAAGTTCTTGAAGAGTACCTCCAGCATATACTCATCATGGTCATCACGCTCATACGCATAGCTTGTCTGCGGGGCATTGCTAATCAAAAGCACACTACACAGTAAAATAATAAACCATTTTGAGTGCTTCATATCAGTTCACCCGTTCAAATTGAACCATGTCAGGGACAACCCACAAATTCTTATACTTGCTGACAGTATAATTAAATACGACATCTGCTTCATCTGCGGTATCATTCATGAAAATTCCAATCTTTACAGCAGCGTCTGCACTCCAAGTCTGTTTGGCAGCTTTTTTGCTTGTGTATATTACAGAGAACTTGTCTACGCCATCGGAATCCCGTTTCACTTCTTTGATCTTCCAATCATCATAAACGAAAGATTCCCCATTGATTGTGACTGTTACTTTCACAATAGAGTTTTCGCTAACAATTATAACAGGGAGGCGAAGTGTGTCCCCATCATACTGTGCGTCCTGCGCGTCAAGGCTCTGCTTAGTTGGATTGAAGGAGTATCTGTTTTCAAGAGTTTTTGTCAAGAATAGACCACCGTTGTTACCCCGCAGAATACTCTCGACCCTCTCCCTCTCTGTCCGATTGATACCCAATTCTTCAGCCAGAGCAAACAGAAGATCACAGTTCAGTGCAAGAGGTTCATACACCGGAGGGAGTTCTACTTTGCGTTGCTCCTTCAGAGATTTATTATATTCTTTGATTTGTTTTTTCTCTTCCTTTGTTGCCTCCTTTGGAATAGCTACTTCCCGAACACCTACCAGATAAGTCTCATTCATAGAGCGCTGTTCGGCCACAAGATTATTCACATTGTTCAATGCAATATCATAGGCTTTTTCTATATAGGCTTTATTGCCGGTCTTTGCATACAGATCCAGATATACTTCTGCCGCAAAGTAGCGGAGTGACCATTCGTTGCTCTCAGTATTCTCAAGCAAGAGATCCAGGTATCGCTCAGCAATAGGGACGTACTCATCGCTGCCATAAACCTCGCTGGCTGCAACAACCGCTTTTGGCAATGTCTGAGAAAAGTAGTAGTCCTTTCTGAAAACATCCGTCTTGAGTTCCTCATACTTATCCATTGCGGCAAGGCACTTTTCATAATCGCCGTTTTCGTAATAGCAATCCACCAACGTCAGCCAATAGTTACCGAACGCACGATAAGTTGCTTCCTCAGATTCAAAGAACTGAATTCTCTGGAAGTTATTTGAATTGTTCTTCCAGTGAACGAATTCCTCGACTGCGCTTTCGCTTAGTGCCAGTTCGCCCGGCAGATCATCCTCACGCACGATCTCAATCATAAACATAAACGCTCTCTTACGACTGTCATGAAGATTCTCTGCTTCTTCATCATCTAATGCCCAACCATCTTGCAAAAACCCCTGTGCAATTTCAGTATTATAGGCTTGATAACTGCTATAAGAATCGATCGCCATGTAGATAGCAGAAGCTGCCAATCTCTTTAGATCAAAGGAATTTACGGCACTCAGCAGGCCAATCGGATTCGGCATAGCTTCCTTCAACGCCTTAGCCTTATTCTGATCATAGATATATTGCAGTCGATCCCTTTTAACACTAATCATCCTGTACTTCTCGATGTTGTCCAGCATACTGCACAAATAGCTTTGTGTAAGCTCATTTACTTTTTCGGGATTAGTGTTGTTAAGCAACGATGCATATGCTTCTTCCAGAAACATACGGCTATTTTTGGAATCGTTGATCTCCTGGGAAAGAACAGCGAGGTAGTTCAACATGGCAATAGAATTTTTCTGCGTTTCATTCAGTTCTTCCCCTTCCGCAGGAATATCAACCGGCGACTGCGTAGGCTCGGTTGTTTCTTCTGTTGGAACAGTCGTTTCCTCCAGCTCTACTTCATGCGAAGGCCGGGTTGCATCCGTAGCTGATGTATCATCATCGCCAGCAGGTACGATAGGTTCTTGGCTCATTGACGGAACCGTTTCATCTGGTTTTGTCGGTGTGGAAACGTTGCCGCATCCCGCAAGGGGCATGGTAATCGACAAGGCAAGTATTATTGCTACAATCCGAAATACTATCGTTCGTTTCATCTTTTTCTCTCCCCGTTTGATAGGTGCCTTCCCTTCATTTTATCGCGGTATGCATTCTACCAATAACACTGTCCAAAAAAACGGACTTGTCATGACGCGCCCTCGTTGCCTCAAGGTAAAAAAGTTTTTTCATTTGAGATGAGTGTCATCTGCTGATTGCCATTCTGTTCACCATATCAATGTTCTCAATAAACGGGCGGACACAGCACTCTGGCAATTAACCAGTTCGTTCATTTTTGATGTACTATTTTGATTATAGTCGGTTTTTTTCAATTTTCAAGGTATTCCGTCAACTCCCAACTGATACAGTTCAGGCAGCCGCCCTGTTGGGCGATCTCCCGGATGTTGACGGGCACGATCTCTTTGCTGAAAATCTGCCGCGCGGAAGTTTCGGCTTCGGCATCCTGCTTGATGCCAAACACCGGCAGGAAAACCGCCTGCTCTGTCTCCAAATAGTTCAGATAGCAGCCGGCAGCGCTGATCCCACCGGTCAGGACAAAGGGGAACTCCACCGCATCCAAGCCGTAGTCCCGCAGCGACCGCTTTACCTTTTGCTCAAAGCCGCAGGATGACAGCGGGCGATTGCACAGCACGGTGCGGTCATCGAGGAATCGCGCCATGCCGTCAGCGTGACCGGTCATGTCGCCTTTCAGAGAGGGAATGATCAAAACCTCCGCCTCCAGCAGTTCCGAAAGCTCATGCACCAGCACGGCAGGCGGATACTCCGGGTTTTCGGAAAAGACGCGATCGCTGATTAGGGCGCGCTCCCCGGACGGCGAGAACATCACGTTCCCGCCGTCAAGGTTGATATGGCTGTATGTAACCGGAAGGCCGAGCTGCGGAGCAAGATCCTTACAAAAATCGGTCCTCAAATCAGGATCGTTCTTCAGATAGGACGGTTCATAGCGGAAGGACACCAGCTTTCCGGAGCCTGTCCGCACCGGCATAAAATCCCGCAGCCAGATATCATTTGTGCCATCCAACAGAGCATATGGAACAGCGTGAACAGCCAGTGCTGCGAACAGTGCTTTCGTTTCTGATTGGTATTGCCGCAGGAGAAGGAAGGATATGTAAATCATTCAAACAGGTCTTTCCAATATTCGCCGACTAATTTACGGCTGATAGCTGCTTTTTGCGCCTCTGTATTGAGTTGGTCATCCGAATAAACGGCATCGATATATGCCTTCAATAGCTCTGTTTTTTGCGGCAGGGATTTCTTCTCCCCAAACTCTGTCACAAAACGCTGATTGATATCCCTCGCAATAGCCAGATCCGCATCTTTGTACGTGCTGGATGCGATGCCGATGCGTTTTGTGCATACGATCACCTCTGTAGGATTTTGATCTCTTACAAGGACATTCTTGGTGTCATCTCGTAATTCGTGCGGGATCATACTGCTCAACTGTGCCTGCGATTTGAAAGCGCCATTGACCAGTGTGTATTTCAATAGATAGGAAAGATAGTAATTGCCACACGACAGGCAAATATCCACACCGCTACGCTGGTCATCTGTTTTGTGGTGAAAATAGAGAGCCCCATACCGATTCTTCTGACATTCGTTGCCGTGAACAGCTTCGTCAACAAATCCGGTGTTTGTGTCAGAATAGTATGCTTCGACCCATAGCGGCTTGATCGTGATATCACCGACTTTGATCACATACTCCGTCAGCAGTTTTTTGCCGATTTCCTGCAGAATCTTTATCTGTGCTGTTTTTTCGTTCGTGTTTTCCAACTGCTTAACCAAATCTGTCATATTCTTTCCTCCAAAATGCGAATTTTTGTATTTGTAGAAGCTATGCTATTATCATGCCATGTGCGGTGAAAAATTACAAGCCCGGCATACCTGTCAGCAGTATTGGCTTCTTCTATGTTCCTCCAGCCTACGCAGAATACGCTGCTTGATCTCATCTTCTGAATTCTCCTCTGGCAGTCCCTCTGTGTTGTAATACTGCGAAGTTGTTTCATGTTCAGTCGCAGGGTTGTCCTTTACGGTGACGCTGCGGATGTGCTGAATATCGGAGTAGAGCAGAGTCTTTTTCTCGAGAAACGCTTCGGTGATTTTTTCAAGAAACAGTTCGTTCTCGGAAAGGATGCTTTTCGCCCTGTTATAGCACCGCTCCAGCTCCACCTGCACAGCAGCCTCACTGCGGGCGTTCAGGCTTTCGGACATCGGATTTGACGAATTGCTTTCTACATCAAGCAGTGAAAGTCCCAAGGTCCCCTCTTTAGCGGCCGCTTCACGGATGCAGTTGATCGCACGCTTAATGTCTCTGCTACAGCCCTCCGCAGCCTGTCCTGCATACCGCATCTCCACGGCGGCTTTGCTGGCCAGTGCGACGAGCGCCGCGCAGGAATCAGGGATCGTTGTACAGGTATGGACAAAGCCGCCGCAGCGATTTTCTCTGGAAGGCAACAAAGACGCGAACCCAACGCTGCCGGGACACAGGATCTCACACACCACTAAATGACCAGCCTCGTGAAGCGCGGTCTTTTTGACAGTTTCCTCAGAATTATGGGGAATATCTTCCGAGGCACCGTACTGTTGCTTCAGCACTGTGCCGACCATGTCCTCCATCCCGATACTGTCCTTCCGTGAGAAGGCTGCACGGATCGCCGCTTCATTCAGGATCGTCTCCAACTCGGCACAGGAATGATAGCTCATCATTTTTGTCAGATCCTTCATGTTGATGTCATCAGAGACCCGCTTCCCAGATAGGTAGTGGGCGATGATCGCTTCCGCATCAACCGCCGTTGGTGCCTGAAGTCCGATTTTCCGGTCAAACCGACCGGAGCGGCACAGGGAATCCGGCAGCTTACGAATCTCGTTTACCGTGGCGATCACAAATACATCCGTTTCCTTTACATCATCGATCCCCGCCTGCACAGCCACATATTCCGGTGCGTCACAGCGAGAGTCATCCTCATTGGCAAATTTATCCATGTCGTCAAGAAAGAGGACAGAGGGTGCTTCTTCCTTTGCTTTTGCAAACGCCTGCGCGATGCTGTTGATAAAGGCGTCGCCTCCTTTGTCCCGACGCACCGTAACCGTGTTCAGTCCGCATTCTTCCATGAAGCAATTTACCAAAAGGCTCTTGCCCAAACCGGGGTTACCATGCAGCAGCAGTCCGTGGGGCAAATGAGCGCCCATTTCCTCATAGATCGTCCGGTTGCGGATCATATCGCAGATTTGCAGCAATTCCCGCTTGATGGATCTGTACCCGATCACCTTGTCAAATGAACTCATGTTTCTTTCTCCTTTGCGGTATTTGCCGTCAGTATAGCACCCCTTATAATAAGACCTTATTATATAAAATTATATAGGCTAAAATGGGGCCTTTTGAGCGATTTTCGTATGATTGCACAAATTGCGGTCGCCTTGTATAGTCATTACCACGATAATTTGTGCTGAATTTCAGTGCAGATTTCGGATCAGAATGCGGACAAAGAAACCGCAAGTCACCAAAATGATGACTTGCGGCTGTTTTAGGTGCCTCAATGAACTGTCGATTCCCTCGGCGATCGCGTCGTTTGTCAGTCCCAAACTCTCAGAAGTACGATTGGACCGGAATCGGAGACATGGGTCTCGCCCACAATGATTTGGTAGGGCTGATACGGCTCGGCCACGATTTTCTCCACGCCTTCCCTGTTGGATAGCTCGCGGACGAGCTCGGCGGTAGATACATTTGATAAATCCATTTAGAGTGCTCCTCTCTGTGTTACCAGCCTAAATATTCTCTGCGCTGCCTGATTCGAAACTCAGCATACTTACGATACCACTCGACTGCCATTTTGTACTGCTCTGTCAATTTATAAAACTGTGCCAAATGATGCATTCCGGCTTCGCTTCCCTGTTCGGCAGACTTATGATACCAGTATGCGGCTTCTTCATAATTCTTTTCAAGGCCATTAGCGCCGCAGTAATAATTGTGCCCCAGCCAGTCCTGTGCTTCGGGATCTCCCCACTCAGCAGCACACAGGATGTCCGCTATTGTTGTATATTCCAATGGTTCTGGCTTCGCAAATGCAGTGTCATCCATTTCCTCGGCAAACCCTGGATCCTCACGGAAAATATGCAGCAGCTCTCGCGTTGATTCATCTGTAGAATCGAGCCTGTCTACAATATCGCTGGCGGCGCTGATCTCCGCCCGTATATACCATGTAATCGCCATTCGGATGCTTTGTTTGACGCCGATTCCTTTTTCATTGCATATTCCCATCCTAAATTGTGCTTCGGCGTACCCATGTGTCGCGGAACTCTTGTATAGCTCATAGGCTTTCTTTTCGTTCTTTTTTCCCTTCATGCTTGCATATATCTGTGCCAAGTGATACATTGCTTTTGGGTCACGCTGCTTGAGTGCTTTTTCGCGCAATTCAAGATGCTCTGTCAGCTTTGGATTGATGGTCACTTCCACGTGATCGTCCTCCTCTAATGTTCGATTTGCGGACAGTATAGCACCTTTATTTTTATGACCTTTTTATAAAAGCTCTGAATTGATGCAAGTTTTTGAACGAAATCCTGACGAACTTTAACTTTTCGAATATGTGACAAAGCGGCCATTAAGCATGAGTATAGATCAACTCTCTGCCGACCACCTTCTCTGTCCTTACCTTAATAATATTCATTGCGATAGTCTGTGCAAGCTGTCGCTATAGTAGTGTCCGTGTTAAACAGATTATCAGGCATGAGAAGCGGAGCTCCTATGAGTGCCGATTGGAAAGCACCAATTGAAGCAGACTATAAGACCCGGAAGGGTGAAAAAGACTAACCGCATCGATTTCGACACGGTTAGTACTATCTCCTAAGCCACACCATGTAAATGGTGCGGCTTTTTCATTTGTTGCATACTCGTCAGTTTACGTATGTATCAAAATATATATTAGTTCTATTGACACTTCCGCTCGTTGTGGATATAATAATGGTGAAGATCAAAATCGGAGGTCTATCATGAGAGATTACAGCAAGTACGAAAAGACACCCGTGTTATTCTCTGGGGCAGAAAAGAAGTTTGAAATCATCATTGACGGGTTTCGTTATATTGTTAAGTTTCAGAAGAATTCCGAAGTGGGCCTGACCTTCAATTATGTTTCTGAGTATTTGGGAAGCCATATTTTTCAACTACTTGATATTTCCGTGCAGGAGACCTTCCTTGGCACTTATGAGGGTAAAAATGTAGTCGTTATGAAGAATTTCTTAGAGCCCGAGGATGATCTTGTTGCCTTCAACGGTGTCGGCGAAAGCTCGCTGGAAAGGGACAAAGAGCTCTATCAGTACACTTATGAAGATATTACCGCAATGCTGCGCGAGAATATGAAGTCAACAAATGTCGAGGAGACAATCGACCGTTTCTGGGATATGTTCATCGTGGATGCTTTGATTGGTAATTTTGATCGGCATGGCGGGAACTGGGGCTTCATTAAGAGAAATGATCAATACCGGATCGCCCCGGTATATGACAATGGTTCAAGCCTGTATCCGAAGCTGAATACGGACGAGAAGCTGGAGGCCGTACTCTCCTCCGAGGAAGAAATTGACCAACGGATCTATAAGTTCCCAACCTCACACATCAAGGTGAAGAATCGCAAGAGTTCCTATTTTGAAGTGATCAGCAGCTTGCAATTCGAAGCTTGCAATGATGCCCTAAAGCGAATTGTTCCTCGCATCGATTTTAATCAAATCAATACTCTTATTGACGAAGTGGAAGGGATCTCAGAGGTGCGTAAGCGTTTCTATAAAGTCATGCTGCAGCAACGATATGAAAAGATCCTTATGTACGCATATCGCCAGTTGTGACATGGAAAGGAGTGGCTCATGAGGCCTGTTACGCATGATTACCAAAGCCTAAACGAATATACGCTTCCCCTGCAGGGAAAGCCCTATTACCGCAGCAGCGGCATAATCTATGCCGTGGACCGCAACGGCAATAAGTATGCTGTGGGGCGAGTTGATCTTGAGCGCTTTGATGATCAGAACTTCCAGTATGTTTTTACTCCTGAATGGAGTGTAATCGATACCCTGCCGTCCTCCATTTTCCAGGGTATTCCCGGACTCGACATGTCCATGCGGCTTGAGCGATATTATCGCGTCAATATGACGCCATACTTCATTTCTGAGCGTACCCCCAGCGAAAGTCGAGAGGATCTCTGGGAACTCCTTGACGCAGTTGGTCTGGATTACTATGATCGCTTTGAGTGGCTGCTCCGGACGGATATGCGCTGTGGTACCGATAACCTGATCGTTGAGCGGGCAGAAGCCGCTCGGACTATCACATTTGAATCGGTCAACAGCCTGCCGTCCGATCTCCAGCCAACCGACCTTGTTACGATCCAAGGATTTCAAAGTATCGCAAAGACCAGCCACCAGCTTAGAAATATCCTCCTTCAGATTTTGAGGAGTGGTGCTCATATCTGGGATGAAACAGACTCGCGCCAGCTCTCTGAAGAGGAATGCAGTCTGCTGCTAAACCTGCTCATGGTTCAGGAATCAATGGAATCGAAGCAGAATAAGCAGCGTCACCAAGAAGGCGTCGCACAGGCAAAGAACAGCGGAAAATACGCTGGTCGAAAGAGAATTGTGGTCGATCCAAATCTGTTCCGCCAAATCGCTGAGGATTTCCGCAACCATAAAGTAACGGAAGAAGAAGCCATGCATCGCGCCGGTATCAGATCGAGATCAACTTTCTACAGGCGTCTGAAAGAGATATAGACTAAGAAACGAGAGGGTTCCCGCATATTACGCTGCAGGAATCCTCTCTTTAGTTAATACAATATCCACCAGTAGTCAAAAAGACGCCGATAGTAATTCCCCTTTCGGGGTAGATCCTGACAGTTCCAAAACTTTTGGCTGGTCTCCCGTTTCATCCACCGCTGGCAATTACTGTTCTTGGGATACTTGATGTACTTCCCTGAATGGAGCAGCGTGTCACCATCAAAGCCGTAATCGATATAACCGGCATGAGGCACATACCTTCTTGTGACAATGCGCATGAGCGCGTCATTCTTGCGGATGCGCATTTCTCTTCGATACGCAGAGCCAGTTCGCCTGAATGGCTGCCCGGGAGCTGACTCAGTCAGCAAATTCTCGATCTTCTTGTTTAACTCGATTTCGGTCATAGGCTTTACCGTTTGGCACGGTTCTTGTGATGGGACAAATACCATACCAGCTACCGCGCTGCTTCGCATGTTGCTCCTTTTGCGCTTTCTTGCTCTGCTTTTTGAGTGGTATCATCTGTTTCATTGGTAAGAACACCTCCATTGTCTCGACCGGTTTGGACTATCTTTTTGAGATCCGCACAGAATGTTAAATAGTCAGGATGCCCGCACAGGAGCATCTTGTTGGGCAATTCACGGATCGCTGCTAGGAAAGCACTGACATCACGCTTCCGGCACTTGCACATGATGACGCGATAGGGAGCATCCGGGCACACGAACTCAGGGCCAAACCAAACTCTGACCTGATGCTTGATAAAGAGCTGGTCAGCAAGGTAATCTGCTGTATCGATGATTGCGAAGTAGTTGTGGAAGAATGAGAACTTTTCAATCGTCCAGCAGCAGGATTCATTGTATTCTCGACTCAAGATTGGACCTCCTTATGTGACAGTTTCTTTACAAAATCGAGTTTACTCTTGCCTTTTGAAGGTTCTTCCAGTATTCTGGAGTACTCCCGTTTGGGAAGACTCTTTAGATGGAGGCGATTGCCATGAACATGAAGCAGTTTCCGGTCATTGATCCGATTGCGACCGGAAAGAACATCATCCGTCTTCGCGTCGAGCACGGGATGAGTGTCCGCGACCTGCAGGCATACTTCGGTTTCGAAGAGCCACAGGCGATCTACAAATGGCAGCAAGGAAAGAGTCTGCCTTCCGTAGATAATCTGTATGCTCTCGGTGCGTTGTTCGAAGTACCTATGGAGGACATCCTGGTATCTCGGACATCAAAACTGAATCTGATGATTTGTGAGCAGCAGGCTGAAGCCTGCTGCTCGCCTCTATTTATGGGAGAACTGCTCCGACTATCACGGATACGGCAGAGAGCCAAGATCGCTTAGACCATTTTTGCCAAGGTCATGCGCTCGCTGGCTCCCTGAGGAGCAGAGGTAGCATGCCTCGACGTATGAACGGCTCAAAGGCCAGCAATATCAAGATAGGAAATCTATCTATATCCAACAGAATAGGGAGATGTGAGGTGGCAAGGTTGGGATTCGGCGTTAGCGTATTCACGATATCGCGCAACAGCGTTGAGCGCTGATGGATGGGAAGACGGTTCGTAGCATCCGTTAACGAGACGGATCATGTCTTCTTTTGGAGCTCAGAATCAACCGAGCGGGTTGTTTTGATTTGCAGCACTATAGTTCGTCTGCAACTGAACCGGTCGCCACGTTCTCTTCTTCTGCCGCATCCGTGATAGTCGGAGCAAAGCCGCAGGGGCTTGGTCAGCTTAATGCGGACATATGCGCTTCAAAAGCCTCCGCGAAAGTCTCGTTCACATCGAACGGAGCTTCATACTCCACCGGGGTGTTAACTAACGCAGCATCCAGAGTGGCAGAGGTCTCGTCGGACTTCTTGCTCAGATCAGCGCACATCTTCCGGATCTTATTGCGATCGAAATTGATGGTGGTCACACGCTTGACATCGCAGCGGTAGGAGACCTGATTTCCCTCGTTGTTGAACCGATAGCCGACTCCCCCGTTAGAGATCAAAACCTCGCCATTGCGCAGGCCGGCCATGTGACGGAGCAGAGTGGCAATCTCCTGGCGCTTCCCATTGAGGCTCACTTCACCATCCAGGCCAGCGCCAAGAGGAAGAGATACCTTCGCCTGATGGATCGCGGCGCTCAACTTTTCCCGCTCGTCCAGGAGGAACAGCAGGAACTCTGCCATCTCGGTGATATTCTCGCTATACTCGGTGGAGGGGGCCTCCATAGTGACCTCATCCTCCGCCTCTGCCATGACCTTGTGGCGGAGATAGGTGTTCTGCACCTTGGTGATATTGCCATTGTTGCCGAGGATGCTCTGCGCATCGGCCATCATGGACTGCAGCTTATTCTGAAAGCGGAAAGCTTCTTTGAGATTCATATCGCTCACTCCTTGTTCTTGTCGTTGATATCATGATAACCTTGTTTTTTGAAATTGTCATTGAACTGCTGGTTTAATAGCAACAAAATAGAACGAGAGGGTCAAAGCCTCTCGTTCCAATATGCGGGACTATTTTCCAAGCACGATCGTTGCTTCCCCGTTGGGAGAGATATCAACATGCATGGTTTTAATGTACTTGTCATAAAATTGGTTCTTCTCTGCGGTCGTCATGTCAGCTCTGGTCGCTCTACAGGCCTCGTCCAGAATATCTCGAACATTAAGGTGAAATGCCTGGTCGAGTTTCTGGCGAACCTCGCGAAGTACTGCCGCAACCTTGATATCATTACTGTTACCAGTACAAAAATCGTCGATATAGCAATAAGAAATGCCGGCATTGATCAACGCATTTTTGATGGTCGGACTGCATTTCTCGCTTTCTACCATCACGAAGAACCGAACCTCAGGCATTGCCGAAATCAGCCCCCAATAGTCGGAGTCGCTGGATACAAGAATGAACGAGTCCACATTGTTCTGATAATACTCACGGCAGGTTCCGGTGGTCAAACGAATGTCAACAAGTGACTTGTTTTCTTTGATGCGTTCGATCAGGACATGCTCAATTGGAATTTGGGTGAAGCGCTCCAAAATCTTCCACGCCGATGTGGTATGAATATCATCATAGAGGATGATTTTACAAATCTTATTGAGTAGTGCTTCCTGATTAAGATTGTTCAAGGTTGCGTACAGTTTGTAGGGATCGGAGTTTTCACAATCCACCACAACGACGACGCGCTCACTCTTGTCCAGGAACTTGTATATACCAGCCTTTGTGAGGTTACCGGCATCAGACACTTTGCTCAAGTCTGTGAAATAATCCTCATTTGCTTCATATAGAAGCGAAACAAACTTCTTGTCATTGTAGAGGATGTTGCCAGAGTCCATGTAGGACCAATTGATATAGACTTGGTACGGGTACTTATTTTTGTTGGCGTAATAATCTGCCGCTGCTGCCTTGATGCCCTTCTCGTTGAGGCCATCCGGCATGAGGAAGAGCTTCCGGACATATTCCCACTTCAGCCATAATGGAAACAGCGACTTGCAGTTGTTGATGCGGTTGCTGATATGCTTATTGATATCTACAATATACTGGGCAGGCAAAGCTCTGGATCTAACAATCGTAATACCATCCTGCATGAGTTCGTTCAGACTATCCTGCGGAACATACTCTGGAAGCGAGTGGAGATTGCACATATCGAAACGCATACGGTTATTGATGGCTTTATAATTGAGTTCCAAAGCCGTTCGAATCATGCAGAGGTTGCGCACGATGCGGGCATTCTTGTCTGCGTGTAATTTCTCATACCATTCCATCTTTGGTGGTTCATATTCGTTTTCAAAAATGCGCTTTTGGACTCCGATTAAATAAGCCACCTTTGAAACAACAGTATAAGTACTGCTCTCATAGTCGGTATATGCTTTTCTCGGGTTCCGAGTCGCTGCATCATCGCATGCCTGGTTATTCATAAAAGCCCCCTATTCCACGGGTCACGGTACCGCTAAATACTGCAAAAGCTGATGTTTCTTGCATTTAGAATACCATATTCAAGGGCTTCTGTCCATTGGTGCCGATAATTAACTGACCGTGATACTGGTCTGTCCTTCGTTCTCCC
>OODG01001748.1_pt1 | contig 14344 bp, 8 predicted proteins | sample 1671621 | NCBI WGS metagenome assembly OODG01 (sample SAMN06348175, study PRJEB24527) | human gut metagenome | biome: human gut; feature: ankylosing spondylitis patient; material: feces | host: Homo sapiens | place: China | collected 2015-10 | reverse complement strand
GGGGACGCTGGAATACCGCAGGACAGGCAGCACCCGCCGCTACCACCCCGGCTATGAGTGCAAATGGGCGACGAACACCGTCGTTCATATCCTCGAAAACCGGGAGTACACCGGCTGTCTGGTAAACTTCAAGACGGAAAAGCCCTCTTACAAGGTCAAGCACAGTGTAGAGAACCCCGTGGAGAAGCAGGCCATTTTTAAGAACCACCATGAGCCTATCATAGACCGGGAAACATGGGAGCGCGTGCAGGAGTTACGCAAGCAGCGCAAACGCCCGAACCGCTATGATGAAGTGGGGCTGTTCTCCGGTATGCTGTTCTGCGCCGACTGCGGCCATGTGATGTACCAGCAGCGGTATCAGAACAAGAACCGCAAGCAGGACTGTTACATCTGCGGCAGCTACAAGAAGCGCACCCGCGACTGTACGGCACACTTTATCCGCACAGACCTGTTGACCGCTGGCGTCCTCTCCAATCTCCGACAAGTGACGGAATACGCCGCCAAGCATGAGAGCCGCTTTGTGAAGCTGCTTATCCAGCAGAACGAGATCGGCGGCAAGAGAAAGACCGCCGCAGCCACCAAGCAGCTTGAACAGGCGCAGGAGCGCATTGCCGAAGTGAGCCGCATTATCAAGCGGCTGTATGAGGACAATGTGAACGGCAAAATCAGCGACGAGCGTTTCATGGAACTGTCGGCAGACTATGAGCAGGAACAGCGGGAACTGAAAGACCGCGCCGCCGCTTTGCAGGCCGAACTGGACAAGTCGCAGGCCGCCACCGTCAACGCGGAAAAGTTTATGGGGATTGTCCGAAAGCACCTTGCCTTTGAGGAACTTACCCCCACCCTCTTGCGGGAAATGATTGAGAAAATCGTCGTGCATGAGTGCAGCTATGACGAGAACGGCACCCGCAGGCAGGACATTGAGATTTATTACAGCTTTGTCGGCAAGATTGACTTGCCCGAAGCCTAACGCCCGACCTATCCGACACAATGGCCAAGTGCCGGATAGGAACGGCAAAATTTTTTACACTTCTATTACTTCTTTATCGCACATCAGTAAAATCGCAGGGCATGAAGCAGCTCATGGCGGGCGGCGGCGTTGCCTTGATTGGCGGCGTTCTCGTTCCCCTGCTCAAAGGGCTGTTCGGTTAAGCGGCGGTAATGTCCTATGCAGAGCATACTTGACGCGATTAACGAATGGATCAAGGAAATCCTGATCGGAGCGATCAACGGAAATCTGTCAACTATGTTCGGGGACGTAAACGAAAAGGTCGGTACGATTGCCGCCGAGGTAGGCAAGACCCCGCAGGGGTGGAACGCAAGCATATTTTCCATGATACAGACGCTATCGGAAAATGTGATCGTCCCCATTGCGGGGCTTGTCATTACCTACGTTCTATGCGTGGAGCTAATCAGCATGGTAACGGAGAAGAACAATCTGCACGATATTGACACGTTCATGTTCTTCAAGTGGTTTTTCAAAGCGTTCGTTGCGGTGTTTATCGTCACGCATACCTTTGACATCACTATGGCGGTATTCGACATGGCGCAGCACATTGTTTCCGGCGCGGCGGGCGTGATCGGCGGCAGCACCAGCATTGATGTTGCCGCCGCACTCTCGTCCATGCAAGCCGGACTTGACGCAATGGAAATCCCCGAACTGCTCTTGCTTATGCTCGAAACAAGCCTTGTCAGCCTTTGCATGAAAATCATGTCGGTGCTGATAACGGTTGTTTTGTACGGGCGTATGATTGAGATTTACCTATACTGCTCCGTATCGCCTATCCCATTCGCCACCATGACAAACCGGGAATGGGGGCAAATCGGAAACAACTACTTAAAAGGCCTGTTTGCCCTCGGCTTTCAAGGCTTCCTCATTATGATATGCGTCGGCATTTACGCGGTTTTGGTAAACAACATGGTTATAGCGGACAATCTGCATACTGCGATATTCTCCATCGCAGCCTATACGGTGCTGCTTTGCTTTAACCTTTTGAAATCCGGCGCACTGGCAAAATCATTATTCCATGCACATTAAAAGGAGGTTTTCCATCACCAAGAAATACAGCGTTATTTACGCAGATCCCCCGTGGCGGTATGAACGGAGCAAGGTGCAGGGCGCAGCGGAAAAGCACTATCCCACCATGGGCATTGACGAGCTGTGCGCCCTGCCTGTGCCGGAGCTGGCGGCGAAGGACTGCGCCCTGTTTTTGTGGGCGACCTTTCCGCAGCTTCCCGAAGCTCTGCGGCTGATCCGCGCATGGGGCTTTCAGTATCGGACGGTGGCGTTCGTTTGGCTCAAACGTAACCGCAAAAGCCCGTCCTGGTTTTACGGTATGGGCTATTGGACGCGCAGCAACGCGGAAATCTGTCTGCTGGCGACCAAGGGCAAACCCAAGCGGCAGTCGGCGGGCGTACATCAATTTCTTATCAGCCCCATAGAGCAGCACAGCAAAAAGCCGGATGCAGCGCGGGAAAAAATCGTTGCCCTTATGGGGGATTTGCCCCGTATTGAGCTGTTTGCCCGACAGAAAACACCGGGGTGGGATATATGGGGCAACGAACTCCCAAACAGTATTGAAATGTAACGAAAGGAGATTTTTCTATGGCGTATGTACCCGTTCCAAAAGACCTGTCCCGCATCAAAACAAAGGTCGCTTTCAATCTCACGAAGCGACAGCTTATCTTCTTTGCAGCGGCGCTCCTTGTTGGACTGCCGCTTTTCTTTTTGCTCAAAGGCAGCACAGGCACAAGCCTTGCGGCGTTCGTGATGATCCTCGTTATGCTGCCCTGCTTTCTGTTTGCCATGTACGAAAAGCACGGGCAGCCCCTTGAAACGCTGATTAAGAACATCATACAGACAAAATTTATCCGTCCGAAAGAAAGACCCTATCAGACGGAAAACTTCTATGCCGTCCTCGAACGGCAAAGACAACTTGAAAAGGAGGTATCGGCTATTGTCAACGGCAAATGCAAAACACGCAGGAAACAGGCGTAAGCTCACCCGCACCGAGAAAAAGGAAATCGTCGCCCTGATCCGAGCGGCAAAGGGCGACAGAAAGGCGCACACCGCGCAGCAGACCATACCGTATCTTGCCATGTACCCGGACGGTATCTGCAAGGTTACGGAAAAGAAATACTCCAAGAGCATCGCCTACGACGACATCAACTACCAGCTTGCGCAGGCAGACGATAAGACCGCCATTTTTGAAAACTGGTGCGACTTTCTCAACTATTTTGACGCGGCCGTTAGTGTGCAGCTTTCCTTTATCAACCGGGGAACGCGCAGCGGCGGCGCGAATGAGGTCGTTGCGATCCCCGCGCAAAACGACGCTTTCAATTCCATCCGCACCGAATACGCGGATATGCTGAAACATCAGCTTGCAAAAGGCAACAACGGCTTTGTAAAGTCAAAGTACATTACATTTTCCGTGGAAGCGGACAATCTGAACGCGGCAAAGGCGCGGCTTGCCCGTATTGAAACCGACATACTGAATAATTTTAAGGTGCTGGGCGCAGCCGCCCGCCCCATGACGGGCTATGAACGGCTGGAAGCCCTGCACAGCGTATTCCACCCGGAGGGAGAACCGTTCCGTTTCTCTTGGGACTGGCTCACCCCGTCGGGGCTTACCACAAAGGACTTTATCGCCCCGTCCTCGTTCCGTTTCGGCGAGGGCAGATATTTCCGTATGGGACGCAAAATCGGCGCGGTCAGTTTTCTTGAAATCCTTGCGCCGGAGCTGAACGACCGTATGCTTGCGGACATTCTCGATCTTGAAACGGGGATCGTCGTCAATCTCCATATCAAGAGCATCGACCAGACCGAAGCCATCAAGACCATCAAGCGCAAGATAACCGACCTTGACAAAATGAAAATCGAGGAACAAAAGAAAGCGGTACGCAGCGGCTACGATATGGACATCATCCCCTCTGACCTTGCCATGTTCGGCGGCGAAGCGAAAAACCTCTTGCAGGACTTGCAGAGCCGCAACGAGCGAATGTTTCTCCTGACTTTCCTTGTGGTAAATATGGCGGACACGAAGCGAAAGCTGGAAAATGACATATTCGCAGCGGCGGGCATCGCGCAGAAATACAACTGCGCTATTACCCGCCTTGACTACCAGCAGGAGGCGGGGCTGATGTCCTCTGTTCCGCTGGGCGAGAACCTGATCCCCATCCAGCGGGGGCTTACCACATCAAGCACTGCGATTTTCATTCCCTTTATCACGCAGGAGCTTTTTCAGCAGGGCGCGGCACTCTATTACGGGCTGAACGCCCTGTCAAGCAATATGATCCTCTGTGACCGCAAGCGGCTGAAAAACCCCAACGGGCTAATCCTCGGCACCCCCGGAAGCGGCAAGAGCTTTGCGGCGAAGCGGGAAATCACAAACGCTTTTCTCATTACCGACGACGACATCATCATCTGCGACCCGGAAGCGGAGTATTACCCCCTTGTGCGCCGCCTGCACGGACAGGTGATCCGCATTTCCCCCACAAGCACACAGTATGTCAACCCTATGGATATTAACCTCAATTACAGTGAGGACGACAACCCCCTTGCGCTGAAAAGCGATTTTCTCCTTTCCCTCTGTGAGCTTGTCATCGGCGGCAAGGAGGGGCTGATGCCCGTGGAAAAGACCGTCATTGACCGCAGCGTAAGAAACGTGTACCGCCCGTTCCTTGCAAACCCCGACCCGGCGAAAATGCCGATCCTCGGCGACCTTTACGACGAGCTTTTAAGACAGCCGGAGCCGGAAGCGGCGCGGGTGGCGGCGGCATTGGAGCTTTACGTTTCGGGCAGTCTGAATGTCTTTAACCACCGTACCAATGTGGAGCTTTCAAACCGCCTTGTCTGCTTTGACATCAAGCAGCTTGGGAAGCAGCTTAAAAAGCTGGGGATGCTCATTGTGCAGGATCAGGTGTGGAACAGAGTAACCATAAACCGGGCTGAAAATAAATCCACCCGCTACTACATGGACGAGTTTCATTTGCTCCTCAAAGAGGAACAAACCGCCGCCTATTCTGTGGAGATTTGGAAGCGTTTTCGTAAATGGGGCGGGATCCCAACCGCCATCACGCAGAATGTCAAAGACCTTTTGAGCAGCCGCGAAGTTGAGAATATCTTTGAGAACAGCGATTTTGTCCTCATGCTCAATCAGGCGCAGGGCGACCGGGAAATCCTTGCAAGGCAGCTCAATATCTCCCCGCAGCAGATGAAATATGTTACCCATACCGAAGCGGGCGAGGGGCTGATCTTCTACGGAAACGTGGTGCTGCCTTTCCTTGACCGTTTTCCGCAAAATACCGAGCTATACCGGGTAATGACGACCCGCCCGGAGGAAGTGGGCGGCACATGAGATTAGACACCATCATCAACCGCGACGCGCTGTGCGCCCTGCGGGAGCTGCCCGCCGAGAGCGTCCATTGCTGCGTCACAAGCCCGCCCTACTACGCTCTGCGGGATTACGGTATGGACGCGCAGATCGGGCGGGAGGACACGCCGGAGCAGTACATCGCAAGGCTTGTCGAGGTTTTCCGTGAGCTGAAACGGGTGCTGCGCCCGGACGGTACGTTTTGGCTGAATATTGCCGATACCTACTGCGGCACAGGCAGCAAGGGAGCCTGCACCGACCCGAAAAACCCGAAAGGCAGAAACGGGCAGAGCCTATCCCTTGCAAGACGGGCGGCAGGCTGCAAGCAAAAGGACTTAATCGGTATTCCGTGGCTTTTAGCCTTTGCCCTGCGCTCTGACGGGTGGTATCTGCGCAGCGCGATTATTTGGCAGAAGGACAACCCTATGCCCGAAAGCGTGCGGGACAGACCGAGCCGCTGCTATGAGAACGTCTTTTTGCTTACGAAGTCAAAGAGCTATTACTATGACGCCGCCGCCATTGCCGAGCCCATAGCCCCAACAACGGCGGCGCGATACCGGGGCGGGCGCAGCGCGGGACACAAATACGACAGCGAGGTACCCGGACAGGGCAAGGTACAGGGCATCAACCGGGCGCGGACAGGCGGCTACTACGATGAAGCCCTCATGCCGGCCACGCGGAATAAGCGGGACGTGTGGCATATCAACACCGTACCCTACAAGGGCGGGCATTTCGCCGCGTTTCCGCCGAAGCTGGCGGAAACCTGCATTTTGGCGGGCTGTCCCAAGGGCGGCATTGTGCTTGACCCGTTTTTCGGCAGCGGCACGACAGGGCTTGCGGCAAAAAGCCTTGACCGCCATTACATCGGCATTGAGCTGAACTATGACTATTGCACCCTTGCAAGGGCGCGGATCGGAGGTGAAACGAATTGAGCAAAAAGCTGAAACCCCGCGATAAAATTACGCAGAAAATGAGCCGGGACGGGCTTATCGAGGTCAACGAAACCGCAGGAACCGCCGAGCTGGTCAGCGGGCGCGAGCAGGACGTGGATTTTTCCAAGCAGCCCGAACAGGCGGCGCAGGAAGCCGCGCAGCAGCTTCCGCACCCATCCGGCAGCGCGGCAGCTCGTCCCCATACCCCGGAGCTTTCCCCGAAGCGGGACGACGCCGCAGCCGATCGTGTTTTGGAGCATATCGACGCTGCCCATACCCGCGCAGCATCCAAAAAGGCGATAAAGCGGGTGCAGCGGGAAGCGGCGGCAAAAACAAAGGCCTCGCGCCTGCAATTCACCGAGGAAGAACGGGCAACGCCGGAGCTTGAAAAGGCGATCCGCAAATCGGAAAGAGCCGCCGACCGCTTGGATGAAGCGCGGGCGGCTATTCCGAAGAAGAAAGCCTTGACAAAAGAGCGCACCTTTGACGAAGCCGCAGGCAAGGGCAAAACCCGCCTGCGCTTTGAGGAAAAAGAAAAACCCATACCGGGCGGCAGACAGCAGCACAACCCCCTCTCCCGTCCCGTGCAGGAGGTCGGCGTTTTCGTCCACAATAAGATACATTCCGTTGAAAAGGACAACTCCGGCGTGGAGGGAGCGCACAAGAGCGAGGAATTAGCCGAGCGCGGCATCCGGGCGGGGGCGCGGCAGATGCGAAAGAGCCGCCGCAGCCGCAAGCTGAAACCATACCGGGCGGCGGCAAAAGCGGAAAAAGCCGCGTTCAAGGCAAACGCCGATTTTCAGTATCAAAAGGCGCTGCACGACAACCCGCAGCTTGCCGCGTCTAACTCCGTTTCCCGGTTTTGGCAGAAGCAGCAGATCAAGCGGCAGTATGCAAAGGCGGTACGAACGGGCGGCGCAAAATCCGCAAGGAAAGCCGCAGAAAACACCCGTAAGGCGGCGAAGAAAACCGCCGAAGCGACGAAAAAGACCGCCGCCTTTGTAGGGCGGCATTGGAAAGCCTTTCTGATTGCCGGGTGTGCGCTGCTCCTGCTTATCATGCTGATGTCCGCCATTTCCTCCGGCTCTGCTCTCTTTTCGGGGCTTGTCAACGGCGTAATCGGAACCTCTTACACATCGGAGGACAGCGACCTTGTAGCGGTGGAAAACAATTATGCGGCAAAGGAAAACGATCTGCAAAGCAGGATAGACAATATCGGGCGCGATTATCCGGGCTATGACGAATACCGCTACGACCTTGCGTACATCGGGCATAACCCCCATGAATTAGCATCCTACCTGACCGCCCTGTTGCAGACATACACCCCGCAAAGCGCACAGGCAGAGCTTGACCGCATTTTCAATCTGCAATACAAGCTGACCGTCACGGAAGAAATCGAGGTGCGCTACCGCACGGAACAGCGCACAGGCAGCTACACGGACGCGGAGGGCAACACCCATACCTATACCTACACCGTTGAAGTCCCATATAACTATTACATTCTCAATGTAACGCTGACGAACAAATCTATATCCTCTTTTGTATCGGAGCTTCTAACGCCGGAGCAGCTTGAAATGTACCGTGTCTATTTGCAAACAAGCGGCAACAAACCCCTCGTTTTTGGCGGCGGCTCTGCGGACACTTCCGCGTCCGAGGATTTAAGCGGCGTACAGTTTGTAAACGGTACGCGCCCCGGCAACACCGCCCTTGTGGATATAGCGAAGTCGCAAGTCGGCAATGTAGGCGGTGCACCTTACTGGAGCTGGTACGGCTTTGACAGCCGCGTGGCTTGGTGCGCCTGCTTTGTGTCCTGGTGCTACGGACAGGCTGGACTTTCCGAGCCGCGCTTTGCGGGCTGTCAGTCGCAGGGCGTTCCGTGGTTTACCTCTCACGGGCAATGGGGCGCGAGGGGTTATGAGAATATCGCTCCCGGCGACGCCATCTTTTTTGATTGGGATTTAGACGGCAGCGCAGACCATGTAGGTATCGTAATCGGCACAGACGGAAGCCGCGTTTACACCGTGGAGGGTAATTCCGGCGACGCCTGCAAAATCAGAAGCTATCCTCTTGATTACGCCTGTATCAAGGGCTACGGGCTGATGAATTGGAATTAAAATTTGAAAGGAGTTTTGACAGTATGACAAACAATAAAATTGACCGCATTGAAAAGGAAATGCAGAAAACGCGGGAGAAGATCACCGAGTATCAGAACAGGCTGAAAGAGCTTGCGGCGCAGAAAACCGAAGCGGAAAATCTGCAAATCATCGCTCTTGTGCGCTCTATGCGCCTGACCCCCGCAGAGCTTACCGCCCTGCTTTCCGGCGAGCCGATCCCCGGCATTGCCGCCGCAGGGACAGACTACATGGAACAGGAGGAAATCGAAGATGAAGAATAAGGGCTTTTTCAAAACAGCCGCCGTCCTGCTTGCCGCCCTTGTCCTCTTGGGCGGCTTTTCTGTTACCGCCTATGCGGGCGGCGGTGAGGACATTCCCACCAACGACAGCGGCGTGATCGTAGAAACCGAGCCGCAGCCCCTTACGCCGGACGGTAATCTGTCACTGATTGACGACATTGAGGGAGAAGCAGCCGAGGACAAGCAGTTTATCATTGTGCAGAGCAAAAACGGCAACTACTTTTACATCATTGTTGACCGCGCCGCCGAGGGCGAAAACACCGTACATTTTCTCAATCAGGTGGACGAAGCCGACCTGATGGCGCTCATGGAGGACGGCAGCGGCAAGGCGCAGGCTCCCGCCGTTTGCACCTGTAAGGACAAATGCAAGGCGGGCGCAGTCAATACCGCTTGCCCGGTATGCTCTGTCAATATGACCGAATGTGCAGGCAAGGAAGCCGTGCCGGAGCCGGACGATGCGCCGCCGGAGAAAGAAAAAAGCAATGCGGGCGGGCTTGTGATCTTCCTTGTCGTTACCCTGCTTGCCGGTGGCGGCGCGTTCTACTACTTTAAGATTATGAAGCCGAAGCAGGGTATCAAGGGCGACACCGACCTTGACGATTTTGATTTTGACGAATACGACGAGGACGAGCCGGAAGCAGGCAGCGAGGAACAGGAGGACGAGGAATGAGGTTAGTCATTGCAGAGAAGCCGAGTGTGGCGGCGGCACTTGCCGCCGCCCTTGGCGTAAAGAACAAAAAGGACGGATATATGGAGGGCGGCGGCTACCTCATTTCATGGTGCGTGGGGCATTTGGTGGAGCTTGCGGAAGCCGCCGCCTATGGGGAGCAGTACAAAAAGTGGAGCTATGACAGCCTGCCGATCCTGCCGCAGCCGTGGCAATATACCGTATTCAAAGACAGGCAAAAGCAGTTCAAAATCCTAAAAGACCTCATGCGCCGCAGCGACGTTTCCGAGGTTGTCAACGCCTGCGACGCAGGGCGCGAGGGCGAGCTGATTTTTCGCCTTGTCTACCATGCGGCGGGGTGCGATAAGCCCTTTTCCCGCCTTTGGATTTCCTCTATGGAGAAAAGCGCAATCAAAAAGGGCTTTGCGGAGCTGAAACCCGGCAAGGCGTATGACGCGCTCTATGCGTCGGCTCTGTGCCGCGCAAAAGCGGACTGGATCATCGGCATCAACGCCACCCGCCTTTTCTCCGTCCTTCACGGCAAAACCCTAAACGTGGGGCGCGTTCAGACGCCGACCTTAAAAATGCTTGCAGACCGGGACGCGGCGATCACCTCTTTCAAGAAAGAACCCTACCATATCGTCCGTCTTGATGTGGGCGACGCGGAAGCGGTAAGCGCGAGGATCTCCGACGCCGCAAAAGCGGAAGCGGTAAAAACGGCTTGCGAAGCGTCGCAGGCCATTTGCATTTCGGTGAAGCGTGAGAGGAAAACCGAGCAGCCGCCCCGTCTGTTCGACCTTACGGGCTTGCAGCGGGAAGCCAACCGCATTTACGGTTACACCGCAAAGCAGACCCTTGACCTTGCACAAGCCCTTTACGAAAAGCGGCTGCTTACCTACCCGCGAACGGACAGCAATTATCTGACCGACGACATGGGCGATACGGCGATGCATATCGCCGCGCTGCTTGTCGGCAAGCTGCCCTTTATGGAAGGTGCAGACTTCACACCCGATGTTTCCCGGACGCTTAACAGCAAAAAGGTGTCCGACCACCACGCCATTATCCCGACAATGGAGCTTGCGAAAGCAGACCTTGCCGCGCTGCCGGAAAGCGAAAGAAATATCCTCACCCTTGCCGGGGCGCGTCTGCTGTTCGCCGCCGCCGAGCCACACATTTTTGATGCGGTAACGGCGGCGTTTTCCTGTGCCGATACCGAGTTTACGGCAAAGGGAAAGACGGTTCTTTGCGACGGGTGGAAGGAGCTTGAACGACGCTACCGGGCGACGCTGAAAGGAAAGCCCGACGCCGAGAGCGACGAGGAAAACGAGCTTATTTTAGATGCGCCGACCTTTACCGAGGGACAGAGCTTTGACAGTCCAGCCGCAAGAGTTACGGCGCACGACACGCAGCCCCCGAAGCCGCACACGGAAGCAAGCCTGCTTTCGGCTATGGAACGAGCCGGAAGCGCGGACACCGACCCGGACGCAGAACGCCGGGGGCTTGGCACTCCCGCTACCCGCGCCGCTGTGATTGAAAAGCTGGTTAAATCCGGCTTTGTGCAGCGCAAGGGAAAACAGCTTATCCCAACCCAAAAGGGCAACAACCTTGTTTGCGCTCTGCCTGATACGCTGACCTCTCCGCAGCTTACCGCCGAATGGGAAAACGCTCTGACGCAGATTGCAAGGGGCGCAGCCGAGCCGGAGGACTTCATGCGGGGCATTGAAGAAATGGCGCGGGAGCTGGTGAAAGCCTATCCGTTTCTTTCCGAAAATCAGAAAGACCTGTTCAAAGAGGAAAAGACGGTGATCGGCAAATGCCCCCGCTGCGGCGGGAACGTCTGCGAGGGCAGAAAAAACTACTACTGCGAAAAGAAGGGCTGCGCCTTTGTCATGTGGAAAAACGACCGCTTTTTCGAGGAACGCAAAACCGCCTTTACCCCGAAAATCGCCGCCGCGCTGCTTGCGGGCGGCAGGGCGAAGGTCAAAAAGCTGTATTCCCCGAAAACGGGTAAAACCTATGACGGAAGCATTGTATTAGCCGATACTGGCGGGAAATACGTCAACTACCGTATCGAGCTTGCGAGGGACAAAGAACTTACGCAGCAAGCATAGGAAAGGGGTACCCTTTCCGTAAAATCCCCGTTCTGACGCTACGCGCAGAATGGGGATCTTGCTTGTTGGGAAGTTTCCCAAACCCTCTATAAAAACGAACTGAAAGGAGCGAATGAATGAGCGAACAATTTTCTATCTTGATTGACAGCCGCAGCCGCTTTGAAACGGGCGCACCGGGCGGCGCATGGCTTCCCATGCCCGCTACACAGGAGCAGCTACACGCGGCTATGCGTAGCGTCGGTATTACCGCCGACAACCCGCAGGATTTTTTTGTGGGCGGCTTTGCAAACACCGAGGATTGCCCGTTTGACGTGCCGCTTGCCGTTATCCAAAGCGGCAGCATGGACGAACTGAACTATTTAGGCAAGCTGCTTGAAATGCAACGTGACGAGGACAAAGCAAAGTTTGCGGCGGCGGTTACGCTTGGCGAGTACGCCGGAAATCTGAAAGACCTTATCAACCTTGCACAAAATCTTGATTGCTACTGGATTTACCCTACCGTCCAAAGCGAGGAAGATTACGGTTATTACCTTATCGACGAGCTGGACGAATTGGAGCTGCCCGAAGAAGCAAAAAAGTATTTCATGTATGAGGAATACGGGCGGGACGCCGCTATCAATGACGGAGGACGCTTCACCGAACAGGGCTATGTTTACAACAATAAAAACACCTTTTCGGAGTGGTACAACGGGCGCGATATTCCCAAAGAATACCGCATTATGGGCTACCCACAGCCGACGCGCCTTGACCCGGAAAAGGTGGAAATGGATGCCGCCGCGATGCAGGCAGCGCCCCTTACTGTTGAGCTGCCGCAGCCGCAGCCCGTTATCCCTATCAACCTTACCGCAGAGAAGCCCGCCGAAAAGCTCAAGGAGATTACCGACCGCTTGGAGCAAGGCATTACGGAGCTGTTCGACAGCGAACGCTACAAAGAGTATTTGCGCGTTATGTCGAAGTTTCATAATTACAGCTTCAACAACACCCTCTTGATCGCCATGCAGAAGCCCGACGCTTCCCTGATCGCGGGCTTTACCGCTTGGAAAAACCAGTTTCAGCGCAACGTCAAAAAAGGTGAAAAAGGCATTAAGATTATCGCCCCGTCGCCGTTCAAAATCAAGCAGGAAACGGAGAAAATCGACCCGCAGACCCAAAAGCCCGTGATCGGCAGGGATGGAAAGCCCGTTACCGAGGAAAAGGAGATCACCATACCCGCCTACAAGGTGGTGTCCGTCTTTGACGTGTCCCAAACCGAGGGAAAGGAATTGCCGGATATTGCCGTGGATGCGCTGACGGGCGATGTGGAGCAGTACAGTGATTTTTTCGCAGCCCTTGAAAAGGCCTCTCCCGTCCCCATCGGCTTTGAGAAAATCGAGGGCGGCGCACACGGCTATTATCACTTGGAGGACAAGCGCATTGCGCTTGACGAGGGTATGAGCGAGCTGCAAACGCTCAAAACCGCCATTCACGAAATCGCCCACGCAAAGCTGCACGACATTGACCTAAACGCTCCTAAAGACGAGCAGCAGCCCCGCGTAGACCGCCGCACCCGCGAGGTGGAAGCGGAAAGCATCGCCTACACCGTTTGCCAGCATTACGGGCTTGATACGTCGGACTACTCTTTCGGCTATGTTGCCGGGTGGAGCAGCGGGCGGGAGCTTGCGGAGCTGAAAAGCTCCCTTGAAACGATCCGCTCTGCCGCCGCTGACATCATCAACAGCATTGACGGACATATCGCAGAGCTGCAAAAGCAGCACGAAGCCGAGAAAGCCGCGCCCGATCTTGCCGCCGCGCAGGAGCAACAGACCGAAAAAACCCTTACGGACTTGCAGAAGAAAGCCGCCGCAATCGCAGAGAAATACGAGGCGCTTTCCACACAGGAAAAAATCGGAGTGATTGCGCAGGCGTTCGGCGGTACTGCGGGCAGGATTGAAACGTCGCCCTGTACGGGAAAATGGCGCGGCACAAGCGATATATCCATCCGCTTTGATAACGGCGCGTCCCTGTTTCTCGGCAACCGCCTTACGCCGAAAGCAAAGACCGCAACGGTACAGCGGGAACTTGTCAACGATACCCTGCTGCGGTACAACCCGGAGATCGTCAGCGCGGCAAAGGAAGCAGCTCTCGCTTCCCTCATGGAGCGCGAAGCAAAGGACAATGCCATTGCCGCGCAGAAGGGCTTGAAGCCCTACACCCTGCTCAACGTCGAGTTCAACGACGGTGCGGACGGTCAAAGCAGCGGATATATGGGCTGGTACTATGTGACACTGGCGGTAGACGGAAATATCTGTTCCCATATCGAAACCGGGCTGAATTACGACATCGCGGATGGCAAGGTGAGTGCAGAACCCACGCGGGAGAAATATTTTGCGGCAGGCGCGTTGAAGGATAGTGAGGTGGACTATGTTTTCAACAACGTCGGCTTTTCCTCTGCTTCCGGGCTGTATGCGCTACCCGTCAGCGATGCCGTTTTGCAACGTGCCGAAAAGACGCTTGCGGAGCGCACACAGGCGCAGGCGACGCAGCGCACAGAAAAAGACGTGATTTATACCATGCACACCAATCCACGCAGCGAAAGTATTGCCGACCGCGCTTTCCTGCAAGCCTATGAACAGCAGCCGGACGGGAAAGCAATACCGGGCGACTTGCTGTTTGTCGGGACGCCGGAGAAATGCCGGGAGCTATTGCAGAGCTTGAACGCCGGGGAGCTGACGCAGGGCGAGGTCAAGGCACTTTATGCAAAGGCGCAGGAGCCGGACAGGGACAGCTTTTCCATTTATCAGCTCAAACGCGGTGACGAAACGCGGGATTTGCGCTTTGAGCCTTACGACCGTCTGACCGCAACAGGACAC
>OODG01001744.1_pt1 | contig 14368 bp, 6 predicted proteins | sample 1671621 | NCBI WGS metagenome assembly OODG01 (sample SAMN06348175, study PRJEB24527) | human gut metagenome | biome: human gut; feature: ankylosing spondylitis patient; material: feces | host: Homo sapiens | place: China | collected 2015-10 | reverse complement strand
GGAGTACGGTATTTACTCCTACAGCAAGTTTGAAGCCATACTCAGACGTAACGGCCGCCGCGAGTTCCTCGACCTGATGTTCGAGCAGACCCGCGACCTCTCGGCGCCGTTCAAGCATAACACCGAGACTTACGGCGATGACGCGAAGTACCCCAAAGGCGTCTACGAAGTCGAGTGCCGCGGCATCGAGAAGCCGCTCATCAAGCGCAGCTTCCCCTACTTCCGCGGGTTCCTCTCGCTCAAGGAGGGCATCACGCGGCTCGACGTGGCATTGAACGACGAGGAGGTTCCCGTACTGCGGATCGTCTACGTCAAGTCGATGTGGGACGACGCGAAGATCTGGAACGAACTGCTCAACGCCAAGGTGTGGCCCGTGAAATACAAGGACGGCACGCTCAAGGACGAGGAGCCGAAGTTCACCTTCAAAACCGAGGGACACACCCTCTGACACCACCGGGGCTTGTGATACGCAAGCCCCTTTTTTCGAGATAAACCAAGAAGACGATGAAAAAAGCGATTTTTTACCTGCTGGCCTGCGTCCTGCTCCCGGTTGCGGCGTCGGCCGACGAAGGCATGTGGCTGGTCAGCACGTTCCGGGACGTGATCTACCCCCAGATGAAGAAGGAGGGGCTGAAACTCAAACCCGGAGAGATTTACAACGAGGAGTCCCCGGCGCTGTGCAACGCCATCGTGGCCGTCGACGGCGGCATGGGCACGGGCAGCGTGATTTCGGACAAGGGACTCGTCATCACCAACCACCATGTGGCCTACGGCGACATCCACTCGTTGAGCACCCCCGCGAAGAACTACCTCGAAGAGGGCTTCTGGGCGCTCGAACAAAAGGACGAACTGCCGCTCAAGGGCAAGACCGTGACCTTCCTGCGGCAGGTCCGCGACGTGACGGACGAGGCCCAGGCCATCCGCGACTCGCTCGAAAAGGCCAACAGCCTGGGCATCTTCGGGACGCGCAAGGTCTATGGCATCCTCGAACGGAAGTACGGCGGGGACACCCCCTTCGAAGTGGAATGCGCCTCGATGTGGAAGGGCAAGAAATACCTGCTTTTCTACTACGAGACCTATAAGGACGTGCGCCTCGTGGGTGCGCCTCCCGTGAAAATCGGGGCCTTCGGCGGCGAGCAGGACAACTGGGGCTGGCCCCAGCACAAGGGCGATTTCGCCCTCTACCGCGTCTACGGCGACGCGAAGGGCCGCCCGGCGGCCTACTCGGAGAACAACGTGCCCATCACGCCCCGCAAGGTGCTGAATGTCTCGACGAGTGGCATCCACGACGGGGACTACGCCATGGTGATCGGCTTTCCGGGCCGCACCAACCGCTACATGTCGTCGCAGGCCGTGCGCGAAAAGGAGCACGTGACCAACCCCGTGGTGATCAAGGCGCGCCGCGACCGCCTCGACATCATGCTGCGCCACATGGAGGCCGACCCGGACGTGCGGCTGATGTACAGCGACAAGTATTTCAACATCAGCAACTACGCCGACTACGCCAAGTGGGAGAACATCTGCCTGCGCCGTTACGACGTTATCGGCATCCGCGCCGCCGAGGAGGCGCGCCTCGCCGCCTGGATCGACGCCGATCCGGCCCGCAGGGCCGAATACGGCGACCTGCTCGCCAACCTCAAAAAAGGCTACGAGGCCCGCGCCGAAGCCGTGCGCGAAAAGTGCTACTACCAGGAGACGTGGATTCGCCCGAGCGACGTGATGATGACGGCCAACCGTCTCGGCACGCTCGTCGACCGCATGCAGCGCGACGGCATCGCCTCGGTGCAGGACGGCGACAAGAACTTCGCGGGCGTGAAGTCCAACACCCGCCGGATGATGAAGGACTTCGACCTGGCCACCGACAAGGAGGTGCTGACACGGATGATGGAGAGTTTCATCGACAACGTGCCCCGCGAAATGTGGGGCGAGCAGCTGCCGCAGCTTTACGACCGTTTCAAGGGCAACGTTCCGGCGCTGGTCGACTACGCGTTCGACAACACCTGCTGCACCAGCTACGAAAAGCTCTGCGCCTGGTTCGCACAGCCCCGCACGGCCGAGGAGATCCTCTCCGACCCGATGGCGGCGATGGCCAATTCGGTCAGCTCGCGGCGTTTCGCCGAGAAACTCAAGCAGGCCGAGGAGACGTCGGGCATCGACGCCGACAAGGAGGAACTCCGCTACACCCACGCCATCTACGAGATGCGCGAATCGGAAGGCACGCCCCAATATCCCGACGCCAACTCGACAATGCGCCTCACCTACGGAACCGTAGGCCCGGTCTCGCCCAAGGACGCCGTGCACTACGACTCCCGTTCGACGATCGACGGCTACCTCGAAAAATACAATCCCGACGACTACGAATTCCGTGTCGACGACCGGATGTCTTCGCTCATCCGCAGCAAGGACTGGGGCCGCTGGGGCGAAAACGGCCGGCTGTACGTCAATTTCCTCACCAACAACGACATCACGGGCGGCAATTCGGGAAGCCCTGTGCTCAACGCCCGGGGCGACGTGATCGGACTGGCGTTCGACGGCAACCGCGAGTCGATGTCGGGCGACATCTATTTCCACCCGACCAACTTCAAGACGGTCTGCGTCGACATCCGCTTCGTGCTGTGGATCATGGACAAATACGCTGGCGCCGGAAAGCTGATCGACGAAATGCGGCTGGTGAAATAACCCGCCCTGCGCTCGCCAAGGAACGGACCCTTCAAAACGGGGGTCCGTTCCTTTTTTATGAATCCCCGACGACAAAAACCCCGCAGGACTTTGCACGTCCTGCGGGGTTTTTAATGACGACCCGCGGTTCAGAAGTTCAGACCCACGGCCGCGAACAGGCCGCCGCGCCGGCTGCCGTCCATCAGGCCGCTGCGCCCCCATGCCGCACGCCCTTTCAGATCGACGTACAGGCTCATTTTCTTCGCCGGGAAACAGTGCGTATAGCGCAGGCCGGCCTCACCGTTCAGACGGTCGTTGGTCAGGAAGGCATACTCCTGGGCCAGCAGGTCGGCGCGATAGTTCTCGTTGTCGATCTGCACCCCCTCGGGGCAGCTCTTCTCCAGTTCGGTTCCGCCGCCGAACGTATAGCCGCCGCGCACCGTCGCGTCGAGCCAGCTGCGGCCGCTGAACCGGAAGTTCTTCGTCACGCCCAGCATCAGTTTCGAATAGTGCAGGTCCTGATCGTAGCATGCCGGGGAGATCGTATATTCCGATTCGGCCTTGTAATAGGTATAAGCCGCATCGACGATCCACGAACTGCTCCACTCGTTGCGCTTGACGTAGAGTTTGTAATCGGCATCGACGCTGCGCTGCTTCTGCGAGAATTTCAGGAAGCGGCCGTACTGTTTGTACAGTTTCTGATTGGTCTCCGGATCAAGTTCCAGCTCCTGAATATTGTTGTATTTCAGCAGGTCGCCCCACGAGGCGTCGACCGAAAGCCGCTGATCGACCCTGCGGCCCGCAACGTTGAGCACCCCCAGATAGCGGTAGGTCAACTGATCGTTGTCGCCCAGATGCTGGTCCAAATCGAAGCGGAAACGCTCCATTTTGTCGTATTCGGCCGAGAACTGATTGAAGAACTTCACCCTCTTTCCCAATTTCAATTCCAACTGGGCGGCGCCTCCGTATTCGGAGCCTTTGTAATAGACGTCATAGAATTTTTCGCTTCCCCCGAGCTGCTGGCTGGTATAAAACCACATGCCTTCGAAGAAGTAGATCATTCCGCTGGTCGTATTCGTACCGAAAGCCGCATAGCCGACCTGCTCCGTCGTGCGTTCATACGTAAAATTAAGACCTGCGTCCACCACCTTCGAGGTAAACATCACACCCGGCTGAACGCTCAAATACATCGAGGTGGTTTTATTGCGCGAATCCCGACGCTTTGCCAGGCTGCGATCCTCGTATTTCCCCATCGCTCCAACCACCCAGCGCCCCATACGGTAGGCAACCCCGGCCTCGATGGCATAGGTTTCATCACGCGTATTTCCGGGAATCGAATCGCCGATCAGCATCGGAGAATCTCCGATGTTGGCATTTCCCGCCCAACTGCGGTCCTTCGAAGCCGCATAATCATAACTCAACTTACCGTAGAACGAAAGACGATTCCAACGGCGGTACGACTCGGACCGGACCCCGAACGCATTCACTCCCGCTCCATCGGTAACGTTGCGCAGTCCGCCTTGCTCGAAATCATAATTCACTTCCGCAATGGAGAGCGATGCCTGATTGAGCATCAGGCCCGCCGCATTGTCCGAAACGAGCCATCCGCTTTTCGAACGAATCCGTTCCAGGGTATAATATTTTTCAAGGTTCTCCTTCGGAGCGGAGGACTGGGCGAAAACGCCCGCCCCCGCACATACCGCAGTCAACAGGAGCACCGCATAGATCTTTTTCTTCATGGCTGTTTCGTTTTATCGGTTTTTGTACTCCGTGCAAAGGGTCGGTTCATCGAGCGGAATCCAGTCGTCGGCCGAATTGTTCGTATCCTGATAAACCGTACGACCTACGATCTCCGAAGCGCTTTCGTCCACCTTGCGGATATAGGACTGACCGCTGTACGAGGCCGTCGTGATAAACAAAGGCTGGAGACTGATGTCGGAGCAAAGGCGCGGGACGTGCGTATCGTTACTGCGGAACTCCACACCATCGAGAATACACTCCTTGGGAACCATTATCGAGGGCATACTCTGATACTTCGTCGGCTGATACATCACCTTGCCGTAGGGCCGGCCTTTGATGGCTCCGTCCTTAACGTACTCATAAGGATCTTCAGGCAGCCGATATACAACGATCGCCGGCGAGCTGATGGAGAGAACGATCGAATTTCCGGATGCCAGCTCACAGAAGCATTCCAGCCGTTCAACGCCCGCGGCCGGAGCTTTTACCGCGGAGCCTGACCCAAAACGGTCGATATACATCGCCCATACATTATCCGCGGCAAGGTTCATCGGTCTGCTGGTCTGGTCTGCCGTATGTTCGACGGCGCTCAAGGCAATCACGACCTCTTCGCCCGGCTGTATCGGGTGCTCCCGGCCTTCGCCCGGGAAAACAAAACCGAAAGCGTTGACCGGAATGGAATCGCGGAGTTCGGTGCTGGTGCTTCCCAACCAGAATTTATTGTACACGGCCGATTTTCCCGAATTGAACGACGTGTGAAATCCGACTCCCACCCCGTCGAGATACTGCACATCGTCGGAATTGTTGCAGAGCGTGAAATACTGGTCATAGTTATAATTCGCTTTCCCGTCGGCAGTCTTCGTTTTGTGAAAATAAACCTCTTTCAGAATGATCGTGCCACGCGCCGTAGCCTTAATCTCGAGATTGCTCGTCCCGGCCGACTGACCGTCTTTATTCAGCACGAAATCCCTGGTGGCATGCAGGAACTTGCTGATTCCGCCCACATCGGCCACTTTGCTGATAATCACGCTGTAATTTCCGTATTCGGCGTCGATCCGGGTTTCACCCTTCGCATCGGTTTCGGAAGTATACGTATTTCCGATCTTCGTATTGCGCATAGTCACCTTGAACCCCGACTTGTCGAGCGACGCCAACTCTCCGGGCAAATCAATGGAGATCAGCACCTCCCTGTTGCCATGGAGCAATTCGCCGTCTTTCATATCCTTGAGGCAGCCGCACAGCAGAAAGGCCGTCGCCAAAGGCACCAGATAATATAAAATCTTTTTCATCATCTGCAACTCTTTAGAATTTAAGTTTTAGTTCCGCGCCGAAATAAATATCCGTATTTACGCGCTTATAAGTTCCCGTACTCTTCAGCAACATTTTAGGATGCGAGTTCGTAAAGTTGTTGGCGTAGAATGAAATCTGGGCAATCCTGCCGATCTCTTTCGTAACACGGAGGTTGGCCATGAAATAAGGCTTGAACGAATTTTCGACAAAGGTCGTAGTCGCACTGCCCGTCTGAAGGTATTCCCGGTAAGCCGCTCCATAGGTAGGATCGTTGTACAAGTCCCGATTGAACGGCAATAGCTGACCATCCATGTTCATATAGAAATCGGGATCCCGGTAGATCATCTTGCCATTCGTCCCATTCGAAAAATCGCCATAAACGGGATGATTGTCGTCATCGAGGATGTAAACACCGTCTGCCTGGAGATTCCGGGTCCGGTTGAGCCATACACACTGGACCGTCAGTGTTGTAATCAGACGCAACTTCGGAATGTGCGTGATCAGGTTAATATTGGAATTGAACCGGGTGTACACCGAACCGGAAGAGACGGATTTGCCTCCATAATAGGCTCCCAGAAACGGGTTGTAGATATTCTTACCGTCAATAGGCACTTTCACCGAGGAATAAGTATCGTACAACAACACGCCCTCGCTATCCTTCCGGGTCATGGTCATGTATGCTCCGTTGACAACGACCGAAGTCCGGACCGGACGAATCTGCCCGAAATCGAACGTATACTCGACACCCCACTTGTCGTATTTACCGTCATTGGCCGGTTTCTTGACGGATGCCGTATGGAATATTTTCTCATCCCGATAGTCGAGCGGCTCGCCTCCCACGCCCAGAACCGGTTGTCCCGGATTGTTCGGATCATCCATATAAACCGGAACTTCCGTCCCTTTATAGGTTTCGTATTCCCGGAATGACAATACCTGCGGAACCATACGAAGGGTATAACCGTTACGCATCTTTTCATTATAATAGGTAATGCCTCCCTTGACACCGAACATATCGAAATCGAGACCCACTTCGAAGTTCTTGCTGTACTGCATCTTCAGATCGCGGTTAATCATATCGGACTGCGGGGTCACGAACGTAGTCCATGCCGCCACAGGCCCCGTCTCGGCAGTTCCGCCCCAGCTGAACGAAACCCGGTCAATATACACCGGAAAAGGATAAAGCAGCCGCAGGGCCGGCAACGTGGTCTGGATGCCCCAGCCGGCGCGCAGCGACAGTTCGCGGACCTTTTTCGGCGCGCGATTGCTGATGATCGTATATTTGGCGTTAAAACGCGGATCGACGGCCCACTTATCGTTCAGCCGATCCGTCGCCATATAGGTAAAACGTCCGCCGGCCTGCAACGTGAGCGATGTTTTTCCGATCGGCAGCGTCGCTTTTTCTTCGGCGAAGACAGCCACCTGATTCAGGAAAGGAATATCGCTGAACGGCTCCGGACGGAACGACATGGGACGCACGCCTTCGTAATACTGTCCTTTGCCGGTGTTGCCCGAATTGTTCCACTCGACACCGAGCATCGCCTTGTTGTAGACCTTGCCGTAACGCCCCGAAAGTTCAGCCACCATTTTAGCCGTGGTGTAATAGGCCATACTCAAATTCCGAATATCGCTCAAGTAATTGTCAGGGGTGAATTCAGTCAGATACTCCCCGTTTTCCAAAGCTCCGGGATTGGCGACACCGAGGGCGCTGGGCGCCATCTGCTGACGGGCGTACTGACGGGTCATTGATGTGTTGAAAACGTATTTCAACGACGTAATCCACGACTTGTTGAGCAGCCACGAACCATTAAGGTTGATCGACAGGTTCCGATCGTCCAACTCCTTGCGTTCAGCCTGCGAGATATTGTCCGGATCAGCCTTTGTAGTGCCGCGCGAAAGGTAACCGCTCACCTTCGCATTGAACTGAAACGGCGTGCGGTCACGGTTGAAGGTATTGGTATAACCCACCGAAAACGTTCCGCGGTCATAAGATTCCTCCACCGTACGGATGTCCTTCATCGCATTGGCGTAGTCGATCGACGCATTGAGGAAACCCTTGTCGGACCCCAACGCATAACCTTTAGTCAGCGACACGGCCTTGGTATCCGGCACGGTCTTCACCCGGATTTCATAGGGAGTGCGGCCCTGCTTGGTCTTGACGACGACCGCTCCGGCGCTCATATTGCCGTATTCGGCCGACGCAACGCCGCGGATGACCTCGATCGACTCGATATTGTCGGTCGAAATGGTGCGCATGTCGATACCCCGGCTGGTTTGCTGCCCGAAAGCGGCCGCTTTTCCACCCATCAGCATCGCGCTATTATTCACAACGGCTCCATCGACATAGACGCCCACCGAACTGGAGTTGATGCTGTTCGCATCCTTACCGTCCGTCATCGAATTAGGCAGATCACGGATGCCGACGAAATTCGAAGTGGAGTTCGTCAATTCCGGATTCGCGGTCAGCACGCCCGGCAACAACTGCATCACGTCCTTGACGGAGGTGGCTTGCAGGTGGTCCATCGCCTGACGGTCGATCGTCGACGAGGAGTTGATGCTGCGGCCCCGCTGGGCCGTTACGGTCACGGTGTTGAGTTGCAGGCTCGACTCCTTGAGGCGCAGCGAGAGCGCCCCGATCGAAGCGCTGACCGTCACCTTGTACGAAAGCGGCTCGTAACCCAGGCAGGTTGCCTCGATGGTGTAGCTGCCGGTGGTCACCGACGGCATCCGGAACCGGCCTTTGGCATCGGTCACCACCCACAGCTCAAGCGTCGGAATGGAAACCACGCAGCCCGCAATCGGCTCCTTCGTGTTGTACTCCGTCACGGTCCCTTCGATGGAGACCTTCTTCGGAGCCTGGGCCCGCACTCCCAGCGGAATGCAGACGCCCGCCAATAAAAGCATTAGTAAAAATTTCTTCACGGCAAACAGGGTTATGTGAATAGTAAGAATGTCATTCGTTTTCGGGGGACAAAGATAGAGTGCCGCACAACAGGCGGCAACCCCGAGAAATGGGGATTTCACCGGTCAGGGGACACAATAACGGCTTCCGGCAGCTGCATGGCGCAACTGTCGGGCATCGGGAAACACGCGACTGTCAACAGATGGTAGGGCAATTCCCGCGGGGGGGGGAACCCGGGCCGGGAATTCGTCGGCATGGTCCGGAACGCTGATCCGGGCGGTCGCCGGGCGGCGGTTCAATCCACTCTTCCTCATGCCAGTTTCATTTGATTCAAGACAAATCTTGTTTCGCAAGATAAGAAAAAAACACCATTCCGAACATCTTTTCGAACCATGAATTTAACCGAACTTACAATCCGAACGCATCCTGCGGCATATCGCGACAATGTTTAACCGGATTTCCGCCTGCGGTTTCGATCCGAAACACCCCATTCGGGCCGAAATTTCTTTTTTTGCGGACCGGCTGTACTATGGACGGAAATTACTATCTTGCGGCCAATAAACCTTCACCCCCCGGTTTGACGCGTTACATACTACTGATTCTCGCCCTTCTCGGGTTTGTCGGCATGCCCTCCGCACATCCGGCGGGGAATCATGCGCTCCAATCCTTCGCCCTCTCTTACCAACCCATGAACTTCGGCCGGCCGGCGCGCACGGTCGTCACGGTCGAGGACAAGGAGACGCACGACCCGCTGCTGGGCGCCACGGTCTCGATCGTCAGCCGGGCCGACACGCTGCGGGGCACGACCGTCAAGGAGGATTTCTACCGTATCATGGCCGTCTACCGCTGCGACCGGATTTTCCGCGACTCGGTCGACCTGGAGGTCACCTACGTGGGTTACAAGCCGTTCAAAAAACGCTACGGAAACACCGAATTCCGGGGACGGATCGAGGTCAAAATGGAGGTCGACGAACAGTCGATCGCGCAGGTCGTGGTCGTCGGGCAGCAGGTCGCCATGGTCTTCCGGGGCGACACGACGGTCTACAACGCGGGGGCGTTCAAAACCATGGCCGACGACCGTTTCGCGGAGCTGCTGAAGCAGCTGCCGGGCGTCGAGATCAAGGACAACAAGATTTACGCCGAAGGGCAGGAGGTCAAACGGGTGCTGATCGACGGGAAAAACCTCTTCGGCTCGAAAACCTCCTACGCACTCACCGACCTCGAAGCCTCGGACGTCCGGAGCGTGCGGGTCTACGAGGATTTCAGCCCCGAGGCAAAGCGCCTGGGGGACAACACGGCCGAAAAGGAGAAGGTGATGGACGTCGAAACCAAGTCGAAGCGCGGTTACATCCTGGGCGGGAATCTGGAGGGCACGCTCGGCGCGAGCCTCGAAAGGGACTACTCGGGTCGGCATGAAATCCGCCATTCCGAGGCCGGAAGCTTTTACCGCAACACCGAAAGGGGCAACTGGCGTCTCGAAGCCTCCAACTCGAAGGACAACATCCGGCAGGGAGAAGGCGTCTCGTTCGACTCGAAGACGACCCCCACGAAACAGACCGACGCCCAGGCGGACTATACCCTGCGCCGGGGCGACTCGACCAACGTATCGACCACCGTCCGGTTCGGACGCAGCCGCCAGAGCAGCACGGGGTCCTCGCAGACCGAATATTTCCCGACCGAAGCCTATGCCCTGCGCAACGAGGAGAGCCGGAACGAATCGCTCTCGAAATCGCTTTCGGCGGAGATCTCGAACTACGTCAACATCCAGCGGAAGAAGAAGGTTTTCGGGGCCATGACCACCTTTTCGATCGACGACGGCTCCACACTCGGGCACAGCCGCACGCAGCAGCGGATCGACGACGAAAAGACCCGGACGAACCTCAACAGCAACTCCGACAGACGCAACATCCGATTGAATGTCAGCATTTTCTTCCACTCGAAAATTTCCGAACGGTCGACCCTGTCGTTCAACGTCTCGGGCAAATACGCACCCGGCGACCGGGACGGCTGGCGGATCGACACGACGGCCTCGACACCCGGCCTGCAAGTCAAACTGCGCAACGACGGCGACAGCCGCAACTATTCGTTCGGCGCCAATCTGGGCTACCGCTACAAACTGGGAAAAAAGGGTTCGGTCAACGCCTCATACAACTTCAGCCGCGATTACACCCGCTCGAAACAGCTGGCGGTCGATTTCCTCTCCGACCCGCAGGGCGTCGTCGACACGGTCAACTCCTACCATTACACGACCGACACCTACACGCACAGCCTGCAAACCAGCCTGCAATACCGGAGCGGCGACGTCTGGATAATGGCCGGACTGGGCGGAGTGCTCTACGACATCGCCCGCAGCGAGCGCTTCCCCAAGGAGGAGCGCTTCCCGCGGCTGTTCTTCCAGCTCAACCCGACGGTCTACCTCTCGGTCGGCAAGTCGCGGAAGCGTTTTTCGTTCAACCTGGCCTCCTTCCCGCAGATGATCCCGCTCGACGCGCTGCGCTCGACGCTCAACGCCACCAACCCCCTTTCGTTGCAGGCCGGAAACCCCGGTCTCAAGTTGCAGAACGACCTCTCGGGATCGGCGGGATTCCAGTTCACCGACGTCAAAAAGGCCCTCTCCTTCAGCGTGCGGCTCAACGGCAGCTACACCTTCAACTACATCGCCCAGCGACGCACGCTCTTCCTCGAAGACACCTACCTGCCCCAGTACGACTACACGGCACGGAAGGGTGCGCAGCTCACCACGCAGACCAACGTCGGGGGCAATTACAACCTCGGGGGCAGGGTCTCCTACTCACAGCAGATCAACCCGCTGCGCTCGACCCTGAACGTCTCGGTGAACTACGGCTTCAGCCAGACGCCCTATTTCACCGGCGAAGACCTCTTCCACTCGGTCCGCCATTCGCTCGGCTTCGGCTTCGGCTTCGACTCGGGCTTTTCGAGCAAGGTCAAGCTCAACATCCGCTCCAACACCTCGATGAGTTCCTACACCACGCAGAAAGAGACCGCGCAGGAGCTGCGCGAACAACTCACGGCGCGCGTCGACCTGCGCTTCGGCAAGTATTTCGGGTCGGTCGGCACGCTCTACGAATTCTACTGCAACAGCCGCTCGCACGCGCTCACGCGCCACAACGTGATCCTCAACGCCTCGGCGGGGCGCAAGTTCGGCAAGGAGAACCGGCTGGGGCTTTCGGCGGGCGTCATCGACATCCTCAACCGCCCCGACTACGCCACCACGAGTTTCGACACGGATTACATCGTCACCTCCTCAACCTCCTACCTGGGCCGTTACGGCTACCTGCGCGTCGCCTATACGTTCTGATCGGAAGCCGCCGGAATTACGGTGTTATTTCGGTTTATTTCGTATAGTTTCGCATATTTTCGTATCTTTGGACGCAGAAACCGTTTAAAGCGTATGAAAAAACTACTGATCCCCCTGATTGCCGCCTTTGCCGCGAACACCGTATCGGCCGCCGCGCCGCAGCAGGTCATCGACATCAGCACCGACAAGGTCTCGATGGTGCTCACCGCCGCCCCCGGAGGCGAAGTTTATTTCCGCCACTTCGGCGGACGCATCGACGACCCGGCGCCGCTGGCCGACTACAAGAGCAACCGCCGCAGTGACCACGGAACCGAGGACCTGGCCTATCCCGCGACGGGAGGCCGCAACTTCCGCGAACCCGCCCTGCGCGTCACCCATGCCGACGGCGACATGAACACCGAACTGCGCTACGTGTCGCACGCCTCGAAACAGCTCTCCGACAAGAACGTGACGGAGACCGTCGTGAAGATGACCGACTGCTGCCAGGCGCTCGACGTGGAACTGGTCTTCACGGCCTACGCCCGCGAAAACGTCATCACCACGCACGCCGTGATCCGCAACCGCGAGAAGGGTCCCGTCACGCTGCACAGCTTCTACTCCTCGTCGCTCCCGCTGAAGGCCGACAAATACCTCCTGACGCACCTCTACGGGGCCTGGGCGCGTGAAGCGCAGGTCGACCACACGCTGCTGACCCACGGATCGAAAAGCATCGAGTCGACGCGCGAGGTGCGCACGACCCACACCGAAAACCCGGCGTTCCTGCTCACGCTGAACAGCGATTCGTTCAGCGAGACCTGCGGCGAAGTCATCGCCGGAGCGCTGGCCTGGAGCGGCAACTTCCGCCTCAACTTCGAGGTCGACGAATTCGACGTGCTGACCGTCCTGGCCGGCGCCAACCCCAACGCCTCGGAGTACAGGCTCCGCCCGGGCGAGACGTTCACCACGCCCGAAATGATCTACACCCACTCGTTCTGCGGCGCGGGCGGCGCCTCGCGCAACCTCCACGACTGGGCGCGCAACTACGGCGTCTACCACGGCCACGAGGTCGTCCCCACGCTGCTCAACAGCTGGGAAGGCGCCTACTTCAAGTTCGACGCCAAGGTCCTGAAACAGATGATCGACGACGCAGCCTCGATGGGATTGGAAATGTTCGTCCTCGACGACGGCTGGTTCGGCAACAAATACCCGCGCAACAACTCCAACGCCGGATTGGGCGACTGGCAGGTGAACGCCGCGAAACTCCCCGAAGGCATCGACCACATCGCCTCCTACGCCCACTCGAAGGGACTGAAGTTCGGCATCTGGATCGAACCGGAGATGGTCAACCCCAAGAGCGAGCTGGCCGAGAAGCACCCCGACTGGATCGTCCGTCCGCCGAAGCGCGAAGCGCCCACGACCCGCAACCAGTGGCTGCTCGACCTCACGAACCCCAAGGTGCAGGACTTCGTGTTCGGAGTCTTCGACAACACGATGAAACTCTCGGACAAGATCGACTACATCAAGTGGGACGCCAACCGCCCCATCTCCCAGACCGGTCCTCAGCGGGATATCTGGTACAAGCACATCCAGACCGTGTACGAAATTGTGACGGAGCTGAAGAAGAAGCATCCCAAGGTCCTCTTTGAGGCCTGCGCTTCCGGCGGCGGGCGCATCGACTACGGCATCCTGGGCATCTTCGACGACTTCTGGACCAGCGACAATACGGATGCCTGCGACCGGCTGTATATCCAGGATGCCTACTCCCGCATCTATCCCGTCAAGGCCATGCGGGCCTGGGTCACCTCTTCCAGCGGGTGATCCCCCTGACCTTCCGCTATCACAGTGCCATGATGGGGAGCCTGGGCGTGGGCTGCAACATCTTGAAGTTTACTCCGGAGGAGACGGAGCTCTCCCAGAGGATGATCCGCCAGTACAAGGAGATCCGTCCCATTATTCAGGAGGGGACCTTCTACCGGCTGGAAAACCCCTCCGAAAACCAGTATTTCCTCTATGAGTATCTCAAGAAGGACCAGGGCGTACTCTTTGCCTTCCTGCCTCAGAGCAAGGTGGGCCACCGGGGCACCACCGTCCGGCTGCGGGGTCTGGACGAGGCGGCGGCCTACGTTCTGCATACCGCCAAGGGCGACATCGTCAAGAGCGGAAGCTACCTCATGTACCACGGCCTGGAGATCCGACTCACCGGCGACTACGCCAGCACCGTCATCCGGTTTGAAAAACAGCAGTGAGCAAATAAAACTTTAAAAATAAACATGACTGAAGGGAGAAAATCATGAAACTGTCCGCCGGAAGAAAATTATGCTTTGGCGTAGGCGCACTGGGCAAGGACCTGTGCTACGCCATGATCAGCACCTACCTGATGATCTACCTCACTGACACCGTGGGACTGGCCCCGTTCTTTGTGGGCAATCTGTTCCTAGTGGCCCGTGTATGGGATGCCGTCAATGACCCCATGATGGGCTTTGTGG
>OODG01001739.1_pt1 | contig 14386 bp, 9 predicted proteins | sample 1671621 | NCBI WGS metagenome assembly OODG01 (sample SAMN06348175, study PRJEB24527) | human gut metagenome | biome: human gut; feature: ankylosing spondylitis patient; material: feces | host: Homo sapiens | place: China | collected 2015-10 | reverse complement strand
TGGCGTGGAATGCGGCGATGAGCTCCTGCAGCGACGTCACGGCGCTGTCGATGCTCCGGGCCAGTGCGATGCGCACGGCCGTCGGGTAGGCGTCGTTGGTCGATTGCGAGAGATTGACGTGGTTGTTCGGGTGGCAGTAGCTGTATTCGCCCTTGTGGTGGCCGAGCAGTTCGAGCGCCCGGTTGGCAATCACCTCGTTGGCGTTCATGTTCGTCGATGTGCCGGCGCCTCCCTGTACCATGTCCACGACGAACTGTTCGTTGAACCGGTCTTCACGCAGCTCTTCGCATGCCCGGGTGATCGCGTCGGCGATCGCCGGATCGAGCAGCCCCAGGTCGCGGTTGGCGGCTGCAGCCCCCTGCTTCACGTCAGCCAGCGCGTGGATCAGGCGCGGAAAGAAGTTGAGCCGTACGCGGCTGATGTGGAAGTTCTCCACGGCCCGCATGGTCTGAACACCGAAGTAATACTCTTCGGGAATCTCCATTTCTCCGAGCAGATCGTGCTCACGGCGCGTTTTGCCCGACAGTTTGATCTCCGTAAAATCCATAGTTTCGTTAATTTTTTGATGTTCGTCTTACAAATATAGCATTTTTCCCGAGATTTGGTTATAGAAAAAAACTTTCTATCTTTGTATTTGCATTCCCCGGCGACGATTCCGGGGCGTGCGACGTTGCAAAACAGTTCAAAAAACCATGATTTTCGATTCTCTGAAGAACAGCGGACTCTACTGTTCGCTTCATCCGCGTCTTGCGCGGGCGTTCGAGCTGATCGGCTCGACCGACTGGACGGCTGTCGAACCGGGCATCCACGAACTCGACGGACGCGACATCTACGTGAACGTGATGGATGTCGATCTGAAGCGCAAGCCGGATGCCAAGCTGGAGGTCCACAACGAGTACATCGACATCCAGGTGCTCATCTCCGGACGCGAGGAGTCGTTCGGGTGGAGCGAGCGCCGTAACCTCCGCCGGCCGCTTGCCGAGTTCGATGCCGGAAACGACATCCAGCTCTTCGACGACGAGCCTCAGACCTACTATACGGTGCGTCCGGGGCAGTTTACGATGCTTCTGCCCGAGGACGGGCATGCCCCGATGGTGGGCGAGGGCCACATCCGCAAGATCATCGTCAAGGTGCGCCGCTGATCCGGGCCTCCGCAAGGTCTCTGAAAGCCGGGATTTTCCCGGCTTTTTTCGGTTTCTTCAGGACAATAATTCCGCCAGTCCTGCGTTTCGTTTCCAACCAAAATCTCAAATCGATGAAACGATTCTTCATCCTCTGTTTTGTCTTGGGGAACCTCGCCCTGCCGCTTTGTGCACAGCTGCCTGAGCGACCCGTTGCTTCCGGCCTGGAACTTGAGGCGGCCGGCCCGGGTGATCCCTCCGCCTTGGCGATGCGCGAGTCGCAGCGGCTGCAACAGGCTCTCGGACTCAATGACAAACAAACCCGTAAGGTCTACAAACTTTTTTATGCACATTTCAAGGCGCAGATGCCACAGACCGGAAGGTTCGGCGCTCCTCGAGGTATGGGCGGCGGCCCGGGTATGGGACCCGGCATGGGCCCGGTCGGTCCCGGCAGGATGGTCGGACATCCCGGAGCTCCCGATGGAATCGAACGTGGCGGACATCCGCAGTTTGCCGGAGCAAAGGATGCCGCGAAGGAGCGTGAGGCATGGCGCCAGACGCAGGAGAAAAAGTTCCGCAAGATCTTTACTGAGACTCAGTTTGCGGCCTGGAAAAAGTTGGAAACACTTCCGGATGCGCCGCATCGCAGAGCTTCGGAAGACCCGGTTCGCCCCGGAGAAGGCTCGGCAGAGTGAAAAACTCGGGATCCAAACAAGATCCCGAGTTTTTTGTCCCCGGAGGCGGAGTGCGGGTTGTCAGGCCGCAACGGCCGAGCGTTGGGGACGGCGCAGGATGAAGCGGATGCTGCCCCACGAACAGAGGGCGCAGACGACGAAGACCGTTCCCGTCGAGAGGAGCGTGTCGCCCAGGCCGACCAGCGGCGAGACGATGCCGCCGAAGGCGAATCCCGAGGCGCCGAGCAGTGCCGAGGCCGTGCCGGCGTGTTCGCGTGTGCAGTCCATGGCCAGTGTGGTGGAGGTGGTGAAGGTCAGCCCCATACAGAAGAGCAGGGCGAAGAGCAGCGCTTCGTAGATCCAGAAACTGCAGCCCGAGGCCAGTGCTGCGGCTTCGGCTATGGCGAAAACGATCATGCCGATGCATCCGGTCAGTGTGCCCTGTTCCGGGCGGTGGAAGCGTACCGCCGAAGTTGCGGCCACCCCGATCGCCACGGCATTGGCGGCGAAGCAGAGGCTGAAGCCGAAGGCCGAGAATCCGTAGTGCTCCTGCGTGATGAAGGGCGAGGAGGCGATGTAGGCGAACAGCACGCCTTGTGCGAAACCGAACTGGAGCACGTAGCCTACGAACCGGCGGTTGCGGAGCACGCTGCCGAAACCGTGGAGAATGTCGCGCCAGGCCACGGAGCTGCGGCGTTCGGCGGGGAGGGTCTCGCGATAGTGCCAGCTTCCGGCAAGCAGGACGAGACCCAGGACCAGCAGGATGCAGAAGATGCCCTGCCAGCCGATTCGGTCGGTCAGGGCTCCGCCGATGATCGGGGCCGTGACGGGTGCCACGCCGTTGATTGCGCCGATCACGGCCAGCATGCGCCCCAGTTCGGCCCCCGAGAACTTGTCGGTGGCTACCGAACGCGAGATGACGATGCCGCCTGATGCGGCCACCCCCTGGATGAACCGCATGGTGACGAACTGTTCGATGCTGTGCGCCGTGATGCAGAGTACGGTTGATACCAGGAAGAGCGCCATGGCTGCGAGCAGCGGCCTGCGGCGGCCGTATTTGTCGCTCAACGGGCCGAAGAAGAGCTGTCCGACGGCCAGTCCGATCATGCTGGTCGTCAGTCCCATCTGGACCATCGACGACGAAGTGGCGAAGAATCCCGCCATCGAAGGGAGCGTCGGCAGGTACATGTCCGTGACGAAGGGGCCGAAGGCCGTGAGCATGCCCAGCAGGATCAGCAGAAAGAGTCGCGAATTGTCGTGTTGCATGTGTCTTATCTGTTTTTGAACGTTGCAAATGTACTCCGGATTTTCCGCCTTTGATTGGTCATTTGCGACAGCAGATCGTTCATTTTCGGCTGTTGAATAGCCGAAAAATCCCGAAGTCACCGACTTCGGGATGAATCTTTGCAGGGCCTGCGACCCTTGTCTCCCTGTTTTTCGTGCGATGTTTCGTGTCTTTCGACTCTGCCTTCTGCGACTGTTTACTTGCCGATGCCCCGGTAGCGGAACCCGGCCGCCAGCACCTCCTGCTTGTCGAAGATGTTGCGCCCGTCGATGATCGCGTCTCCGCGCATCGTCTGGCGCAGGCGCGGCCAGTCGGGCATGCGGAACTCCTTCCATTCGGTCAGGAGCACCACGGCATCGGCCCCTTCGGCCGCCTCGTACATCGTGCGGGCGCAGGTCACTCCCTGGCCGGGCAGCATGCGGCGGCACTCCTCCATCGCTGCGGGGTCGTAGACCGCGATCTCGGCTCCGGCCTCGAGCAGACGGCCGATGACCACCAGCGACGTGGCCTTGCGCATGTCATCGGTCTCGGGCTTGAAGGCCAATCCCCAGATGGCGATGCGGCGGCCGCGCAGGTCGCCCAGCAGCTCGGTGAGTTTCCGCACGGGCACCACCTTCTGCGCCTCGTTCACCCGCTCGACGGCCTCGATGACCTGCATCGTGTAACCGTGTTCGCGGCCCGTGTGGGCCAGGGCCTGTACGTCCTTCGGGAAGCACGAGCCTCCGTATCCGCATCCGGGGTAGAGGAACTTGTTGCCGATGCGGACGTCCGAGCCGATCCCCTTGCGGACCATCTCGACGTCGGCGCCCACCAGGTCGCAGAGGTTGGCGACGTCGTTCATGAAGGAGATGCGGGTGGCCAGCATGGCATTGGCGGCGTATTTGGTCATCTCGGCCGATGCGATGTCCATGAACATCACCCGGAAGTTGTTGATCAGGAAGGGGCGGTAGAGCCGGGCCATGAGCTGGCGGGCCCGTTCGCTGTCGGTCCCGACCACCACGCGGTCGGGCGACATGAAGTCCTTGATGGCCGAGCCTTCCTTGAGGAATTCGGGGTTGGCGGCCACGTCGAACGGGATGTCGGCCCCGCGGCTGCGGAGCTCCCCGGCGACGATCTCGCGCACCCGGCGCGCCGTACCTACGGGCACCGTGCTCTTTGTTACGAGCAGCGTGTAGCGGCTGATGTGGCGGCCGAACGTGCGGGCCACCTCCTCGACATGGCGCAGGTCGGCCGCCCCGTCCTCGCCGGGCGGGGTTCCGACGGCCGTGAAGACCACCTCCACGCGGTCCAGGCAGGCGGCCAGGTCGGTGGTGAAGTGCAGCCGTCCGGCGTCGAAATTCCGCCGCACGAGCTCCTCCAGCCCCGGTTCGTATATCGGAATCCGGCCTGCGTTCAACGCCTCGATCTTGGCCCGGTCGGTGTCCACGCACGTGATGTCGAGTCCCATCTCCGCGAAGCAGGCACCCGATACCAGCCCCACGTAGCCCGTTCCGACGATTGCGATCTTCATCATGGCTGCCGGCGGTTTGTCAGACGTTGCCGTTCATGGCGGCGGCTACGGCCTCGGCCAGCTGGCGGCAAGGCTCGCCGTTGGCTGTCGAGTAGCCCTGTTTCATCTCCACGGGCGGGCATACCGGCTCCCATTTCACGCGCTCGGTGAACTCCTTCATGCGGCGCACGGCGGCTCCCGCCCAGGTGAACGAACCGAAATAGGCGAAGCGCCGCTGCGGGATGCAGCGTGCCTCGATGCGGCGCAGCAGCTGCTCGACGGGCGGGAAGAGCTCGCCGTTGTAGGTCGGGCTGCCGACGATGAGCGTGTCGTAGCGGAAGACATCGCGCAGCACCACCGACGGATCGGCATACGAGAGGTTGTAGACCCGGATCTGCCGGATACCCTGCTCGGCCAGCTCGCGCGCGATGCGCTCGGCCATCTGCTCCGTGTTGCCGTACATCGAGCCGTAGGCGATCACGGCGCCCGGCTCCCCTTCGTAGCGGCTCATCCGGTCGTAGAGTGCTACCACCTCGCCGATACGCTCCTGCCATACGGGGCCGTGCGTCGGGCAGATCGTGCGGATGTTGAGGCCGCCGACCTTCTGCAGGGCCTTCTGTACCGGGGCCCCGTATTTGCCGACGATGCAGGCGTAGTAGCGCCGCATCTCGTCCCAGTAGCGGTCCACCTCGACCTCCGAGTCGGTGATGCCCCCGTCGAGCGCCCCGAACGTGCCGAAGGCGTCGCCCGAGAAGATCACCCCTTCGGCGGCATACCACGTGACCATCGTTTCGGGCCAGTGGACCATCGGGATGAGGTGGAACGACAACACCTTGCCGCCGCCCAGGTCGAGCGTGTCGCCCTCCTTGACCTCGAGCGTACCGGCATCGATGCCGTAGTATCCGCCGATCATCTGGAGCGTCTTGGCGTTTCCGACGATCTTCAGGTCCGGGTAGCGCAGGCGCAGGGCTGCGATCGATGACGAGTGGTCGGGTTCCATATGGTTTACGACGAGGTAGTCGATCTTGCGGTCGCCGATCACCTCGCGGATGTTCTCGAACAGGCGGCTGCCGAACGACTCCTCGACGGTGTCGATCAGGGCGACCTGCTCGCCGACTACCAGGTAGGAGTTGTACGAAACGCCGATCGGGAGGGGCCAGAGGCCTTCGAAACGGGTCGTCGTGCGGTCATTGACGCCGACATAGTGGATGCCGGGCCGGATTTCAGTAATAGCCATATCGTGAATCGTTTTGGTTTCCGGGGCGAATTTACGAAAAAAAATGCAGACCGCGCCCATTTTCCGCAGCGATCCGGCCCGTCGGTCGGTCCGGAGACAACCTTTGGGGACCGACATCGGTTGTGGCTGTTTGGGCGGAGCCGCAGATTGCTTCGGTGGCTCATGCGACTGTTTGGCGGCAAAAAGGAGCGGCGCCTCATGCAGAGGCGCCGCTCCGGAATCCTTGTGGACCGACCTCAGGGCCGGACCTTCGTTTTTCTGACGTTCGGATTATTCCATGCTGGCCGAGCCGTCGTGCAGGGTCATGGTTTCAGCGATGTGTTCATTGGGGTTGTTGAAACTGCCCTGGCCGCAGTAATAGTGGAATTCGAAGTGGAATCCGCGCTCTCCGTCCCAGTAGCAGGGGAAGTCTTCATATGTGAGGCCATTTTGATACGACGGCAGGTCGGAAACATAAACCGCTCCATAGTTTGCGTTATCAGCAACCTGCTGCGGCGAGACGGTCACGACATTGTACTCCTTGCCCTCGATGGTGACCTTCTTGTCGGGATTGATCGTGAAGATCACGTTGTAGGTTCCCTCGCCCCAGTTGGTCATGCGGAATACGGTCGTACCGGCCGCACGCTCGATGACGACACTGTTGTCGTCTCCGACCCAATAGCCGTTGTAGGAGTAGTCGGCGGTCTGTGCGATGGGCTTGCCGTCGGCTCCCTTCACGTAGTCGGCTTCGGTCAGGTCGGTCGAGAGCAGCTTCGTCGGATCGGAGAGGATGTAGAGCAGCTCCCACTGCAGGGCCAGGGCCGTCGATACGGTCGTTTCGGCGTATTTCGACTTGATGGCGAGGTTCGAATCCTCCAGGCTGCCGCCGTTTGCAACGGCGATCTTCACCGAGTAGGTCGCTCCTTTGGCCAGGTTCTCCACATTGTATACCGTGATGGGAATCATTACGGAGTACTGGCCGTTCTTGAATTCGGCCGTTTTCGGGATGTCGAAGAATTCGGCAGCGTCTTCCGGAATCGTGGGCGTAAGCTCCACCGTGAAGTCGCCCTGTGCATTCTGGCGGTAGATGGCCACCTCAATCGTCTGATCACCCGTTGACGAGGCATCGAACTCCTGCAAGATGGCTTTCTGGACGAAGTAGGCCGTGTTGGCGGCTTCGGCCGAGGGGTCGAACTTCGTGGCGATCTGGTCCTGGTCGCATCCGATCGCCGTCAGCGCCAGGCTCGCTGCCAAAAGTGTTCTGATGATATTTTTCATGGTTTTTGTACTTGTATTGTTTGGTAGTCCGTTTCTGACGATTAGTTGGCCGTGTCACCGATGGGGTTCTGTACGGCGTTCGGGTTGCCGTCGATCTCCACCTGCGGCAGCATCAGCACCCATGCGTAGGAACCGGGCGATTGCGTGTCGTGGTTGTTCAGCAGCGAAGCCGGGTCGAAATCGGGGTTGTCCGCAGCATCGGTCTCGACGCGCTTGAAGCCCTGGCCCAGACGCTTGATGTCGAAGATGCGGCCGAACTCGCCCCACAGCTCGATACGGCGCTGTACGAGGATCTCCTCCAGCAGCGACTGCGGGGCCTGCTTGGCACCGGCGCTTCCGAGCGTCAGACCTCCTTCGTCATACGTTTTGCCCGACAGCTCACACTTGTATGAGGGGTCGCGCAGGGCCATCAGTTTGGTCAGGTAGTTCTTGGCCTCGGGGTCGTTGCCGGCGTGGCAGTAGGCCTCGGCAGCGGTCAGCAGCATCTCCTCGGCACGCATGTAGATGTAGTCACCCAGCCACGTGTTGCCCTGGAACTTGAACTTCACCTGGCAATACTTGATCGCCTGTCCCGTAGCCTGATACTGCGAGTTGTCGAAGTTGCCGAGCCACCATGCACGGCGTCCGTCCTCTGCGCCCATGCGGTTCCACAACCACGATGTGCAGCAACGGCGGGCTTTCTGGGCATAACCGTCGTGGTCGGCATCCATCTGCGACTGGTAGGAGGCGTACATACCGTAGTTGTCCGGAGTCTTGATCTCACCCCACATGACGTTCGACAGGGCCGTGATGTCGTTCATTCCCGACTTGAGCTGGGAGATGTCGAGCGGCTGGTTCGGACCCTTCAGCGCCTCCTCGGCTGCCATATAGGCATCCTCCCATTTGTGCATGGCCAGAGCCACGCGGGCCTTGATGCCGTTGGCCACGTAGTAGTCCACCTGGGTCTTGTTCGATCGCGTGACGCCGGCCTTGTTGGCTTCGTCGAGCAGGCCGATACCCGTCGTCAGGTCGGGGTAGATGACCTCTTCGTAGACCTGCTTGTTCGTCGAGCGGGGTGCGCCCTTCGTGGCCGAGGTCGTAGGCTCGGTGTAGACCGGAACACAGAGGTCTTCCGGATAGTAGTAGTAGGCGCGGGCGTAGAACTGGGCCAGCATGTGGTAGCAGAACGCACGCAGCGTGTAGGCCTGTCCGAGGACGAACTTGCCCTCGTTCGTTGCAGAGAGCAGTTCGGCCGAAGCGATCAGGCTGTTGCACGAGTTGATGGTCGTATAGTAGCAGTTCCACTCCGTGTAGCACTGCAGACGCGAGTCGTCGTACCAGTTCTTCACGTTGTAGGAGAAGGTCTGCCACATCCAGCCGCTGCCTGCTCCCGAGAGGATGTAGTCCTCACCGAGCGCATCGGCCGTGAGGTAGCTCGACGTGATGCCGAAGCCCACGCCCGAGCTCACGCCGTTGGTCCAGGCCCAGGCACCCAGACCCGAAAGGGCTCCGGTCAGTGCCGACGTGGCGTTCTCGACGTCTCCATAGACGACGTCGGGCTTCACCGCGTTCGAGGGAAATGTTTCGAGTGCGTCCTTCGCGCAGGAGAACGAGAGGGAGGCGATGACGCCCAACATTAATATCTTTTTCATATACAGAATCTCCGTTTATAAGTTAGAACTTGATGTCCAGACCTGCGACGAAGCTGCGCGACGGCGTGTAGACGTACGACGTGCTTCCGGTCAGCGAGTAGGTCGGGTTCATACCCTTCAGGTGTGTGAAGAGCGCGAGGTTGTCCATCGAGCAGTAGACACGCACGTGCTTCATGCCTATGTAGCTGGCTGCCTTCTGCGGGATCGTATAGCCGATCGTGATGTTCTTGATGGCGAAGTACGAGGCATCCACCAGGAAGCGGTCCGAGGTGATGCTGCTTGTGCCGACCTCCACGCGCGGAACGTCCGTGATGTCGCCCGGTTTCTGCCATGCGCGCGTCAGGTGCGAGTGGTAGGTCTGGCCGTAGTAGAACGGGTTCATGGCGCCTGCGTAGATGTAGTCGAGCACCTTGCCGCCGATCGAGTAGGTCGTCAGGATCGAGAAGTCGATGCCTTTCCACTGGAGGTTCGTGCCGATGCTTCCGAACAGGTCGGGGATGCGGCTGCCCATCAGGTAGCGGCTGCTCGTGGCCTTGCCCGTGTCGGAGGTGATGTACTCGTTGGTGATGTTACCCTTGTCATCCGTGTCGTAGGCCCAGTAGAGCGCGGCTCCGGTTGCCGGATCCACACCTGCGAACTTGGGCAGGTAGAACGTATTGACGGGCAGGCCCTCGCGGATGATCGTCGAGCCGCCGATGATCTCCTTGGCCTCGGGCGTCAGCTTGAGCACCTTGTTGTTCTGCGTCGATGCCATGACGGTCACGTCCCAGCGGAAGTCGGGGCGGTTCACCAGCACGCCGTTGAGCGAGATCTCCCAACCCGTATTGCGCATCTCGCCGATGTTGTCGAGGTACGACTCGAAACCGGTCGAGAAGGCCATCGGGCGCTCCATGATCATGTCCGTCGTCTTGCGGTTGTAGTACTCGATCGTGGCGTTGAGGCGGTTGCCGAAGAGCGTGGCCTCGATACCTACGTTGAAGTTGCCGTTCTTCTCCCACGTCAGTTCGGGATTCTCGAGCTGTGCGATCGAGAAGCCGTAGTCGGTACCCGTCGAGGTGATGCTGTAATAGCCCTGCCAGCCGTAATAGGTGTCGATATTTTCATTACCTTGTACACCATAGGAGGCCTTCAGCGTCAGGTTGTTGATCCAGTGGATGTCGCGCATGAACTCCTCCTGCGAGATGCGCCACGAAGCGCCGACCGACCAGAAGTGTCCCCAGCGGTGATCGGGGGCGAAGCGCGACGAACCGTCGGTACGCCAGCTGCCGTCGATGTAGTACTTGTTGTCGAAACCGTAGTTCAGACGGGCGAAGTAGGATTCGATGGTGTGGCGGTCGGTCTGCGAACGGGTGTCGTTGATCGAGGCGCCGACAACTTCGTAGATGCCGCTCACCAGACCCGAACGCGAACCGGTCAGGTAGTTCTGCTCGTAATCGTAGTACTCGTGGCCGAGCAGGGCGCTGATCTCGTGCTTCTCGTTGAACGTCCGGTTGTAGGTAACCAGCTGGTTGAACGTGTAGGACATGTAGCGGTAGTTGTTCTTCTCGATCAGACCGCCGTTCGATGCCTGGTTGCCGAAGTACGGATTGTAATACGACATGTTGTTCGACGTGCGGTAATCGACACCGAAGTTGAGCGTGGCCTTGAGTCCCTTGAGCCAGCCGGCCTTGTCGTCGTCGCTGCCGAAGGTGAGATAGGTGCGGGCCGAGAGGCTCTCGGTGGTGTTCGACGTCGGGTCGTCGTAGAAGCCGGCGATGCAGTTTGTGTTGGAGTCCTGCGGACGGGCCGAACCGTAGTCGAACTGCTTCTTGCCGTTTTCGTCGAGCAGCAGGGCGCCCGTCTCGGCATCACGCATGTAGACCGGGTAGATCGGGGCCATCAGCTGGGCCGAGTAGAAGACGTTCGAGTTGGCCGATCCGGTGTAGCGGTTCGAGTTGCTCTTCGAGTGCGAGAAGTTGGCGTTCATGCCGCCGGCGAACCAGTGGCGGGGCGTCGTGTCGTAGCTGACGCGGCCGGTGTAGCGCTGGAAGTTGGTGGTTTTCAGCACACCGTTCTCGTCGAGGTAGCTCAGCGACATGCTTCCGCGGTGGATGCTGTTACCGCCCGATACCGAAGCCTGGTACTCCTGACGGAAGGCCGCGTTGTCGGTGACTTCGTCGATCCAGCTCTCGTTGTAGGCCGACTTGGCATCGGCACGCACTTTGCCCGTGGCGGGATCTACGAGTTCTGCCCACGAGTAGTTCTTGAAGGGGTTGTATCCGGCACCCAGCGTACCCGACAGACGCGACGATGCGTAGGTGCGGGCGGCTGCGTCGCTGTAACCCGAAGTGAAATAGGCCGAGTTGTAGAGCGACTGCCAGGTGAGCTCGATGAACTCGCGCTGATTAACCAGATCGTAGTTGGGAATGGCACGCGACGAAACGCCGAGCGTTGCCTTGAACGACACCTCGGTGTCGCCGTCACGGCCTCGCTTGGTATTGATCACGATGACACCGTTGGCACCGCGGGCTCCATAGAGGGCGCCGGCCGAGGCGTCCTTGAGCACGGTGATCGACTCGATGTCCTCGGGGTTGATCGAGCTGATCGTACCCGAGTAGGCGATACCGTCCACGACATAGAGCGGCGAGGAGCTGGCGTTGAGCGAACCGAAGCCGCGGATGGCGATCGTGGCGTCCGAACCGGGCTGTCCGGTTCCGGAGGTGGTCTGCACGCCGGTCACCTGACCTTCAAGGGCCTTTGATACGTTGGCAACGACACGTTTCTCGAGGTTTTCAGACTTGATGACGGCGGCCGATCCGGTGAAGGACTCCTTCTTGGCCGTACCGTAGGCCACCACGATCACATCGTCGATGTCCTGCGTGTCCTCGCCCAGATGGATTGTGAGCGACGTCTTGCCGCCGACGGCAACCTTCTGCGTTTCGTATCCGATGAACGAAACCTGCAGCGTGGCATCGGCAGCTGCTGAGAGCGTGAACTGTCCGGCTGCGTTGGTTGTCGTACCATTCGTGGTTCCGTCGACCATGACGGTAGCCCCGGCGACGGGCTTGCCTTCAGCATCGACAACTGTACCGGAAATCTGCTGTACCTGGGCCAGGGCGATCATAATTCCCCCCCCCAATACGGCAATTAACGATAGTACAAGTTTTCTTACCATAAACGTTAATTTTAGTAGATTTTTAAAATAAAAAGTTCAGGAACAAATGTAGGAAATTCGAGCGATGTTTACAAATAATATCGTAAAATAATTTATGAACATAGCAATTATAATCGAGAATAGTGCATTGAGGTTATTATTTTAACGCGATTTTATAATATCGATTACGATTTATAACGGGTATTTTCTCGATAAAAGCCTTGTTTCAAAATTTTCTTACTCTTGGTGCAATCCGAAATACAAGGATGCCGATTCATGGCGCAAATTGCTTTTCGAGCCGTTCGGACAATAACTCCATATCGTTTGCCAGCTTTGCATGGGTGAGTGTCGCATAGATCTGTGTGGTGCGTATGTTTTTGTGCCCGAGCAGCTTGCAGATCGTCTCGATTGCCACTCCCTGCGACAGTGTGATGGTGGTGGCGAAGGTGTGCCGGGCGCAATGGAACGTGATGTGGCGCGAGATGCCCGCCTGCTGCAGAACGACCTGCAGGCAGGCATTGCACCATCCGTTTGTGGGCAGGTCGAAAATCCGGCCGTCTTCCGGGACCGGCAGATGACGGGACAGAATCGCTTCCGCAACCGGAAACAGGCGCACGCTGACCTCTGAGGCTGTTTTGCAGCGGCTCGTGCAGATCCAGATCTGCCGATCCTGATACTGGATGTTCTGTGGCGTAAGCTGCCGGATGTCCACATAGGAGAGTCCCGTGAAGCATCCGAACAGAAAGGCGTCCCGAATCAGCCGTTGCGTGCGGTCGGGCAAATCCAGCCGGATCAGCCGCCGGATCTCTTCGATGGACAAATATCCGCGCAAAACCCGCTCGCTGCGGATTTTGTAGCCGGCGAACAGGTCTGCTTTCAGGTAGCCGCGGCTGCGGGCCTGCGCCAGAATGTGTTTGAGGGCGATCATGTAGATCCAGATCGTGTTCTTGCTGCAGCCGCATGCTCCCGAAATGTGGCGGTGGAAGCCGTAGAGGAACTCCCGGTCGAGCTCTCCGAACTCCAGATCATCGCGCCCGTATCGAGTCCGGATGTAACTTTCGAGGTGGTTGCAGACGCACCTATATTTATAAAAGGTGGCTTTGCTGCGGTTGATGCCCACCATGCGGCCGAACTCCTCGTTGTGGCGACGGAAAAATCCGAGCAGTTGTTCCCGGTGCTGTTCCCGACCGAAAAAGAGGTTCTTTACGGCATTCGGCGTAAGGCGTTGTGCGTGGTCGAGCAGTGATTCGTAGCACTGTTCGAGACGCATCCGGATGCGGTCGAGCCGTTCGTTGATTCGTTCGGCCGGCGCACGGCGTCCGAGCACCCGTCCCGAGTGGGGATCCCAGACCTGCGGATCGACGGACAACCGTGTGGAGAACTGCGCGCGTTCGCCGTTGATCGTGATACGGCCCATGATCGGCGCCGATCCGTTCCTGAGGAGCGCATTGCGTTTGATATAGAAGAGGATGCGGAATGTGTTCTTTGTTTCTGTCATTTCTGGAATCTCTTTTTGTCGTGTTTCATGTCCATCGTTTCCAGGACTGGATTTTTTATCCCGATTTTATTGACCGACGGTTACGGACTGGTAACCTGCAAACCCGCAGATTTGCAGCAAGAAGCTGTTATTCAGGATACAATCCGATAAAATCGGTTACCGGACAGTAACCGACACGGCAATGGCCATATGACCGCCGCTTTCGGGAAAGCTCAGGTTCAGCCGATTGCGCCGTAACGGGTGCTAAAAGCTCCGTTGAAATGTATCGTGCAGACTAACAGATGTTTGCGTCGGATACTCCCGGCTGTCGGCTTTTTATTTTAAAAATCTACTAATAAATTAACGCTTTATGGTAAGAAAACTTGTACTAACGTTGATTGCCGTACTGGGTTTTTGCCTCTTTTCCGCTGCCCAGACACAGCAGATTTCCGGTACAGTAGTCGATGCTGAAGGCAAGCCCGTCGCCGGGGCTACCGTCATGATCGACGGAACCTCGAACGGTACGACGACCAATGCGGCCGGACAGTTTGTGCTTTCCGCTCCTGCCGATGCCACGCTGCAGGTTTCGTTCATCGGATACGATACGCAGTTGGTCGCCGTTGCCGGCAAGACCCGCCTGAACATTCGGATGTCGGAGTCGTCTACCAGCATCGATGACGTTGTCGTCGTTGCCTTCGGTACGACCACCAAGGAGGCTTTCACCGGATCGGCCGCCGTTGTCAAATCCGAGGAGCTTGAGAAACGCCAGGTCACCAATGTCGCCCAGGCACTCGCCGGTGCCATTCCCGGTGTTCAGGTGACCAGCTCGTCGGGTAATCCTTCGTCCACGCCGACCGTGCTGGTGCGCGGTCTTTCGTCGATCTCGGCCGGCGTAACGCCGCTCTATGTCGTTGATGGCGTTCCCTATTCGGGTGACCTGAACCTGATCAATACGGCCGACATCGAGTCGCTCACCGTGCTCAAGGATGCCGCATCGACGGCCCTCTACGGCGCCCGCGGTGCCAACGGTGTCATCATGATCACCACCAAGCGCGCCAAGAAGGGCGAGGCTATCGTTACGC
>OODG01001730.1_pt1 | contig 14429 bp, 14 predicted proteins | sample 1671621 | NCBI WGS metagenome assembly OODG01 (sample SAMN06348175, study PRJEB24527) | human gut metagenome | biome: human gut; feature: ankylosing spondylitis patient; material: feces | host: Homo sapiens | place: China | collected 2015-10 | reverse complement strand
ATGTATCGTCGCCTTGGTGAGCCGTTACCTCACCAACTAGCTAATACAACGCATGTCCATCTTGAACCGCCGGAGCTTTCAACACCAGAAGATGCCTTCCAGTGTATTATGGGGTATTAGTACCGATTTCTCAGTGTTATTCCCCAGTTCAGGGTAGGTTACATACGCGTTACGCACCCGTGCGCCGGTCGCCGGCAAATGAAGCAAGCTTCATTCCCGCTGCCCCTCGACTTGCATGTGTTAGGCCTGCCGCTAGCGTTCATCCTGAGCCAGGATCAAACTCTCCATAGTATTAAAATTATGTATTGTTAGAGTCCTGACTGTTTCTCTTCCTCGTTTAAAGGAATTGACAGATAAATACTACATTTTCTCTCTGTATAACCAGTAAATCAAAGAACCGTTTGAAAAATTCCGAACCGTTTTTTCGGAGCGGAAAGTGGTGCAAAGATAAGTCAAATATTTTGAACCACCAAATTTTTCAAGAACTTTTTCGAAAACTTTTTTCAAAGTCGCTTTTTGAACCGACGTCGGTCGGAACCTTCGCCACATTCGTTTCAAGACTTAGAAGAACTGTTTTCGTGATTGCGGATGCAAAGGTAGGCATAATTTCGAAACGTGCAAACATTTTCGAACTTTTTTTATCATTTTTTTCAAAAAAACTGCTTCTCGGCCCTATATACCTTTTATATATAAGACCGGTCGTCGTCATATCTTCCCGCCGCACCCCGCGGCCGCACGCGATGGGTCCTCGACATCGACCCGACGGCAGGAGAAAAAATGTGTCGTCGGCATCAAAATAATCGCGCGCATGGAGACAAAAAACTCTCTTCTGCCGTACGGCCGCCCTCAAAATGTCTCCGCACGAAGAGTTACACGGCACGTGAACGGCAAGAAAAGATGCGGCAAAATGGTCACTTCACCGAAAAAAATCTGTTTTGGCCAGCGGTTTCGTTGTTGCCTTGCGCGTGAAATATTAACTTTGTAGGCATACACACATCGAAAAAGATGTTGTGACACCTCAAAAAACTACTGCCATGAATAGATGTTTCAAAAGATTTTCCTCTCTGGCGTTTGCCACGATTCTTGCCGCCGCGGTGTCTCAGCCAGCCGCAGCCATGCCGAACGACGTCGGCAATCGCCCCGAACGGCTTCCTCGTACCGTTACCCTGACACGTGCCGAGCTCTTGGACAAGATCAAGGGCGGGTGGGCGGCCCAGACGATAGGCGTGACATACGGTACGCCGACCGAGTTCCGATATACCTCGGGAATGATCGGGGACGATGTGGTCATTCCGTGGGGTGATCCCGACTATGTGCGCAACACGATGATAAATGCCGCAGGTGCGTACGACGACATATATATGGATCTCACGTTTGTCGAGGTGATGGAGCGTCTGGGCATCGACGCGCCGGCCGACTCGATGGCCGTAGCGTTCGCCTATGCCGACTATCCGTTGTGGCACGCCAATCAGGCCGCACGGTACAACATCCTCTACGGCATCATGCCTCCTGAATCGGGGCACTGGCGCAACAACACCCATGCCGACGACATAGATTTCCAGATCGAGGCCGACTTTGCGGGGCTCATGTCGCCAGCGATGCCAAACACCGCATCGGAGATATGCGACCGTGCGGGCCATATCATGAACTACGGCGACGGCTGGTACGGCGGCGTCTACATGGCGGCGATGTATTCGTTGGCCTTCGTGAGCGACGACGTGGAGTATATCGTAACCGAGGCCCTCAAGACGCTGCCGGCAAAGAGCACCTTCCACCGCTGCATCGAGGATGTCGTCGAGGCGTGGCGACACAATCCGGACGACTGGCGTGAGGCGTGGCGCGTATGCGACGAGCGTTGGAACGACGACGTGGCATGCGGCGACGGCGCCCTGCTCCCGTTCAACATCGACGCTAAGATAAACGGTGCATATGTTGTCATAGGGCTGCTCTACGGCGGCGGCGACTTCGGCCGCACGATAGACATATCGACACGCTGCGGGCAGGATTCGGACTGCAATCCCGCCTCGGCGGCAGGCATTCTCGGCACGGCCATAGGCTACGATGCCATACCCTCCGAATGGAGGACACCCGTCGAGCGGTCCGAGGATCTGAAGTTCGCATATACCGACATGTCGCTTGGCGACGTCTACCGCACCAGCTTCAAACATGCCCTTGAGAACATAAGCCGCCACGGCGGCACCGTAGGCGACACACAGGTCGTCATACGTACACAGAAACCGCGTCCCGTAAAGTATGAACAGAGTTTCGGCGACCTTCGCCCCGTCGAGCGCATACAGATCGACCAGCGTCCGCGCAGCGGGTACTCAATGGAGGCCGACTGCGAGGGCATAGTCATACGCGGTGACGTAAGCTGCGAGGACAAACTCTACGAGGCCCGGATCGAGATCGAGGTGGACGGCCGCAAGGTTGACACCTTCGCCATGCCGGCCGACTGGAACCGACGCCGTCATGAGATATGGTGGCGCTTCGATCTCAAAGCGGGACAGCACACCATAACCATCCATTGGACAAATCCGCGCGATGACGCCGCCCTGTATGTACGCGACGCCCTGCTGCTGCGCAAGAAGTAGCCGCAAGGACTCTTCCATAAGGCTCGATATTTTTATATGATGCGCCCCAGTATAGACTAATCCGAAAACTCCGTTTTCGATAGGTCTCTGCGCCCGGCTTTCACTATCTTTGATTTTATCTTGGATAGGAGGCGTCTCGGCATAGCCAAATCTGAAAAACTTTGTTTTTCGATTTGCCTCTGCGCTCGGCTTTCACTATCTTTGTCCCCAATGAACATCCCGAATATGAAACTGAGAAACATATCAATAGTCGTTGTAGTGCTGCTCATACTCGATCAGGCACTCAAAATATGGATCAAGACACACATGTGTCTGGGCGAGTCGATCGTCGTCATCCCCGACTGGTTCCAACTGCGCTTCATCGAGAACAGCGGTGCCGCCTTCGGCATGCGCATAGCCTCCGACGGCGCTTTCGACTGGGGCAAGATCGCCCTCAGCCTCTTCCGCATAGTCCTCATCGGGTTGTTGATATATTATGTGTGGTACCTCTCGCGCAAACGCCGCGACGTCCCCAAGGGCGTATTCATAGGTCTGGCGCTGATCGTAGCCGGAGCCGTAGGCAACATGCTCGACTCGGCATTCTACGGCCTCATCTTCTCGACATCGACCCCGATGACCCCCGCACACTTCGGCGACGGATATGCCCCCCTGCTTATGGGAAAGGTGGTCGATATGTTCTACTTCCCCCTATTCCGCTGGGACGGCGTGCCGCAATGGCTCTCGTTCCTCGTCGACGAGAACAACTACTTCTTCGGCCCCATATTCAACCTCGCCGACGCATACATATCGGTTGCCGTCGTATATCTGCTCCTCTTCCACTACCGTTTCTTCCAAGAGTAGCGGCCGCAGTCTCCGCAGAGACCTAATATGGTGTCGGTGTGGATGATAGCGGCATAGAGAACTGGCACAACAGGGATCAGGCCAAAAGAAAAATCGTCTTCGATGAAATTTTTCCGGCCAAAACCCTTGCAAAATAAAAAAAAACGCTACCTTTGCACATCGAAACGATGCCCAGATGGTGAAATGGTAGACACGCTCGTTTCAGGTGCGGGTGCTTCACGGCATGTAGGTTCGAGTCCTATTCTGGGCACTGAACGCAACTCGTTGGAGAAATCCGACGAGTTTTTTGTTTTTGAGCCTCGTAATGTGTTGGTCTGCCGATAGATCAAACTCAGCACTTCGTTGAAATGGTCAGTTCGATATGATTTTCCGTCGAAGTGCAGTTTTTGGGGAAACATCGAACTTACAAGTTTCATCTTTACATCGACGGGTGCATCCTCTATGTATTTGGGCATATTGCTAATCAGCGATATAGCATAATCCAACTTGTGTTCTATATTGGTTGCGTTAGGGTGTCCCAAAGAATCGACCTTATCGCTGACGGCATTTCTCTGTTCTTGGTAGCGGAGCTTTATTCTTTCGAAATCTTCTTTGGAGAGTTCTCCATCCATATATTTATCCTCAAGCGCAGCCAAGCGTTGGTCTATTTTCGAGCGTTCGCCTTTAAGGGCTGACCGTTGGTCGTCGATGTCTCGTCCCATAGACTTATTCAGATCCTTCAATATTAAGTCGTACAGATTCATCACTGTAGTGTTGGGTGTTAAACTGCCGACGTAGCGACGAAATATGTCATTTGCTTCAAGCGCATTGCAGCGGAAATGCTTACTGTCTACGGAACAGTGGTAATAAGCATATCTGTTACCGGTGCAGCTTGTGCTGCGGGAACCCGTCAGGCTTGCGCCGCATACAGGGCAAATTAGAAACTTTCTTAGGAACAGATCGGGATGAACACATTTACCTGCGCGAGCCTGTTTGCGACGGGATCCATCCAAAATATCCTGCACGGTGTTAAACGTGTCGGTGTCGATTATCGCCTGATGCAGACCCTTTGTCCAATATGCGGGTTTATTTTGATACGCCTTTACATATACTTCTCCAATATAATATCTGTTGCGCAGCATTTTCAGAAAATTGCTCTTGTGCATATTGTATGTGGTTGTTCGCACAAATTGGTTGCGGATAGTGATCGGTGCAACCAATCCTTTTGCTACCTCAGCAAATATGTCTCGAACAATCTTTGCCTCTGAAGGGACAATCTCCACATATTTATGATAATCGCCTATTTTGACATTCTTATAACCATAGGGAGCCATATTCGTTGTCTTGCCCGCTTCCTGACTTTGACGGATACCCTCCCTTGTGGCTTTTGATCGTTTGGCATTGTCGACGTCCGCCATGGTTATATAGACTCCGAGCAAGATCTTGCTCTCGTCTTGCCTCCAATCGATATGTTCATCGACCGTATTGACCTCTACGCCGATATTCTCGAAATATTCCAAATTCTTGTAGGCAGCAGTCGTATTGCGCGAGTATCTGTTCCATCGGAGGCATAGCACCATATCGACCTCTCTCTTGTGTTGTTTACAGTAAGCCATTATTTCCTGAAAGACTTTGCGATGCTCGAAATCTTTGGCACTATAATCTTCTTTGTAACACTTTACGATGTTATATCCTGTCCGCTCGCAATATTCTGATATCGTCTTCTCTTGATAGTCGAGGCTGCATCCTTTCGCCTGTTCATCGCTTGATACGCGGCTATATATTATTACATTCTTCATATCTATTTATTTTTATCTATTTCAATTTGCATTTCTGCCAACAGGTAGAGATACTGACGTACCTGCTTTACCTGCTCATCCGTGTATTTTATTTTTTCTGCATTCAATATCTTTTTGCATTCTGCCAATGTTATCACGTTTGACAAATTTTATGTGGTGTCGGAGACACCTTATTTTTGTCTCGGACTCTTCGGCACCACCCCTGCGACCAATTGCCGAAGTCTTCTGCTCGTCCGATTTTGTTGGATAACATCTAATCATCTGTCCCTAGCTAAGATACGAAATTTTTTTCCGATTATGTTTATATTAATCATGTTCCTTTTGCTCGTTTTTATGATTGCGTAAAAAAGTGTATAACCGTCTTTCCGAGTTCGGTTTTATCCCCTTGTCCTTAAGAATTCTACTGTTCTCCGCTACGGACTTTGTGAAATCGTAGTTCGCTGACAGTATTTTGTCAGACACCATCGTTCGTATGCGATTCGCCATACTGCGCGGTGAGACCCCTTTGGACTTGCAGTATGCGGGATTGACTTTGTATCCGCTCTTGTTTTTATTCTTATATGTTGGATCGGGTGTGTACTCATGCCGTTTTAAGAAGGCTCCTTTGGCAATTTTATATAATACATGGTTGGTAATGGTTCTGTCTGTATTATCTATCCAATATTGTCGCTCATATGTTAGCGCATACAGGAGTTGTTCAAACTCCATTTTGGGCTGTATCTTCAGACGCAATAAAGCATTCAAGAATAGTATACGCTCCCGATTCCCTTGTTTTACCTTGACGGGTAGTGTCCGCCTGTTTCCATACCTGTCTTTGGTAATGTATGTCCTTCTTCTGATTTGCGTGTAGTTGTCATTTAGCCTAATAAATGGCTGTGATTCGTCGACAGGTGTTATGTCAACTATCGGATACATATTTTTATATTTTAAGATAAATGAAAGTGCTGAATCATAGTCTGCTATCTTCCAAAAGTCATTTAGAAATTCATGGTTTGTTATTACGATCTCGTCCTCTGCAATCCGTTGCTGTATATCATTCTTCCCCTCCTTTTTATAAGGTCTCGGAATGCAGGATACTTTGTTCGGGTAATAATCTTCTTTAATAAAATCTGAATAATCATAAATAGAATAATTTTTATATAAAATACAATTATTCAAACTGTTACCACCCATCTGTTGACTACAGTTCATGCATGTGGTATCTATATTAAAATCGGGTATGTCACATTTTATTCTATCTACAATTTTATTAACCAATGTTTTATAATTGTGATTATCCGTAATTGGTGATTCAAACAGATATACCAATCTATATCTGTTTACCTCTCCCGTAATATTATTCGGGGTAGTGTAAAGCATACTTGGAGGACAAGAAACACTCTCATAGAATTTTGGTGCAGGTATGGGACTCTCGTCCACGTCTATGAACACGGTATATGTCTTATCGAAATTCGATATGGTTTTTTGACGTGTTCCAAATTCCTTATTGACAGTGCCTTTGAAAATGTGTGTAAAACAAAAGCCCTGTTTTACATACTCAGCCAATGAGTCAATGTCGACCTCTACGGTTCGGTAGGTAACTTTCCCCCAATCTTTGCATTTGCCATTATATGATGTCGTTGACACGGATAATGGAAATTTCATTTTAAATTCTTTTATCATAGTAATTTGTTTTTATTTCACGATTATTCAATGCTGAGATGTTTATCCCAAGCATATAGAATTTTAATATAAAATATTGCTGTTACTCCTCCTTGGACAGGTCAGAAGGTTGTCGGTTTTTGTAAACATACAGATTATGATTTCCAAAACCCAAATTTTTTACGAAGAAAATAATGAGATTCTTTGTGTAAGCCGCCTTGTAAAAAACATAAAGTGCGGATAGTTAGTATGTTTGGTACAGTCCGACGTGTATCGCAGGTATAAAATTTTATGTAAATATGATTTTTCAAGTAAATAGACTATTTATAGTAAATAAACTATTAACAGAAGGAGATATGGAAAGAACAGTTAGAAATTTGGATGACATGACCAAGCAGAAGATCAGCAATACGATGAAATTGAAGCATCAGCAACGCAGCGAGTCAGAGAAAAGGCAAACTGCCGAGAAACAAAGTAAAGCCATGAAAAATTATTGGAGAAGAATACCGAAGGTGGATGATACCTCTCTCGTTACGTCAGAAGAATATTGACCAAAATATCAATTTGTGCCAATTGAAATAACATTTGACACGTGTGCAATGCGAATAAATGCATAAAACCGCCCTGTAGCTATCTACAAGGCGGTTTCGTACTGTTCGGTGTATATCTCGGCGTTATTTTGGCTGAATATTCTCGGAGTCGATTTTGTTTATGAACTCTTTGAGAGCATCCAACGATTCGATCTTTGTAATAACTCCCCGATATTCCAAGTAACCGATTACTTGTGGGGTGTTGGCAGGTTTGAACAGCTCGGAAACCTCTACGTTGAGGACTTTTGCAACCTCCCTCAAGCGGGATAGAGTGGGGTTGCCATTGAGTGAGTTGGATAAATTCACTCTTGAGATTCCGATCTCTTTTGCAATGTCGGCAATGGTCATTCCGCGTTGTCTTGCCAACTCAGATATGCGCAGCTCCATGATGTGGGATATTTGGTAATATATTTTCAGTCAAAGGTAATGAAAAAATGATAAAACATTACAAAATTTAAAAAATGTGGAAAAATAGCATTACAAATATTTGCATATATAAAAATAAAACATTACATTTGTAGTGTAAAAAGAAAATAAAACATTACAAAGGTTATGGGCGCACAAGTAGGACAATATACATTCGGTCGGCATCGCAATCTGTGGGGAATTTGGAGAAACACGCAGGTGAATGAGAATGGACGCTGCGCGGAGTTTGTCAAGGATGTATTTACCTATGAGGATGTGGTGCGTGAGGTGTATCGCCTCAATGGTTGGCGCGAGCCTAAAAAGATTTATCGGAGATTCTAATTGTTAACTGTAATAAAGAATCTTACAACTATGGCACAGATTATTGTTCTTCAGCATGACACGGCGACTCGTGCAAACATTATTACCGTTCGTACCAATGCCCGTACGATTGACGGTATCGGTAAGGCAATCCTCATCGAGCAACTCAAAAAGAAGCTTCGCAGCGGTCAAATCGTAAAGTTTGCCTATCTCAAAAGCAATGGCGAGGTTCGTGTCGCCTTCGGAACTACCAATCCCGATTTTGTGAAGGATAAGGTATGCGGATGGGGCGAGAGCCGCGAGAACTATGCTACAACAGCCTATTATGATTTGGAGAAGGGCGGATGGAGAAGTTTCCGATGGGAGAATCTGATAGCGGTGTATTAGTACCGCTATCTTTCACTTTTACGATTACTGAACCATGTATCGTGTTGATATGTCGGACAATGTGTAATGCCGAGTAAAATAATCTTTCAAAAATCGTTGTAACGGACAAAAGTGAATGTAACATGAGCCTGAAGTATTCCTACACAACAGCCGATTACCTTGCATGGAACGAGATGACGGGACTTATCAGACGATTGTATGCCGATGGTAACTACACTATCAGTCTGTTGTTGGCTTGCGGTTCATTTTGGGGGTTGCGTATCAGCGATCTGCGTAACCTGACTTGGGAAAAGATTTTAGGGCAGGATACTTTGATCGTGGTGGAGAGGAAGACGGGGAAAAGACGCGTGATAACGGTCAACAAATCGCTTCAAAAGCACATCAGAGCGTGTTACTCGGTTCTTGGCAGACCGTCGCTTGCGCAGCATTGCTTTATTTCTCGCATGGGGACTGTCTATTCTGTGCAACGCCTGAATGGGATTTTTAAGGAGCTGAAAATAAAATACCATCTGTCAATCGAACACTTTTCGACGCATAGCATGCGCAAGTCTTTCGGTCGGCAGATTGTCGACAAGGCGGGTACCAATGCGGAGATGGCATTGATAAAACTGTCTGAGATCTTCGGGCACTCTTCTCCCGCAATTACACGCAGATATTTGGGACTTCGACAGCAGGAGATACAGGAAACATATAATTCACTAACTTTTTAATTAGCAATACCTCTCACAGAGTGTTGTTCGTTTGTGAAAATAATTTTCTATCTTTGTGGCGCAGGGCGTAGAAATACACACTGTGGACATATTGATGAAAGTGTTTTCGCACTTATCCTAAGTAGGAAATGTGGTAGTTTCAAGACTGAAGGATAGACGGACAGCACTCATTCCTTGTATAGTTATTGAGGTAGGCATATTCTATGCCCATACCCTATACTATTCAGGTGTGGGGTATTGCATCGTTTATTTCAGTCAAGGTCTTACCACAACCTCCTACTTGATAAACGAAAAAGCTCCCACACTTTCTTTTTGTTTAATCATCTCGATTTCGGGTGCTATCGGGAACGTAAAATGGTAATTCTATGGAACATCCATTGTACTATAGACCTGTTTGGACAGTGGGCAAATACAATCAAAGGAAGCACGTCGCTATCATGTATAATTTGATAGAAGGGCAGTCCCATTTCTTTGAAGACGTATCTGCAGATGTTATAGGCAAATTTCTATTAGCGAAGAGAGGCGAGCAATTCTCTCCTGCTGATTTGCTCGAAAACATGAATCTTCCGTCCGTAGAAATCGAGAACTTCCTCTCTACCTTGCAATCGTTGGGTCTACTTCTCCCGGGAGCCCCATCTGATTTTGACGAATCTGCCTATCGGATGCAAGTAAAGGAAGCGAGAAAGAATGTTTTGGCGTCCATTCCTTCCATGAAAGAACCCATTGAGACGAATGACTCAGCAGAACGGGCATATTTCGATGCCATAGCATCACCAACAACTGTGGTAGGGGTGATGTTTGAACTGACGTACAATTGCAGTGAGCGGTGTCTTCATTGCTACAATCCCGGAGCGACACGAAATGAAACGGAGAAAAATGGACGGGGGAATAGGGAAGAACTTAACCTTGACGATTATAAACGAATCATTGATGAACTATGTGACTTAGGACTTGTGAAAGTGTGTTTGTCGGGAGGCGACCCATTTTCAAAAGACATTGCATGGGAAATTATTGACTACCTTTATCAACGGGAAATAGCTACCGACATTTTTACTAATGGTCTCTCTATTATCGGGAAAGAAGAACAGCTCGCCAAGTATTATCCAAGGATTGTCGGGATTTCATTACATAGTGGCATTCCTAAAGATCATGAACGGTTGACTCGGGTACAGGGGTCATGGGCAAAAACCTATCATGTTTTGAATAAATTGGGCAATCTTGCCGTACCGTTGAATTTGAAGTGCTGCATTACCCGTATCAATGTCAAATCTTATTTCACCGTTAAGGAAATAGCCCAACAAGTGGGAGCTTTGCCGCAATTTGAGCTGAACATCACAGATGGAGTGGATGGAGACAAATGTGCTTCTCGTCATCTTCGTCTCACACAGGAAGAAATGGAAATAGTGCTAATGGACGATTATATCGCAAAGACCTCAAATTTGTATGACCCAATATCTATAGACAAAGTACTTTCCAATCTTGGCGACAAAATCTGCGGAGCCGGACATGATTCATTTTGCATCACACCGGAAGGGAATCTACAACCTTGCTGTGCCTTTCCATTGGTACTTGGCAATTTGAAAGAGCAGAGTGTCAGATCCATTTTATCCGGCAACGAAAAACTGCGGAAATGGCGTACCATACGCCCAACTGAACTGCAAGAATGTTACACACACGATTATTGCTTGTATTGTCGCATCTGTCCGGGAAATAATCAAGTAGCTAATGGAGACCCTTTGATTCCATCTGAAAACAATTGTACAGTAGCGAAAATCAAACGAGATTTCTGTAAAAAACGAATCAGTGGTTATGATCCGTTGTGTGGGAAAACTATAGAAGAACGGTTGAAAGGATTACCTGATTATAAAATATCACTCCACAGGGAAATTGCAGAATAACAGGGTAAACAGGGTGCCCTATTCAACCACCCTGCTAATCAAAAACAGATCAACCATGTTGAAAGTGTCAAAAACATCGAGCGTAGTTACTATGTCCGTATGTGTTTATCAAAGCATGTGCCCGAGCATAGGCGTAAAAGGCAACCAATAAAGTTGCTATGAATTTGGGGAATGGCGGGAAATATCCACCATTCCCTTTTATCAAAGTACTAAACGTAAAGTGTTATGCGATTATTCAAAGCTTCGAGTTATCCGTATGAATTAATTTTGTCAAGTAAAGACAAAACAAATACTCCATTCCCATTGTTGCGCAACGAGATCGGGCGCGAAAAGATTTGGAGCGTGAGTCCGACTCATGGGCGCAGTTTTGTAATCGGAAAATCGAATGACGGGAAGTGGATTGTGTCCAAAGGCAACGGATTAAACTATACTTCGGTCTGCTTTGTCAGTACGGGCAGAAGTTGGCATGACTCATGGGGAATGCTCGGCAAAGAACATGCCATACGTGATTTTCTTATCGGGAATGAAATTCGTGAACTTGGTATCAAAACCAACGAAATGGAGTATGTTTTGGGGTTAGGATACGATGTGATGTCTCCGTACAAGAAAGAAACAATACGTCCTTACTTGTTACAATATCGAGTAGAGTGTCCTTACAGAATATGCGATTTTGCCTTTATGCCACGGAAGGAGTTTCAAAAGCAGGTTAATAATTGGAACAAACTCAACAAGAAAGGATATGATAGATATCATCTTATAGCAGCTAATATTTTGATAGAAAACTTGCGGATTTTGCATAGCCACAAGATTCTACACAATGGCATACATACGCAGAATTACACATGGGCACTTGAGTTACTCGACTTTGAGGGCTCAAGAACTCCAACCTATCCTTATGATTCAGCAGAGTACGAAACTCTTGTGCTTGAATTGATTGATGGAGAGGTCATTCAAACTTATGAGGTGATTAGCTATATTGCATGGTGCTTGGATGAAATCCTTGATGTAAAAGTGATTGACGAGTTGTTCAAAGACAACGGTTTTACTTTGAACGAACTAAGGCGGAATGTGAAATGAATAAGTATTAAACAATTTTATATTAAAAAGATCAAAGATGATGCTCAGCTAATAACGTGACGAATAAATTAGATACTGTAGTTTACAATTTTTAAATTAGTGATATCAGACAATTAAACAGATGTAGTTATGAAACAATGTTTTATGTTTGCAGCATTATTTGCCGTGATGCTTCTCGGCAGCTGCTCGAAAGATGAGGGTGAAGGAGATCTCGTTATTAACGGTGTCAACGTATCGGGAACATGGGCTGTAATCGGTGATGTTTGGGATGATTCGTTGTACTATGACGACAATGATGAAGTTTGCTGTACATGGCAGGAGGGGCAAAAAGTCGATGAGCTGATAGTTTTTACCCCAACAACTATTCGTATGTACTCTCCTACCGAACAGTGGTATGACAAGTGGTACGATGAGGGGACCCGCGATTATGGATTCACATTCTCTGACGGGTATATGCAGGGCTGTTCGATGTCAGACTTCGAAGAAGACGGCGAGAATAAATTCACAGTTGAGAATGGTCGCTTGTATGTGTCGGGAGTACACATTGACCTCAGATTTGAGGGAAACGACATTGTAACATGGTATGATGAAGGTGTAGCCTACGAAAGATACAAGCGCGTGAAAGGATTCAAATAGAAAAGATAGATTTAGTATCTTAGTACAGAAGTGAAAAGAGTGCTGTTTTTCAGCACTCTTTCTTTTTGTCGCTATTTGGGCTTTTCACTTTTATGCGGGGTGGGTTTATAGTGAAAAATATTTCATCAATTTGCTCAATGTGATAATTGGATGAAGAGTATGTGATTTAGCCATATGGGTAGATGTGGAAATTGAGAGACTTGGCGATGCCGTAATAATTGACTTCCGTGTTGATGACATTAAGGCTTAGGTATAACCCGCCTTATCTCCCAAATCGTATCCAAATCCCGCATAAATGAGTTCGAGAAAGGATGCGTCAGGGGCACAAGTGAAGGGAGGGGGCAAATGAAACCCCCGAGTGAAAACGGCTTCAGAGTGTTCTGAGGCCGTTTTTGTTTTATACCCTGCTCCGCCGAGGTCGGCATGACGTATATAGAAAGATCCCGCAAACCTTGTCGGTCTGCGGGATCTCCGTTCTATTACAGGCGTAATGCCGTTATTTCAGATCCGAAACGTAAGTTTCGGTAGCGATAGAGTGGTAGAACGTACCATGCCAGCGGCCCTCGACATACCGCACCTCCCCCGTATTCTCCTCCGACATCTCGATGCGGAACATCGCATTCAGACGCTTTAACGTAACCGTCCCGCCGAACTCGTACTTGGACATCGGAGTAATGGTATATTTATCGCTTATCTTCGTAGTGAACGGGAGGTCGCTCTCGCCCGCACACAAGGGGGCCTCAACGCCCGAAGCCATATACCGCCACTCATCTTTCGAGAGGATCATCTCCTCCGACGGCACCGTCACCGACCGAGCTGACGCCGTAGCAAGGGCGAACATATCACTGTCGTCACACTCGAACAGCGACGAGCCGCTCAGGCCCTTAAGCCAATCTATCGTCTGCCACTTCTCCTCAGCGGTGTCGTTCACCACCTCCCACGGTTCGATCTCAATATCTATATACTCCACTGCATTGCTCTCGGCGAGTTTCCACGCTATGCGATCGACATGCCACACCTCGGGCTGCGGATCGCGTTCGCCCGTACAGCCCGACTTGCACGATACGAGCGCTGCGCAGGCTGCAAAAAGTATCATTGCGATAAATATACGTTTCATACGGGTATTGTTTATATCTACAAATATACAACGCCGCAAGCGAAAAAACAAATACGGCAGTAGCAAAACAAACGCGGCCGCCGAACAGGGGTCCGACGGCCGCGCCGCATCATCCGCGAAGCGTCACGCTCACGCGCTCGACCTTGCCGCCCAACGGCGGCGCGAGTTTCGTCACGCGGCACTCCACAGTCTCGACCTGCGGGAAATGCTCCCGCACGGCCGCGATTATGTTGCACGCGACACGTTCGATCGTACGCTGCGTGACGGCCATCGCAGCTCGTACCAGCTCGTAGACCGTAAGGTAATTGACCGCCTGCCGGACGTCGTCATCCTCGGCCACGCGGCCCAACTCGACCGTGATCTTCATTGCGGCGGTCTGCATATAGCGGATCAGCAGCGGCACATCGCCGGAGATGTCGAAGGCGTCCACACAAGGAT
>OODG01001723.1_pt1 | contig 14477 bp, 10 predicted proteins | sample 1671621 | NCBI WGS metagenome assembly OODG01 (sample SAMN06348175, study PRJEB24527) | human gut metagenome | biome: human gut; feature: ankylosing spondylitis patient; material: feces | host: Homo sapiens | place: China | collected 2015-10 | reverse complement strand
ATTATAGTCTTCCCAGAAATGAACACCTGTAAATTTGCGATCAGCATCGAGCAACTGTGGTTTCGGGCAATGCGCACACAATCCATTCAATCCTGCATTCAGCATTTTCCAGCATTCTGCATTTCCCGAAACCTGTCCGGCTTCTTCCCTGAAAGGCTTATTTGCAAAAAGCACCTTCTGTGTATCATAATCACAAACAAAGATATTTGCATTGATATTATCCAACACCTTTTGCATGGTTCGCTGAGACAATTGCAGGGAAGTTTCTACTTGCCAGCGTTTCGTAGCGGTAGATACAATTTGCGATATTTGGCTCATTAGTTCCACATCTTTTTCGTCCCACTGCTTATTCCAGCAAAAGTTAAATGACAGGAAACCGAAATGCACCCCTAACTGCGACAAAGGAAAAACAGCAATAGCTTTTACACCCTGAATTTCAAGCATCTGAGTAATAAAGGGATCAAGTGAATAAATATCAGACGTACAGATGATATGGTTTTCTTCGAGCATGTCGAACCAAGGCTTCCCCGCTTCAATAGTCATACTCCGCAAGTAATCTATAGCCGGTTCAATACCATCGTTACACCATTCATTGGTGCATCCGTACGTAATTCCGTCAAGGTGGTTTTCCCATGTTGCCAAACGATCAACACCGGTATAACGACCGATTTCTGCAAGTGCCATATTCATGGCTGTAGGTATGTCCGGTTCCAGTTGTAATATTTGCAATACTTTTATGAATAATGCCTGCCGCCGGTTGGTTGCTTCCAGATTTTCTTGAATGGCAATCAGGTCTTTAGATTTTTCTTCGACCATTTGTTCGAGCCGGTTACGGTACTGTTCCAGTTCCATGCCGACTCCTTCTTGTTCGGAATCAGTAGATTTCATACGAGATTTATTGAGATAAATTAAATATAATGATTAATTGTTCTCTCACGAGATACACCCTATATTTTGCAAATATATGGTTTTATTTGGCAAACATATGGTTTTATTCTACAATTTAAGAAAATCTTCTTAAAAACGGTATTTTACCTAAAAGTCTAATAATCGAAGGCTTATCGAAATACTCAGAATATCCACCTTTTAATAGTAATATTGCAATATCCAAAAGAAATACCTATCTTTACACCCACTAACTAATAATTACTACGATGAGAATTTCCAAGTAAAGACAAACATTTCGGTAAACATCACTTTTTACATGCTTTATAATTCAGAACGCTGAGCATCACAAACGTGAATGTTTAGCCAATACTGTGTTTGTCTATCCCCTCCACAATCGAGATTTTATTGTATCCAAAGCATTTTTGGGTACAGTGTATTCACCTCTTTAAACACAGTATTTACCATGAGTATTATTATCAGAGATCTTAGCTATGTCCATTCCGACAAAGAAGTCTTATTCCAACATTTGAACCTTGTTATCAACCCAGGAGATAAAATAGCGCTGACTGGAAACAACGGTTGCGGAAAATCCACTTTAATGCGGATTATTGCAGGTGATTTATCTGCTACAACCGGAACGGTCAGCCACCCGGAACATCTCTATTATGTGCCTCAACATTTCGGGCAATATGATGACCGGACCATTGCACAGGCTTTAAGGATAGATGGCAAACTGAAAGCCTTACATGCCATTCTAAACGGAGATGTATCTGAAAAACATTTCACCACACTGAATGATGACTGGAATATTGAAGAACGTGCCCAAGCTGCCTTGTCGGCCTGGGGAATGGATGGTATTCCCCTCTCCCGTCTGATGGGCGGATTAAGCGGGGGAGAAAAAACACGTATCTTTCTTGCCGGCATGGAATTGCACTCACCTGTCGCTATTCTGCTGGATGAGCCAACAAACCATCTGGATGCAACAGGACGGCAACGGTTATATGATTTCGTACGGCGCACTCCGGCCATTGTACTTGTTATCAGCCATGACCGTACCCTACTAAACCAGTTACCTGCCATTTGTGAATTAGCCTCTAACGGACTAACTTTCTATGGCGGCAATTATGATTTCTTTAAGGAACAAAAAGGAATCCAACTGAACGCCCTGCAAGAGCAACTGGAAGAAAAGCAAAAAGCCCTGCGACTTGCCCGGAAAACTGCCCGTGAATTGGCGGAACAAAAGGCAAAACAGAATGTACGGGGTGAAAAGGCTGCCATCAAGAAAGGCATTCCCCGCATTATGATGGGTACTATGAAAAACAGGGCGGAAGTAAGTACTAATAAACTAAAAAGTGTACATACCGAGAAAGCTGAAAAGTTACAGCAGGACATGCAAAACATAAAAAGTACTCTTCCCCTTGTAGAGAAATTAAAAACAAATTTCAATGCCTCCACTCTGCACGAAGGTAAGGTATTGGCTACTGCAAAAGAAATGAACTTTCAATATCCGGATGCTCCCCAACCCATGTGGACAACACCGTTAAGCTTTCAGTTACGGAGTGGCGACCGCTTATATATTGAAGGCAATAATGGCAGCGGCAAAACCACATTGTTGAAACTACTTTGCGGAGATCTTTCTGCCGTCAGTAGAACACTTGACCGTATTGATTTCAGCACAGTTTATCTGGATCAGGAATATTCTCTTATCCATAATGAATATAGTATTCTGGAACAAGCGGAATATTTCAATCGGCGCCACCTGCCGGAGCATGAGCTGAAAACGATATTGAATCGTTATCTCTTCCCAGCAGCTACATGGAACAAGTCTTGCAGGTTACTTAGTGGTGGAGAAAAGATGCGCCTTTCCTTCTGTTGCCTGATGATTGCAGATAACACCCCGGATGTTTTCATACTGGATGAACCGACCAATAATCTGGATATTGAAAGTATCGAGATCATTACAGCAACTATCCGGGACTATACAGGAACGGTAATCGCCATATCACATGATAAGGAATTTCTGAAAGAAATAAACTGTAAATCATGGATTAAGTTAGAAAGCAAATAGCTTACTAACTTCTTTTTTCTCTTACTTACTACGAAAAGGTTTACCAGTTATACAACTTATACAGCCTGGGTTATACAACTCAACACGTATGAGTTATATAACTGGTAAGGCTTTCGTAAATGAATAGATAAGACAAGAAGGAGCCGTAAGTATAAAGGTTCTTCCGTTAAATCATAAAAAAGTACTATTTTTGCAATTGAAGGCATATTAAGAATCACTTCATCAATGAAAAGAAAAAGAATATAAATCAATACGTTATGGCAGGCATCAAAGATTTAGGGACATTATTATCCAGTATCGATCCTGTTCTGGATGAACGCAGTTTTGTTTTTTGTACTTTTCCCGAATTCCACTGGGATGATGTACATCAATTGAACCCCATCGGCTTTTTCCATGAAAAAGAGGGACTGACGCTTATCATCACCCAACAAGAGGCTATTGATAAAAATATAAATTATGAATCTGTTTATAAGCTCATTTCCCTAAATGTACATTCAAGCTTGGACGCTGTTGGATTAACAGCCGCATTTTCAACTAAATTGGCAGAAAAGAATATTAGTGCCAATGTGGTTGCCGCGTACTACCATGATCACATTTTTGTGCCTGAAGAAAAAGCAGAGCAAGCTTTAGCCGCTATTTCCGAGTTTCGTCTACAAAGCCATCCGGTTCGTCTCAAATAAAAGAGTAGCGTATTGCGGAGACCTATCTTTGTCGCATTAAACCAAAAACGATAAAGATGGATAAAACTAAAGTATTAGTAATAATTGCATTACTAATTTCAATTTGCTCTTTCGGAAAAGAAGTTTCTAATATCCCCGGACAAGCATCGGCTGATAATGAGAATATCCCACAAAGTAGTGGACGCCCCGTACAAACACTGCGAGGAGTAGTCAATGATCGGGCATCAGGACATCCTATTCCGTATGCTACGATACAGTTGACGGATATTCCGGGATTAGGGATGATGTGCGATAGTCTCGGACGTTTCGCACTTCCAAAAGTTCCGGTAGGCCGTCATTCTGTACAAGCCTCTTTCATGGGATATGAGTCAGCGACTGTACGGGAAATTCTAGTGACTTCCGCTAAGGAAGTTTATCTGGAAATAGCTTTGCAGGAAAGCGTAAACGAACTGAGCGAAGTAGTGGTCCGTGCGCACAACCGGAACGAAGCCATGAATAAAATGGCTGTCGCAGGAGCACGTATGCTCAGCGTGGAAGAAGCGAGTCGCTATGCAGGTGGGTTTGATGATCCGGCCCGACTGGTTGCTTCATTTGCCGGAGTAACGCCAAGCGTTTCCAATAATGGTATATCTATCCACGGTAATGCCCCGCATTTATTGCAGTGGCGACTGGAAGATGTGGAAATTCCCAATCCAAACCATTTCGCAGATATCGCCACTTTAGGAGGTGGAATTCTGTCCTCACTCAGTGCACAGGTTTTAGGAAACTCCGACTTCTTCACAGGTGCTTTTCCGGCAGAATACGGCAATGCTGTTTCCGGTGTCTTCGACATGAAGCTACGCAACGGAAACAACCAGCGAAATGAAAACACATTCCAGGTAGGTATCATGGGAATAGATTTCGCCTCCGAAGGGCCGTTAAGCAAGAAACATAAGGCTTCGTATATCTTCAATTACCGCTACTCCACTACAGGATTACTGAACGTTGACTTAGGTGGAAAGATGGACTATCAAGACCTGAACTTCAAACTAAACTTCCCCACCCGCCACGCAGGCACTTTCGCCGTATGGGGCACTGCATTACTTGACAAATATAAAAGCTCACTCGAAAAGAATCCGGATAAATGGGATTATCTGGAAGATGCCGGACAGGGACGTTCTACGCAGTACATGGCAGCCGGAGGTGTTACCCATCGCTACTTCTTTAATGAAAACACGTTGCTGAAAACCACACTTGCCGGAACCTATTCCGACCAAGAAGCCATACAAACCACTTATGACAGAGAATTTAATCCTTCACCTAACATCGATCAGAACAGCAGAAGCACAAACCTGATACTGACTTCGTCACTGAACCGGAAAGTAAATAACCGTTTTACCAATAAAACCGGATTAACCTTTACACAAATGTTCTACAACATGAATTTAGAACTTGCTCCATTCATTGACCAACCGTTGGAAACAATCTCAAAAGGAGACGGAAACACCAGTTTAATTTCAGCCTACAACAGTTCCGCATGGGGAATAAACGATAAACTAAGCCTGAACTTCGGCCTGCACGGACAACTACTCACACTAAATAATCGTTGGACCCTTGAGCCACGTGCCAGCCTGAAATGGCAAACAAATACCCGGACTTCCTTTGCTTTGGCTTATGGTATGTATAGCCGTATGGAAAAAATGGACGTTTACTTTGTAAAGACACAAAGTACCGGTGACCGGTCAGTAAACAAAAACCTCGATTTCACCAAAGCACACCATCTGATGCTTTCATTCGCCTATAAGGTTTCAGAAAATACAAGTCTGAAAGTGGAACCTTACATTCAGTTCCTATACGATGTGCCCGTCATGCGCGACAGTTCTTTTTCAGTGCTTAACCGAGATGAGTTTTTCGTGGAAAATGCTTTAGTGAACAAAGGACGAGGGCGCAACTTCGGTGTAGACTTCACATGGGAACGAGCACTGAACAAAGGCCTCTACTACATGATAACTGCCTCCCTGTTCGATTCCCGTTATTGCGGTGGCGACGGTGTCTGGCACAACACACGCTTTAACCGAAAATATGTATTGAACGGGCTAATCGGCAAAGAATGGATGTTGGGACGCAATAAACAAAACATTCTCAGTGTCAATCTGAAGCTCACTCTGCAAGGCGGAGAACGCTATGCTCCGATAGATGTGGAAGCAACGATGAATCACCCCGATAAAGAAGTACAGTATGATGAAATGCGGGCATATTCCATTCAACGTTCTCCGATGTTGATTGGTAATTATACAGTAAGCTACCGCATCAATAAACGACGTGTATCTCATGAATTCTCCGTGAAAGGCCTCAACTTTACGGGCAGCAAAGAGTTCATTCAGCATCTCTATAATATAAAAACAGGAAAGATAGAGGTAAGTGAACAGAAAACAGGTCTGACCAATATCAGCTACAAAATAGAGTTTTAATTTAAGATAATCCAGTGTTTTATATGAATTTATTCTATCTTCGTCACCTCAAATGAAAGATACTTCCATGAAAGTAATACCTATTATAGGCAATGATAATTCTTTTCTATACCGCTTCCTCGTCAGTTCGCGCTTCCGGGTAGCCAGACATATCACTGTCATCGTGGCACTGCTTGTCATAGCCTGTAATCTGGTATTATTCAGTTGTCAGGGCTATATAGAGATGTTGGGGAAGTGGACCTATCTTCTTATCTTCAATATGTTTCTGCTCTATGGTTCCATTTTCTATTTCAATTTGCTCTATCTGGTACCCCGTTACTTGCTCAAACAAAGATATCTGACATATATTCTTTCCCTCTCAACCGCTTTAATCGTAGTTTTTATCTTTCAAGCTACACAGGAGTATATTGTATCCGATATCTTTTCAGTTCCTAACATTTATGTCGGATACTCTAAAGTGGCATTTGTGATGGACTATCTTTCCTCTTTCCCATTAACGCTCCTCAGTATCATGGGCGGTGGCATGACTGTCTTGCTGCGGCTTTGGATACTGGAAAACCAACGAGTGATGCAATTGGAAAAAATCAGGTTGCAGTCTGAAATAGAACATCTGAAAGAGCAAATTAGTCCTTCCATGTTATTCCGGGTACTCCACTATTCAGGAGAGCAGGCATTGGTAAATCCGGGAAAGGCTTCGAAAATGTTAATGAAACTGAGCCAGATACTCCGATATCAGTTGTATGACTGTAACCGGGAAAAAGTGCTGTTAAATACAGAAATCAAATTCCTCACCAATTATTTGGAACTGGAACAACTTGTCTCCGGCAAATTTGATTTCCACATGAACGCATCGGGAGAGACAGGACGCACTTTTGTATTCCCATTGCTTTTCATCCCTTTTATACAGTACACCGTAAAACAAATCGAAACACAGGAAGAACATCCTGCATCCATTGACATCCATCTGCATGCAGAAGATGAGAATATTCAGTTCAACTGCCAGGTATCCATACCTTGCCTGGAACCGGAACAGGAATTAAATAAAATCCGGCAACGTCTTGATTTGCAATACGGAGAGAACTACCGGTTGGAATTAACCGGCCAAAGCATTCAGCTTGAATTGAAAGGAGGTGGAAAATGATCAATAACCGTTTTACCAATTTCCTGCTTGCTCCACGTTATCGGACGGCAAGGCATCTGTTTCTGCAATTCGTGGTATTTATGATTACAGTAAACATACTTTGGAATGTCCCCATGCGACCACTCAGCTTCCCTCAAAGATTGCTGGGATGGGCCATCTATTTTATTTCCATCGATGCAGTTTTCTATATCAATCTTTATTGGCTATTCCCTCGCTTCCTGTTGAAAAATCGCCTGTTGATATATGCCCTCGGTGTATCCGGAGTTAGTCTGATAGTCATTATAGCTGTAGCCATATTCCAAATTTTCACCATAGATATTTCTGTTCCCTCATCCGATAACGGTCTGTTACCTATCGTGGTAAATGCCATATCAGGAGTATTAGCCATGGGATTTACCGTAGCTGGAATGTCCGCCATACTCCTGCTCCGTCACTGGATACTCTATAACCAGCGTGTAGATGAGATCCAATCTGCCACTCTGCATTCTGAATTGAAGTTTCTCAAAAACCAGATAAATCCTCACTTCTTATTCAATATGCTGAATAATGCCAATGTACTCATTCGAAAAAATCCCGCAGAAGCATCTAAAGTATTATTCAAGCTTGAAGATTTATTGCGTTACCAGATGAATGATAACTTCCGCGAACATGTACCTCTCCGTTCCGATATCCATTTCCTGAACGATTATCTGAATCTGGAGAAAGTACGGCGTGACCACTTTGACTACAATATTACAGAGGAAGGTAATATCGATGGCATACAATTGCCGGCTTTGCTATTCATTCCTTTTGTAGAGAATGCAGTGAAGCATAATTTCGATAGCGAACATCCGTCATACGTTCACCTTTTCTTCAAAGTTGATGATAATCAATTGGAATTCCTGTGTGAAAACTCCAAGCCTGCCATAGCAACAGGCAAGAGCCGTGTAGGCGGAATCGGCCTAACAAACATCCGACGTCGGCTCGAACTCTTATATATCGGTCGCTATTTGCTGGAAGTGTCCGAAACAGCAAACAAATATGTAGTAAATTTAAAGCTGAACTTATGAATTGTATTATAATAGATGATGAACCCCTGGCACGCGAGGCTATGGAAATGCTGGTAGAAGAAAATAAAGAGCTCTGCTTACTGAGCATGTTCAACAATGCAGTGTCCGCTGCACGGTTTATGGAAGAACATTCTGTCGACCTGATCTTTCTGGATATCCAGATGCCCGGTATCACCGGCATAGAGTTCGCACATACTGTCTCCAAACGAACACTTATCATCTTCACCACTGCTTATACGGAATATGCATTGGATAGTTATGAAGTCGATGCCATCGACTATCTGGTCAAGCCGATAGAAACAGAACGTTTCCAGAAAGCTGTACAGAAGGCTCTCTCCTATCATTCCTTATTGATGAAAGAAGAGAAAGAAGCTATTGAAGCCAATGTATCTTCCGAGTATTTCTTTGTCAAGTCCGAACGGAAATATTTCAAAGTAAACTATGCCGATATTCTCTTCATCGAAGGATTGAAAGACTATGTAATCCTTCAATTACCGGAGCAGCGCATCATAACCCGTATGAATATGAAAGGCATCTCCGAGCTCTTGCCCCAAGATCTGTTCCTCCGTGTAAACAAGTCCTATATCGTCAATACCCGTCACATCGATTCATTTGATAACAATGACATCTATATAGGCAATTATGAGATTGCCATAGGCAACAGCTACCGCGATACATTCTTTGAAGAATTTCTAATGAAAGGAAAAAGAAAAGGATAATATAAAAAATAATAATGTACATTTGTATTCCAGAATTAAGCAACTTAACAGGTTTACAGATATGATACAAATTCGTCCCAGCCAACTTTCTGACTTAGACCGCCTGATGGAGATATTCGATCATGCCCGCAAGTTTATGGCATCCGTAGGAAACGGAAACCAGTGGATCAACGGCTACCCGCAGCGTGAACTGATTGCCAAAGAAATCACCGACGGACATTGCTACGCATGCGAAGATGAACACGGAAAAATCGTCGGAACATTTTGTTTTGTTCCCTTTTATTCCATTATCGAAGATGGAGCCTGGCTGAATGATGATCCCTATTATGTGATTCACCGTATCGCTTCCGACGGAAGTTACAAAGGCATTGGCGATATCTGTTTAAATTGGTGCACCAAGCAATATCCAAACTTACGTGCGGACACACATAAAGACAATATCATCATGCAAAATCTCCTTGCGCGAAACGAATTTATCCGTTGTGGGACGGTTTATGTCTCAAATGGAACGCCCAGGATTGCATACCAAAAAATATCACGATAATCTCCGTTTTTTTCTGCTGAGAGAAAGACTGAAAATGATTTTTTTTATATATGTTTGCGCCTTGAAATAAATTATTTCAAGTAATAGCAACAGAGTATGATAGAAAATCGTCTCAGCCAGCTTTCCAATTCAGCTATGCAGCATGTCATCATGCAGCATTTGTTTATACAAGACGGATTTATCCGTTGTAGAATGATTCATGCAGCTAACGCAGCGGCATGCATAGCCTTTCTCAATTAAGAATCCTTAGCCAGTATTTTTTTACTTGTATAGATGCATCTTTATGTGTGTATTTACGAACTTAGACAAATAACAACTCAAACGCATGGAAAAAGAACAGAAGCACTCACTAGCAAACGATATTGCCGAACATGTTAAACTACAGCAGCAATATGATAGTCTTTATAACCAGAGCATGACTATCCTCAACTCACTTCCGGTAGCAGTAGCTGTCTATAACGCTAAAGGAAAGATATTGTATTTCAACGAACGTTTCTGCCGCATATTTGGGACAGATATGGAAGAGATGGCAGAAAGTCATCCAAACATATACGACAGTCCGGTAGTGACCGACGAAATTAAAAATGCAATAAAAGCAGGATTACCCATATCCACCTCCTTTCCGTATGATTTTGGAAAAGTAGACGGTTACATCACTACCGTATATACCGGCATTCGTTACCTGGAATGTAATGGGCAACCCATTCGTAACCCAAACGGGGAATTGGCAAGTTATGTTATCATCATGGAAGACATCACAGAGTCTTTGGAGAAAGAAGAGATGCTCCGCCAAAGCCGTCTGAAGACAGAGATAGCCATAAAAACAGCAGATATCATGCTTTGGGAGTTTGATGTCAACTCCCGGCTATTTTTTAGTGACAATGAGCCTCTGAACGGATATGACAAATCACGTCCCCTGTCAATAGATCTTTATTTAGAAACGATTCATCCTGAAGACCGTAAAGAAATGGTCAGCATCATGCAGAGAATGAATAGCGGTGAAGACTTCTCGTTCACATTCGAAGGACGCATCAAGTTATTCGGTTCTTCCGAATGGCAATATTGCTTCGTCAACGGCTCCCCCTACTCTTATAGCGAAAGCGGACAGGTACTTAAATACGTGGGTACTCGCAAAAACAATACAGATATCCATAAAAAGAAGCAGCTTCTGGATAAGATATTGAATAATATTCCGCTCTCCATCCATATAAAAGATGTAGAAGATAACTTCCGTTATATATTCTGCAATGAAGAAAGTAAACGTATGTTCGGTACGAGCGAAGATACGACAACATACGATGTCATGGATGAAGAACAAGTGGCACGTATTCAAAAAACAGATCTTGAGGTCTTCAATACCGGTAGTCCTTATCTGGGACTAGAGCGTGTAAACCTGAAAGACGGGCGCAGTTATGATACAATCGTGCGCAAGAGCGTTATCGAAGATGATGGAAAACGTTTATTACTGAATACCCGTTGGGATCAAAGTCTGCAAAATGAACTTAAACGTCGCGCACAGATTCTTTCAATCACTCTGGGAGCTATGAATGCCTTTACTTGGTTCTTTGAACCGGACAAAAACAGGATAAGTTTTGGCGAAGGGTTCAATGAAGTTACCAAAAAGGCTTCTGAGATCTGTTCGGTGGAGAAATTTCTGAGTTGTGTGCATCCTGATGACAAACAAAAATTCCATGATTCCCTGCAAGCCGTTGTTGAACAGGATAATGGTATTTGGGAATTGGAATACCAACTCGATTTAAACGGTGACGGAGTTTATCAATGGTGGCAAACCCGTGGCATGCTGGAAACAAGCACCCTGAATGATGCTCCCTATAAATATATGTTTGGCATGACCATCTGCATAGATGCACACAAACAAGCAGAACTGACATTACTCAAAAATAAAGAAGAACTGAAGAAATTGGTTACCTTGAATGAATTAGTACTCAACAATACCAATTCCGGCTTAGCATACATCACCCGAGACTATCGCGTACAGTGGGAAAATGTCTCCTCCTGCTCAAAAAGCTTGTCTTTCGAAGCCTACAAGCAAGGTGAACTTTGCTATAAAAGTGCCCACAACAGAACTTCACCGTGCGAGGAGTGTATATTATCACGTGCTTTCCAATCCCGTCAGACAGAACTCATCAAATTTAAACTTGATAATGCACACGTCGTCGAAGTATATGGAACTCCAGTTTTTCTTGAAGACGGTACAGCTGATGGCATTGTCATCCGTGTAGACGATGTGACCGAACGTGAAGAGATGATTAAGGAATTGCAGATAGCAAAGATGCATGCTGAACAATCAGACAAACTCAAATCCGCTTTCTTAGCTAACATGAGTCATGAAATCCGTACTCCGCTGAATGCCATCGTCGGTTTCTCCGGACTGATGATGTATGCAAGCGATGAAGAGAAGGAGGATTACATGCAGATTATTAATAATAACAATGAAATGTTACTGAAATTGATCAGCGATATTCTTGATTTGTCCAAACTGGAAGCCGGCTCTGTAGAATTGAAATATGAAGAATTCGACCTGACGGACTATTTCAACTCCATGTTTGCTTCTATGAAGCAAAGGGCCACAAACCCCAAAATACAAATAGTAGCTGTCAATCCTTACCAACACTGTTTAGTTACTCTCGACCGTAATCGCGTTGCACAAATCATTACCAACTATGTAACCAACGCCATTAAATATACCACGGAAGGAACTATTGAAATGGGCTATGAATACAGAGAAGAGGGAATCTATTTTTATGTAAAAGATTCGGGAATCGGCATACCGGACGAAAAGAAAAACAAAGTATTCCACCGGTTTGAGAAATTAGACGAATTTGCACAAGGTACAGGTTTGGGACTATCTATTTGTAAAGCAATTGCGGAAGCAATGGGAGGTAATGTAGGATTTGAATCAGAATACGGTAAAGGCTCATTGTTCTGGGCACTGTTACCTTGTGAAGTGGAAATACCATCCGAAATTACTCAGCAAAGAACAGAAAGGGTAACCTCATCAGATAAAAAAGATATAGTTGCCGGAACCTCGTCAAGCAATACTCCCGGACGTAAAACAATCCTGGTTGCCGAGGATATTCAAAGCAATTACCAGTTAGTGTCAGCTTTGTTGCGGAAACGTTTTAATCTGGTGCATGCCGCCAACGGTCAGGAAGCCATAGAAATACTACATAAACGTCACATAGATCTGCTACTCATGGATATGAAGATGCCTGTTATGGACGGACTGACAGCTACAGCTGAAATCCGTAAATTCAATGCAGAATTACCCATTATAGCATTAACTGCACACGTTTTTGAGAATGACCGCCTAACTGCTATGGATGCAGGATGCAACGAGTATCTTGTTAAACCCATAGACCGGGCTAAATTAATGGCTGTATTGAAAAAATATAGCTAATATATAATCTTTTAAACAGATATTTTATCAGGAATGAAGAATAGTAAAAAACAGGGCCCTACACAGTGGTTCATCTTTTTCAAAGACCAACTGTTGCTGAAAAAAGAGAAAACAGAAAAAGGAGAGATTAAATACAGTGTACCTTATGGTACAGAACCATCGTTGGCCCCCGGCTCAGGTAGTACGATCCATGAAGTCTTTCTGCCCACGGATGAAATGGTACATGCATTCGCCATTGAACAGCTCGTTACTGAAACTGAAGAATGGGTTATGGTCAACCTCCGGGGTTCCTACGAATACATCACTCTGGACGAATATAAAGCTGCCGGAAAAGCATATCAGATACTGTATTGGGATCAGCATAGCCGTTTTTGTCCCGCGTGTGGTATGCCTACGGAACATAAGACCCCTATCATGAAAAAGTGCCCTTCGTGTGCTTACGAAATATATCCACCTATTTCTACAGCTATCATTGTACTAATACGCCGCGGGGAAGAAATCTTGCTGGTACATGCCCGCAATTTCCGCGGAACATTCTATGGTTTGGTAGCCGGTTTCCTCGAAGCAGGAGAAACTCTGGAACAATGCGTACAACGCGAAGTGATGGAAGAAACCGGATTACGAGTGAAGAATATCACTTATTTCGGCAACCAGCCCTGGCCCTATCCCAGCGGACTGATGGTAGGCTTCATTGCTGATTATGAAAGTGGGGAAATCAAGTTACAGAAAGACGAGCTCAGTGCCGGAGCATTCTATTCAAAAGAAAATATGCCGGAAATTCCACGAAAACTGAGCATAGCACGAAAAATGATAGACTGGTGGCTAAGCAATAATTAAAAGACGGAAATCATTCAAATAAAAACAGATTGCGGAGGACATGCATTCAACAAACGAACAACTACGAATGAAACGACTCTCATTCACATCAACCAATTAGCATGCAACCGCAATCTGTATATTTTCTCATCTCCCGGTCATTCGACCTTCATCAAGTAATTCTAAAATATATCCATCAGAAAAAAAGAGGATAGTAGCAATTTATCTCAACCGATGCTTTCACTATTGAAAACGCTCTTACGCCACTAATTGCCAAAATCCCCTTTTATCATCCTGATGGATATTACTAAGGTTTAGGTTAGGTTTATACGTTGCATATAAAACGGCATTTAACAGAGAATGATTTCAGAGTTGACTTAAAGAAAGCAAAAGAACCTTAAAACGGAAAGAATGTCCACGCTAACGGATAAAAAACAAAAAAGGTGCAACCCTTCGCAGGATTACACCTTTCCTTCTGCCTTACAGCAGTTTATCTTTCTCAGATGCCGAGTGACTTACGTACTGCCACCACTTTTTCTTCTGCTTCAGCATCAGCACTGGCGTAGCATTTCGGGCAACCCATTTCGCCCTTCACCTCGATATAGAACTTGATTTTCGGTTCTGTACCCGACGGACGAACAGAAATCTTTGTACCGTCTTCCGTGAAATACTGAAGAACATTTGAAGTCTCCGGCATATCC
>OODG01001710.1_pt1 | contig 14567 bp, 10 predicted proteins | sample 1671621 | NCBI WGS metagenome assembly OODG01 (sample SAMN06348175, study PRJEB24527) | human gut metagenome | biome: human gut; feature: ankylosing spondylitis patient; material: feces | host: Homo sapiens | place: China | collected 2015-10 | reverse complement strand
TTTTTCAGGGTTTGCGGGCCATCACGATCCAGCCCCAGACTTCCGCTTCCCCTTCGTTGCGAAGCTTGACGCGGTTTAACTTTTCAATGATAAAACCGCGCTTTTTCAAACCTTCTTCGACATAGCTTTTACTGTGCAGAAAACGTCCCGACAGATGGAGAAAATAATCGTCTTTGTTATGAGAATTTTCACTGACGCTGAACAAAATCCGCCCTCCCGGCTTCAAAGCGTCAAACATCAAAACAAAGACGCTGCCGAGTTCGCCGAAATAGGTAAACACGTCGGCGGCATTGATCAGGTCATAACCGTTTTCGTGCCGAGACAAAAACTGACTTAAGTCCTGATTGTACAGGCGGGTGTAAAGTTTTTTGCGGCGGGCGACTTCCAGCATTTTTTCCGACAGGTCCACGCCGTCCAGGCCGCGGAATTTCGCATATTTTTTCAAATAGGCTCCGCACAGGCCGGTGCCACAGCCGGCGTCCAGAATCTTCATTTTCTTGAGCCTGACGTTTTGCGCCAGCGCTTCCAACGCCTCCGCCATCAGGCTCGGCACCGCATAGTCCAGACTGCCGAGCACATTCTCGAAATCGTCGGCAAAAGCGTTAAAAATGTCGCGCACGTAAACGCTGTTGATCTGGCTGACGTGACCGGCGTTCAGCATGGCGCCGGTCATATGCCTGACGATCGGGTTGTCGGGATATTCGCGCTGCCAGCGGCGGGCATGGGAAAGAACGTCGGTTGCCGGGCTCTCAACCGCAATTTCATACAACAGATAGCCGAAGTTGATCTGCTGGTCGTTGTCGCCTTTGGACAGCACCACCGCCCGCCAGCCCATTTCCAGCGCGCGGTCATATTCCTTTTTCTGCTGAAAGGCCTGCGAAAGCAGGTTGCAAAGCCAGCAATCTTCGGGATTTTTTTCGTACAGTTCCGACAAAATCAAAATCGCTTCGTCGGAGCGGCCGAGTTCAATGCAGACCCCGGCCAGCAGATTTTGCGCTTCAAGGGAATCCGGATACGACTGCACGGTGCGTTTGGCATAAAAATAGGCGGTGTTGAAATCGCGGCGTTCAAAATAAATGGAGGCGGCGTTCAGCACCGCGGTATAGAAATCGCGTTTTGTTTCCATCGCCTGCTGATAAAATTTCAGCGCTCCGTCAAAATCTTTTTTGCGATAACGCAGATTGCCCATCACCGAAAGCGCGGACGCATTCCGCGGATTGATTTTCAGCGCCCGCTCGGCGGCGTTCTGAGCTTCCGCGTAATCCTGCAGTTCATAAAAAATAATTGCCAGGTTGGCGGCGGCAATATCCGACTTTTTGTTCGCCTTCAACGCCTTGCGATAATATGCGACCGCTTCCTCCTTTTGCCCCAGCCCGTCGTAGCAATTGGCGATATAAACGAGAATGTCCTCGCGTTTCGGGTCTTCGGCCAGAACGTTCAAAAAAGAACGAAGCGCCGCCGCAAAATTCCCGCTTTGATAACAGGCAACCGCCTTTTCTTCCGCTTTTTGCAAAACCTGCCCTCCGCTGATATTGTCCAGATGATTTAAAATAACAAAGCTTGGTAAAAAAAATGTTGACGTTTGCAAAATTATCGGTTATTTGTTGGTTGTTTTACGGGGGTATGGCGGAACTGGTAGACGCGCTAGACTCAAAATCTTGTGGCCTCAGGCCGTGTCAGTTCGAGTCTGACTACCCCTACCAAATTGAAAAGCCTTGATTTGTTTCAAGGCTTTTTCTTTTTGCCGTTTTTTCATTCCGACTTTTTTAAGCAAATTCCGAACAAACAACATCAAACGGGCAACAAACCAAGTCAGAACACAAAATAAGACAAACAGCCGGCCTTCCCGGCGGAAAACCGCCCCGTCAAAACCCAAAGCCCCGAAAAAGAGAGCTTTTACATCAGACGAACGACGGCACGTTCACATCCGGTCATAATTTTTGCTGAATTTCCGTTTCCGGCGATTGATCCAAAACCGGATGCGCGCCGCAAACGTCAAACGGTAGGCGGACAACATACAATTAAAAACACCGGTATTGCCGATCCAAAACTGCTTCGGATCGCTGTTGGTGCCAAATTCCATGTCAACCACATCAATTTCCGGCGATCGGGAAACATAATCAAACCCTTTTTTGCCGTCAAGCAGACGCACGTACAAAAATTTCACCCTTTTGTCGGGAAACAGCGCCTGCAAACGCTTGTAAATATTTTGCAGGCTGACCGCGTCGGCTTCTTTCCGGCCGCAATGCACGAACAATATGCTCCGGGCCTTTGCCGCTTTGTCAAACAGCCTTTTGATGCGGCGGTCGTATTTCTGTTTTACTCCCGCAAATTCTTCCGCCGGATCCGGACGGGCAAAGTCGTGAACAAAAACGACCCCACTCGGCATGCGGAAACGATAATGCCCGTCTCCTTCTTCTTTTTTCCCTTCCGGAATCAGCTGCGGCAACTCCAGAAAATCCCGAAAACGACTTTCCAGAAAACCGGCAAACAACTCCGGCGTCACTCCGTCCAACCAGTCGAACGGCAGCGTTTCTCCGTGAAGGCGAGCATGACGCAAATGATAGCCGGTCACGCAGAAATATCCCGAAGGAACAATAAAATCGAATCTTTCCATACCCGTATCCACCGACTGCCGTTCCCGTTTAGGGCCGGCAGCTCAAAAATCATTTGTATTCTTTGTACAACATCCTCGTTTTTTCACGGACGCGCCGGCTGGGGACAAGACGGCTCAGGGCGTCGAGCAGTTTAAACGCAAACTTTTTCATGACGTCTTTGACGTTTTTGCGAACCTTATACGCTTTCAAAACCGCTTCCACGTTCTTTTTGAAATAGACGAAGCCGGGAAAATTCTCGTCAAACGCGGCATCCCGATCACGATAACAGTCGTAATAGTCGATGCCGCCGCCGATTTCCCTTTTTTCAAAACCGGTCTTGCCCTCTTCCGTTTCCGCCAGATTGACAAACAACAGACGGTGATTCTTTTCCGGGTACATTTTCCGCAGCCGTTCCAGGGCGGCTTGCAGTTCTTCGTCCGCCGGCAGACGGTCCATCATATCCGGCGTATGAACATGCAAATACAAAATATCTTTCGAATCCCGAATCGTCTGATAAATCCGTTTGATCCGGCGTTCGTACTTTTCGCGCAGCTGCACGTATTCTTCGTCAAAATGCGCCACCTCTTTAAAATCGTGCAGAAAAAGCAGATTGTTGCGAGTATTGACATACCCTACGTTTTTCTTGGTATCCTTTTCATATTTTACCAAATCTTCTTTTTCAAAAAAGCCTTCAAATCCGGTTTCCAGAAAACGGACGGCCTGATCAAACGAAAGCGGCCCGACCCAGTCAAAAGGCAGCGAACGACTTCTCTTTTTAACGCTTTTCAAAGCCTGCGCCGAAGCACAGTAACATCCCATCGGAATAATAATGTCAAATTTCATTTCAGCTCCTTGAAGAATCGTACCGCGTTTGCATGACGCAATTTAACGATCCTTTTTTTAGTCATAACAAACCATGCAAAATTAGTTTTCAAATTAGCGATTTTTATTTTAGCTGTCAACATGTTGGCGTTTTTTTCGCAATGATATGAACATGCGGCAAAAAAAGGATCGTTTTTTTGCCGCACACAAACCGGCTGAGGCCGGCATAACATCTTATATACACTTAAGTTTTACAAAGCGGTATACGAAACGTCAGTTAAGCGCTTTGACGATTTCGCTCAAATGCACCAGGCGCAGGTTGCGGCTTTTTAAAGTCGGAAGCCAGACTTTAAGCGCATTGTAAGTTTGTTCTTTGGGATGTCCGATAGCCACCGCATACCCGTTTTTGCGGGCAATGGCTTCGGTCTGACGAAGCTGGCGCATAACATAGTCGAACTTGTCTTCGTTGTCGAGAAAAACGTTTCGCGACACATAGCGGACACGGTTGTCCTTTGCCGCCTTTTCGCCGGCAGAATGCGGAGTGGTTTTGGAATCGAGGAAAAAAAGCCCGCGTTTTTCGAGTTCTTTCATCACCACGTCCATCCGCTCCGCATCTTCGGTAAAGCGGCTGCCCATATGGTTGTTGACGCCGGCAATGCCGGGGAACTTGTCAAGCATTCCGTTCAAGCCTTCGGCCACCTGTTTTTCGTTCATCTTAACCGTCAAAACGTCAGGCGAAACGTTCATGCTGGCCTTGGGTTCCATCGGCAGGTGGGCAATAATTTCATGCCCCGCCCGTTCGGCCGCCGCAATCTGCGGCCGCAAGTTTGAAGCATAGGTAAGAAAAGAAGACGTCAGCGGATAGTCCAAGGAACTGATGTTGGCCGTTCGCCGGTGGCTGACGCCCATGTCGTCGATCACGATCGCAATTACCGGTTCCCGGCCGAAATAAGGCGGTTTGCGGCTGACTTCGATTTTGATGCCGCTGATTTTCGGGTGAACGTTTTTCGGCGCTTCGGTGTCAATGACGTCTTCCGGCAGTTTTTCTTCGTAAAAATCATAGATAACCTGAGACGGAAGCTCAATCTCGTTGATATAAGCCACCTTTTTTTCCCAGTCGTTTTCCGGCGGCTGGGGCGCGTCGGGTTCGCTCCTCACCACGGCGTCTTCCAGCCGGAAAAGGTTGTCGTCGTCCAGTTCGTCCTGTTCCAGAGCCTTTTGCAGATAACCGTCGTCTTCCGTTTCAACAGCCGGCAGCACTTTCTCCGCTTCGACAGCCGGCGGCAGTTTCTCCGCAACATTGCCGTTTTCGGCCGCGGAAAGGACCGACAGCCCGATCAGAAAAAACGACAGCAGACCGCCGACGGCAAACGACAGCCGGCGGCGCCAGCCTGCCGGCGCCGTTTTCGTCCGCCTTTCCTTTCCGTCCTTCGTCTTCATTTTTTATTTGTTGCGCAAAGTCGGAAAAGCGATAACGTCACGGATCGTTTCCGCACCGGTGAGAAGAATGGCCAGGCGGTCAATCCCCATTCCCATTCCGCCGGTCGGCGGCAGCGCGTTTTCCAACGCGTTGACAAAGTCCTCGTCCAGCATCTGAGCCTCGTCGTCGCCGGCTTCGCGTTCGGCGCACTGGGCGTCGAAGCGGGCGCGCTGTTCAAGCGGGTTGGAAAGTTCGGAATAGGCGCAGCCGAGTTCCATACCGCAGGCATAGGCGTCAAAATGTTCGACCAGACGCGGATTGCTCCGGTGGGTTTTGGCCAGCGGCGAAACGTCGCGCGGCATGTCCATGACCAGCACCGGCTGAATCAGATTGGCTTCGACCTTCTCGTCAAACACCAGCTGCACGACTTTGCCCCAGTTGGAACACTCGGAAGCGTCAATACCGATCGACTTCGCCATTTCGCGCGCTTCTTCCACGGTTTTAGCCGCCATCAGGTCAATGCCGGCATATTCTTTGACCAGATCGACGATCGATTTGCGCGGGAAAGGCCGGGAAACGTCGATTTCCTGTCCGTTAAAAGTAAACGACGGCTTGCCCAGCACCTGTTCGCAGACATAGCGAATCAGATCGGGAATAAGCTCGGCCATGTCGTTATAGTCGGCATAGGCCTGATAGGCTTCCAGCGCGGTGAACTCGGGATTATGCTTTTTGTCGACGCCTTCGTTGCGGAAGTTGCGGCCGATTTCAAACACGCGGTCCAGCCCGCCGACGACCAGACGTTTGAGGTACAACTCCGGCGCAATGCGCAGGTAAAGATCCATATCGAGCGCATTGTGGTGGGTAACAAACGGCTTGGCGTTGGCGCCGCCCATGATCGGGTGCAGCATCGGCGTTTCCACCTCAAGGAAACCGTGTTCCTCAAAATAGCGGCGGATGGCCGAAGTGATCCGGCAGCGTTTTTTGAAAATTTCGCGGCTGTCGTCGTTCATGATGAAGTCGACGTAACGCTGGCGGTATCTGGCCTCAATGTCGGTCAGGCCGTGGAACTTTTCCGGCAGCGGCTGCAGGGATTTGCCGATAATGTCAAACTTTTCGGCAGCAATCGAAAGCTCTCCGCGGGGGGTGCGGCGGACAAAGCCGGAAACACCGACCAGATCGCCGACGTCCAGGCATTTCAAAAGTTCCAGCCCGGCCTCGTCAAGATGGCTTTTGTGGCAGAAAACCTGGATCTTTCCGCTCTTGTCTTTCAAATCGATGAACATGCCGCTGTTGCGCACCGCCATCGCGCGGCCGGCAACCGTCACCCGGTCTTCGGTATTTTCTCCGGCCGGCAGATCTTTGTATTTTTCCTGCAAATCGGCGGCAAAAGCATTCGGTTTGAAACAATACGGATAGGGATTGTAGCCTTTTTCCGTCAGGGCATTGAGTTTTGCCAGGCGGGATTCTCTGTGGATGTTGGTTTCTGTTGCCATTGGTAAATTCCTGTTCTTTTCAAGTTCTCGTTTGTTTTTCCGTCACTATAAACAAAAGCCGAAAACTTTTCAACCTAATAATTGCTTGACGGCGGCAAAGAACTAAAGTAGAACAGATAATCAAACCATAAACGCGAAGGAAAGAAGAAGATGCTGACCCCGAAACAATACAAGCTACTGATGTTTATCGACAATTCGATCAAGGAAAACGGCTGCTGCCCTTCTTTTGAAGAGATGAAACAGGCGGTGGGCATCAAATCGAAATCGGGCATCCACGCCCTGATCGAAGAGCTGATCGAACGCGACTTCGTCAAAAAGCTGCCGCACAAGGCCCGCGCGCTCGAGGTTCTGCGCATTCCCCGCTTCAAACCGCGGGAAATCATCGAGGAAGAAAAGAAAATCAGGCAGGCTCTGCAGGGGGCGGCAATCCAAATTCCCCTTTACGGCAAAATCGCCGCCGGCACGCCGATCGCCGCCATTGCCGACGAAAACGAAAGCATCACCGTTCCCCTCAACATGGTCAGCCGGGGCAAATTCTACGCCCTGACGGTTGAAGGAGAATCCATGATCGAAGCCGGCATCTTGGACGGCGACACCGCCATCATCCGCAAAGCCGAAAACGCCGAAAACGGACAAATCGTCGTCGCCCTCATCGATGACGCCGAGGCAACGCTTAAAGTCTGGCAAAAGAAAAAAGACGAAATCTGGCTGAAACCCTGCAACCCCGCATACGAAATCCGCAAACTGCATCCTTCGCGGGTGAAAGTGCAGGGAATTTTAAGCGGCATCGTCCGCAAATATCACTGACTTTCGGCGGCGGCGCGGCCTCTTTTTTTGTCAAAAACAGCTTGCTTTTTTGTATAATCATGATATGATGAACCTATATCAGAGCCTTTTGCAGGGAGGATTTTATGGTTACCAAAGCCACCAACAACATTGAAGACAAACCTTTTATTCCGCTTGACTTTCAGGCATTTGCCGACAAGCGTCCGCATGCTGCCGGAGAAGTCAGAAACGTGCTGCGGAGCCGCATTTCCCAAGTTACCGAAGTTCCGGAAGAAATCGGCGGCGACCGAGAAGCGCGGGAGGCGTTTCTGCGTAAACGCAAAGAGGAAATGGCTTATAAAAATGCCTTAAACGATCTGGAATTGTTTGACAAAAATCCGGAACTTTACACCACCCTTTTTTCCCTGAAAGAAACGGCCAACGGAGAAGTTCATACCGAAAACCGGGAAAAGGAAAACGAACGCGATACCGACAAAACCCGCGCAAAAATCTGCGAAGACCAGAACGGCAACCTGTTTCTGGCCGTCGAAATCATGAAACCGGCCGACGTATCCTTCCAAATTCATGACGGCAAACTGTCTTTTGATCCGAACGGAATGAGCCCCGACCAGCTAAGGGAGATACTCGCCTGGCTCGACCGCCGCGGACTTGCTTCCTTCGTCGACATGGACGGGTTGAAGCTTGAAAACGCGGACGCCAGGACGGAAGAACTGTTTGCCGCGGTCAAAAAGGAAGCCGAAGACGAAACAAAACGCGATGGCGACGAATTCGTATCTTCCGGCGCGGTCGATGCGCTTACCGTCAGACAGTCCGCAAACGACAACGGCTCTCCGTATGAAGAAGACCGGGAAAACGGCGAAACACAGAGAGGAAACGAGGCGTCAGAAGGCAACGGCGAAGGTCTGCCTTTCGGCACGCTGCCGATTCAGAAAACGGATCGTAACAAAGCGCCGGCTAACGCTTATGACAACGCCGTCGAATCGCTCACCAAGTGGATGGACAAAAACAAACGCCGCAACCTCAGCTACTTTATCACTTACAAAAGCGGTTACACCGTCTTCACCACGTTTGACAAGGAAAATCCCGAAAACATGGAACAAGACGGCGTCATCGACAAGAAAACCAAAGACGTCAAGGTTCGCAGCGAATGCAAGCTTTACGTTAAAATGGACAAAGACGGACGATTGGAAATTTCGTTCTCTACGCCGAACGGAAAACCGTTGAGCGACACTTATGCCGACAGAATTATGGACGCCTACAAAGACGCCGGCATCAGCCGGGTCAAATTCGGCACCATGAGCGACGCCAACGAAGGCTCCATCCGCGCCGCCTGCGGCCGGGCGCTGATCGTTCCGGTCGGATTGAAGCTGTCGCAAACCAAATTCGACAAGATGATTGACGCGGCGGAAGGCAAAAACGGCAAAAACAACCCCAAGGTAATCAAATACCGGCGAGACCTGGCTCTGCAGTTTGCCCACCAGCTGAAGCAAAAAGGAATCAACTGGCAAGACCCCGCCAACAAAAACAACGTCGACTGCCGCTGTATCCGCGGCGCAATCGGCGCTTACAACTTTTCTCCGTTCCGTGACTGGTGGGAAGACTTTGGTCTGCGTAACAAATATGAAGAATTTATCAAAAACAGCGGTTCGGGCAACAGGAACGGTGCCGCGGACGCCATCGGCGCGGCCAAAGCCGTCGCTAAACTGTATGCCGCATACAGTGACAACACTGACAAAACCCTGGACTATCTGGTTTCCGACAAATGCAAATCCCTGACGCCCGAGGAAAAAGAAAAATTCAAAGAAGTGATCCGCGGTTCCGAAAAGATGCAGGTTCGTGACATGCCGCCGGAAGCAGCCCAAAATCTGTTCTCTTTCATGCAGCAGACCCAGGCGGCTCGCGCAACCAGAAAAATCAACGAAGAATACGAAAAACTGGTTAAAGACGAATTTTACAAAGGCAATGCGGCACGTGACGCGGTTACTCCCTACCTTACCGAAGCGTCAACAGAAATCGACAACGTCAAAAATGATCTGGCCGATATCGGGCTGCCGCCGATTCTGGTCATGAAAATCGGAATGCCGAAGCATGATTTCAGCCCTATCCAGCGCCGTCTGAAAGCGGAAAAAGAACAAGCAAAACAGAACAATTCCAACATCGCGGGAAATGCCGGCAACAACGGACAACTCCCGTCCCGCGGTTACGGAAGAGGGGGCGGAGAGTCCCGTTAACGGCATTTTCCGCCGGCCGAAAACCGTATCAAAAACACGGTAACCGGCCGGCGGTTTTTTCTTTTTGAAAGTTTATCGGATATGACTCAGGCACTGATCGCCGGACTTTACATCATCAAAACCGACGAAGACGGAAAGCTCTTGATCTTTCTGCCGCAACCGGAAGGAAAAAAAGAGCGGCCGATTATTCTGTACGACGGCGGAAAACATGCCCTGCTCGTCCGTAATCCCGGACAAAACGTGATCCTCGACAATATCAGTCCCGAAATACGGCAGACGCTGGCAAACACGGACAACGCGATCATGGTCGAAGTCCGCGGGCAGGAGATTGCCGACCATTATGAAACCGCTCTCCGCCACACGGAGAAAATCCCCGTCGACTGGAGCAAATACGGACTGTAACAAAGAGAAGGCAGACAATGGAAAAAGACGCAAAACAATCTTCCGTCAAAAGCAGGCTGGCCGTCTGCGGATCGCGCTTTCTGAGCGGCGTCGGCGCAGCGGCAGCGGCAACGGCCGTCGTTTCTCCGCTTCTCGTGCCGCCGGAAATTGCCAAAGAAACGGCATCCGTTCTGCTCCTGACCGCGGCTACTTTTTCCGCCGCCGCACAAAATGTCGGCAACCGGAACAAAACAGAAAAACTGCATCGTTTGCAAAACAATTTCACCAAACTGGCTTTGTGCGGCTTTGCCTTTTTAACCGGGACCTCCGAAATTACCGAAGACATGCAGCGGATGGACGAGATCAACCGGGTGCGTCCATACGTTGCCAAAACAGAAAAACCGATCGACGATGACGAACTGCGGCAGTATTGGCAAAAGGTCGTTGCCGACAAAGTCATTTCGCTTGAAGATTTGGCCGACATTGCGGCCAAAACGTCGGCCAAGGATCTGCAAAAGGCCGTAAACAACAGGAACGCCTCATTAACGGCATCCTCAAGCGACAAAAATGCAGCAGCCGTTCTGACATATAACGCCCCAAGCCGTGTTTAAATCGGAAGATGCCGACCAGGGTAGAAATGCACCGTCGGCAACGGAACAAAGCGGCGAAATCGCGCTGCTGACCGCCGCCCAAACACATAACGACACAAAGCCGCGTTTAAACCGGAAGATGCCGCCCGAGGAAGAAGCGCACCGTCGGTAACGGAACAAAGTGGCGAAATCGCGCTGCTGACCGCCGCCCGAACACATAACGACACAAACCGCTTTAAACCGGAAGATGCCGCCCGAGGAAGAAATGCACCGTCGGTAACGGAACAAAGCGGCGAAATCGCGCTGCTGACTGCTGCCCGGACACATAACGCCCCAAGCCGCGTTTAAACATTTTCCGTTCTCCGGCTATTGAACAACCGGCAGCAGCCTGTTCCTGCCTTCCTCTTCATTTTGCAGTCCGCGAATAACGATCCCGCCGTTTTCGTCGCGATCCGGCAGCTGATAATTCGGATTATAGCGTTTGACCGCTTCAAAATGTCCGTTTTTAAGAAAAGCCTCCACAATCGGCTCGCCGCTTTCCGCATACATCACATAATATCCGTCGGGAATGCCGTCGTGATAATTCATATGGATATATACCCGGCCGTTCGGGTAATAGCGGCGGGCAACGCCTTCGGGAACATCATCCCGGTAGTTGCGACTGAGAGCGATCCGCCCGTTTTCGTCATATTGTATCCATTCTCCGTTTTTGGCGTTCTGCCGATAAGTTCCGGATACATGCGGATGGCCGTCTTCAAACGACATAAACTTGCCGTCGCGACGGCCTTTTTTCCAATTGACAATCTCTTTTATCCGCCCGTCTTGACAGGCAACCCCCAACCCGTCAGGCCGCCCTTCGTCATAAGACAAAACCAGCGTTTGTTCTCCGTTTTTCAGCCTTGCCCGACCGCTGAAGGGTTGGTGCGCAACGCGGTCAACCAGTACGCCGCCAGAAAGAACAAGCTCTCCGCCGTCGCGCGCCGGCAGACAGCGGTATATGTGGTAGCGGTTTGCATACAGCAGCACCCAAACCAGCGTCAACGCCGCAGCGGCGGCGGCATAAACCTTTTTCCGCAAAAAAAACTTCATTGTCCGCACCTTTATTCAAAAATAAAGCCCTGCGCCAATGAGGCGGCAAGGCTTTGTTTTTTGATTACAGCCCGACGATCCGTGCCAGCGCTTCCTCAACTTTGGCCTTGTTTTCCAAAGCCTCCGCCCGGCGGCGCTTTTCTTCCTCAACCACCGCGGCCGGCGCACGTTCGACAAAACTCGGATTTGACAACTTGCGCTCGTAACCGGCAAGATTTTGCTCCAGTCCGGCCAGTTCCTTTTGCAGGCGTTCGCGCTCGGCGGCAAAATCAACTACGCCCTTAAGCGGGATCAAAAGCGAGGCTTCGCGGAAAACGCTTTGTACCATGTCGGGCGTAATTTCGTCCTCATAGCCGCAGATGTCTTCCAACCGTGCCAGAGAGCAGATAATCGGTTTAAAGCGCAGCAGATGCGCAAGCGAATCCGCATTGGCGCCTTTCAGCAGAACCGTCAGCTTGGCACCGGCCGGCAAATTCATTTCCGCCCGAAGCGAACGGATCGAACCGATCAGCTCAATCACCCAGTCGATGTCGCCGATGGCGGCAGTGTCAAAGCTCTCGTTTTTCGGCCAGGAGGCATTGATCAGACGTTCGCTGCGGGTGCCGGTATTGTTCCACAGTTCGCTGGTAATAAACGGCATAAACGGATGCAAAATAACCAGAATACGATTTAAAACCCAGGCAAACGCCGCGCGGGTTTCCGCTTTTTCCTCTTCGTTGCTGCCGTACAAAATCGGTTTAATCATTTCGATATACCAGTCGCAGAACGCCCCCCAGACAAACTGGTAAACGGTATTGGCGGCATCGGAAAAGCGGAAGTTGTCAAGATTTTCGGTCAGCTCGACGGTTGCTTCCTTAACTTTGGCAACAATCCAGCGGTTGACCGGGTGCTTAACGCCGTTTTCGTCAAAATCCGCCGGCAGCGCGCATTCGTTCATTTCGCCGAAACGGGCAGAGTTCCACAGTTTGGTGGCAAAGTTGCGGTAGCCCTGAATTCTGGCCTCGGAAACGTTGATGTCGCGCCCCTGGGTTTCCATCGCCGCCATAAAGAAGCGCAAGGCGTCGGCGCCGTACTTTTCGATGATTTCCATCGGATCGACGGTGTTGCCTTTGGACTTGGACATTTTGCGTCCCTGTTCGTCGCGAACCAGACCGTGAATATAGGCCTTTTTGAACGGCACTTTTTTCATTACGTACATACTCATCATCATCATCCGGGCAACCCAGAAGAAAATGATGTCAAAACCGGTAACGAGAACCGAAGTCGGATAGAAAGTGTCCAGATATTCGCTTTTATCCGGCCAGCCCAAAGTCGAAAAAGCCCACAGGCCGGAAGAAAACCAGGTGTCGAGCACGTCGGTTTCGCGCGTCAGCTCAACCCGGGATCCGTAATGCCTGTCGGCTGCCGCCTGTGCTTCCTCTTCGTTTTCCTCGCAGAATATCTCGCCGTCGGGACCGTACCAAATCGGCATCTGGTGTCCCCACCACAGCTGGCGGGAAATGCACCACGGCTGAATGTTGCGCATCCATTCGAAATAAGTTTTCTCGTAAGACTTCGGCACAAACTGCATTTCCCCGTCTTCAACCGCGCGAATCGCCTCTTTGGCCAGCGTCGGCGCGTCAACGAACCACTGGTCGGTCAGCATCGGTTCGATCACGACGTTGGAACGGTCGCCGTAAGGGATGACCATCGGATGATCTTCGATTTTTTCCATAAAGCCCAATTCTTCCAGTTTGGCAATGGTTGCCTTGCGCGCGCTTTGGGTATCCATGCCGACAAACGGCGTATTCTCGTTTAAGGTGGCATCCGGGTTCAAGATATTGATCAGCGGCAGGTTATGACGTTTGCCGACTTCAAAGTCGTTGAAATCGTGCGCCGGGGTAATTTTAACCGCACCGGTTCCCTTTTCCGGGTCGGCATGGTCGTCGGCCACAATCGGAATCGCCCGGTTGATGATCGGAATAATGCATTCTTTGCCGATCAGATGTTTTAACTTTTCATTGTCTTTGGAAACGGCAACCGCGGTATCGCCGAACATGGTTTCCGGCCGGGTGGTGGCAATATGAACAAACTCGCCTTCTTCCCCTTTGATCGGATATTTGTAATAGTACATTTTGCCGACGGTTTCCTTTTGTACAACTTCCAGATCGGAAACTGCGGTCATGAATTTCGAATCCCAGTTAACCAGTTTTTTGGCCTTGTAAATCAAACCGTCCTTATAAAGGCGGACAAAGATTTTGCGCACCGCCCGCGAGAGGCCTTCGTCCATGGTGAAGCGTGCCCGCGACCAGTCGCAGGAAGCGCCCAGACGCCGCAATTGCTTGCAAATGGTGCCGCCGGACTTTTCCTTCCACTGCCAGACGGTTTCGATAAACTTTTCACGGCCGAGATCGTGGCGGGTAATTCCTTCCGCGGCAAGATTTCTCTCAACCACCATCTGAGTGGCGATGCCGGCGTGGTCCATGCCGGGCTGCCACAAAACGTTTTTGCCGAGCATGCGGTTATAGCGGATAAGGATATCCTGCAAAGTGTCGTCCAGCGCATGCCCCATGTGCAGAACGCCGGTGACGTTCGGCGGCGGAATGACGACGGCAAAGGCTTCCTTGTTTTTGTTCATGTTCGGTTTGAAATCGCCGGCGGCTTCCCACTCGGCATAAATTTTTTCTTCAAAGTTTTTCGGATCGTAAGTCTTGTCTAACATATTATTTTTCCAATTTTAACAGATTTCATCACTAAAAACGCAAACAGCCCGCAAAGTTTTCACAGCTTCGTGGGCAGCAAACAGGGAGGCCGGCGCCGACGGAAAATTCTCCGTCAGCGTCCGCCGGCCTTTACCATCACTCGTTTAACTTCTTCGGCAACCAGTTTCGGCAGATAGTGGGAAAGCCATTCTTCCAAAACCGGAACCACGGTTTCCCTTACCGTTTCCTGCAGCATCCGGTTATCAAGCTTTTCCGCAACCGCCTGCCGGGCAATTCCGCGCAAAAGGGCATCGGCGTCGAAAGCCGGCTGTTCGGCACGGCGGCGGAAATCGTTTTGTTCAAACATCCGGGTAAAACTGCTGATGATTTCTTCGGAAACATCCGCCGACGACGTCTCCTCCCGACCAGCGGGCAGCAGGGCCAGCAATCCTAACTTGAGCGCCTGAATCCCGAACG
>OODG01001707.1_pt1 | contig 14576 bp, 11 predicted proteins | sample 1671621 | NCBI WGS metagenome assembly OODG01 (sample SAMN06348175, study PRJEB24527) | human gut metagenome | biome: human gut; feature: ankylosing spondylitis patient; material: feces | host: Homo sapiens | place: China | collected 2015-10 | reverse complement strand
TACGGAAAATAAACCGTTTAGGACAAGGTGTCGAGGAATATCCGGGGATTGCAGGAATTACACTAGATGAGGAAAACAATGAGCTATTTGTTACACATACAGGGAAAATATCAGTATATGATTTAGACGGGGACTTTAAAAGAAGCTTTAATTTCCTAGACCCCGAGAGTGACTACCTTAAGGTTTTTAATTATGACAAGGATAATCTGATCACTTATGATAACAAAGGCTATGGAATGGTGGCAGACCAACAGCCTTATCATTTGATTATCTCAAAGTATGACGGAAGTATTATCCAGAAAATTACAATTCCTTCTAAAGAACAGAAAACACTGGTTATATTCGGAGATAATGATCAAAAAGTAATTCCTACTTTTTTTGCTACACCCGCCACTTCCGATAATTGGATACTTATGAATCTCTCATCCGATACCCTATATTCCTATTCGCCAAACGGTCATATTAAGCCTTTTATCGTGAGGACACCCTCTATATATTCCATGGATACAGAAATATTTCTTTTTGTAGAGGGGGTGACAAGCCGTTATTATTTTATGAGAACCGTAGAAAAAAAACTCGATATTAAAACGAGAAAAATACCGGTGAGTAGGTTGGTATACGACAAACAGGAAGATTCTATATTCAAATATCAAATATATAATACTGATTTTTTATATCAAAGACCGATCTATTGGATTTCATCTATTAATCAAGATATTGCGAACTGGTATCCCTTTGATGCGCCTGAACTGATTGAGGCTTATAAAGAAGGGAAGCTCAAAGGCAGGCTAAACGAAATCGCGGCGAAATTGAATGAGGATTCCAATCCCGTCATAATGCTGATCAAGTATAAGAAATAAGAACTAAATCATGTCTATATCCTAATGTTTTAATTTATGCTAAGATCGTTTCCACATTATCAGCAATTGGATTCTATGGACTGTGGTCCTAGCTGCCTCCGTATGATCGCCAAGTTCTATGGTCGTGTGTACTCGATCCAGAACTTACGGGAGAAAGCCTTCATCACCCGGGAAGGAGTCTCCATGCTGGGTCTCTGGGGAGCATTTCTTCAGATAGACGGAAACTTTCATCGGCGTTGCTTTTTCGGTTATGCGGCAAAGGTATAACAAATTCCCGTATATGTTCCCATATATCCCGAAGAAACTTGCAACGGATTAAGACAAATTAAAAAGTCATTCCCGAATCTGATACCATATAAAATACAGTATATCAATGATTATATTTGCACTTGTTTAGCTCTTTTTTTCATTTTGGCCTTTATTCGACTTCCATAATATCATATATTGCAGTTCCACGCTTTCTGTTTTATAAACCGCCGCATTGGAGTCTGTGCAGCCTAAAAAATGTGGTATGAAAAAATTTCTATTATTCATGATGGTTTTTACTATCGCCGTCACAGAATTTTCGTGCTCTCAAAACGCCGAAGTTCGAAGCTCTAAAGTCTCCGATAGTACAACAAACGCATCCAAAACTCAAGAATGCCCCTATAAGTTTCTGGGAATACCGATCGAAGGCTCAATGGATGCTTTCGCAGAGAAACTCGAACAAAAGGGATTCAAGGCTTACCTATTCCAAAGCGAGCCCGGTTGGCATGATTGTTTGTTTTCAGGAATATTTTCTGGATACAATGTATTAATAAGACTTGGATCCTTATCGAACGATGACGATACCATCGGTGTCGTCCGTGTATTTTTTAACATCGAAGACCATATTTCGGAAATATTATCTATATACATGGGCCTTCGTAATGGACTTATCCAACAATACAGCAACAAGGGATGGCAACTTGATGATACAGACGATATAAAAACATTATCCGGCTATGAATTCCAGCAAGCTTTTAATAGAGGCACTCAGTTTTATTTTCGTATATTGGATCCATCTGTTACGTTATCTACTATGCAAGATCCATCTGTTACGTTATCTACTATGCAAATAATACTTTCTTATATATCACTTTCTTTAGATAACGATTCTTTAGTAAGATTGGATTATTACAACCCCATCCAATCAAAGGAGATGCTTGAACGACAAAATAGAGAGATGAGCAAAGATCTATAATCGGATACAAACCAATCATTCCACAACCATAAAAACCTGAACCCATGAACGACTACAAAACTTTCAGAGTAACCATCATTGACGATGAGGCCTCAGTAATAAAATGCGAATACCCGTTGGTAAGCAATGTGGTGATGTATAAAGTGTGCGCAGCCGACGCCAAACTATTCTACCAAACCATACGTAGCAATACCCCGGGTATCTATGTAATACGAAAAATAGATAAAAGCGATGACAGCGACTCTCAGTATCGATACTATATAGGTCAAACCATAGAAATGGCTCAACGCATTCGCAACCACAACCGCAATAAGGATATGTCTTTGGATTTCATATATTGCACATTGCGCAAAGAAGACGATTTTCCCGAGTTGCAAGGTTGCTTACAATATATCGAAACCCAAATAATTAAGAAAGCCGACAACACAAAACTGAAGAACAGCGACACGAAAAGCAACAGTAATTTTAAAATATCACAGGATCTAATAAGTGTCGCCGATAAATATATCAACCAATTTGTAACAATGGCTTCGCTGCTGGGGTACAAGGAGCTTTTCAACCAGTCGGCTAAAGAGGCTTTGAGCAACGGCAACGACAACAACAGAACTGACGTAAATGTCATGCTTACCATAGGCGAAGCCGATGCCCACGGCATATATTATGCCGACAACTCACTAAAAGTATTGGCCGGTTCCAGATGTGGCAAAAGCGATATGGCAACAAAAAGTGACGGAGGAAATAAAAAATACGACTTGGAGCTGATAAAGACATTAAAAGAGAAAGGCTATCTTTCCAATGAAGGCGTCTTTCTGAATGACAAATTATTCGAGTCACCAAGTAAAGCGGCACGCATAATTTTAGGATACCCCATTTCTGGCTTGACTGCTTGGCACGTCAATAAAAATGAGTCTCTGAACGATTATATGGAACGTATAGCTACAGAAATGTAAACTTCAATGCCTGAATACAAAAAATGCCCTTTCTGCGGAGAAGAGATTCTCGCCGAAGCAAAAAAATGCAAGCATTGTGGCGAGATGCTGGAAAAAATCGGTAAAACAGAAGATCATGATCCCGATACATTGGATACCATTTTCGAAATATTGGGATCGATCGGATCACTTATCGGATGGGGGATTAAAATTGCCTTAATACTCGCTATTGCGCATTTTACAATACCATCGGAAATAACACATGAAACGCGCATAAAAGAAAATATTCAACAATTAGTAAGAAACTACACTGCTGATTCATCATATAATACCGAGACCGACGTAATAGACAATTTATTTCTCAATGGCTCAATTAATCTCATTTTCGAGTTAAAATATGATATAGAGATAGAAGATCACACATTTTACGCCATAGGATACATTAAAGATAAATCAACAGGCCAACGCATTCAAGTCAGCATAGCTGCGTTCGGCATGGTAATATGGTTGAACGACTTGAATATTATTGACACATAGCATTTTCCGGCGACAATAATTATAATAGAAATGATACCCAATAACCATTGTTATTGGGTATCATTTCTATAAATGACATCATATTCAAGTGCACCAATCATATTACGGCAGAAAAATTGATACTAATAATTAATATTAAAACAATTCATAACTTTAAGGCATATCAAGTCAATACTTCTCTAAATTAATTTATATAAAACGCAAAACCATGAAAATCATTCTTTTAACTACCGCTGCGTTGCTCGCAGGAGTCCTGCAGACCGACGCCTGCACGGGCATCACGCTCCGCGTGCCCGACCGCGGCACGGTCGTGGCCCGCACCATCGAGTGGGGCGGCAGCGACCTCAACAGCCGTTACGTCGTGGTGCCGCGCGGATACCGCCAGCACTCGATGCTCCCCGACCAGAAGAAGGGCATGCTCATGCCATCTCGGTACGGATATGTGGGACTCGCCGTCGAGATGGAGCAGTTCGTCGCCGAGGGCATAAACGAGGCGGGACTCTCGGCCGGACTCTTCTACTTCCCCGACTACGGGCGATATGAGGAGTACGACCCCGCGCTGGCATCCTCGTCGGTGGCCGACCTGCAGCTCGTGGCGTGGATGCTCGGCGGATATGCCACCGTCGACGAGGTCATGCGGGCCCTGCGCGGCATCCACGTCGTAGGACTCGACCCCCGCGCCTCGACCGTACACTGGCGCATAACCGATGCCACGGGACGGCAGGTGGTGCTCGAGATAGTCGACGGACACATGCAGTTCTTCGACAGCCGTCTGGGCGTGCTGACAAACTCCCCGGGATACGAGTGGCAGATGACCAACCTCAACAACTACGTCAACCTCTACGCCGGCGCCGCCCCCGACAAGGAGTTCGGCGCGGTACGTCTGGCACCCTTCGGCGCCGGCAGCGGCATGCTCGGCATCCCGGGTGACGTGACGCCCCCGTCGCGGTTCGTGCGCGCGGCATTCTATCAGGTGACGGCGCCGCCGCGCAACACAACCCTCGAGGCCGTAATGCAGGGGTTCCAGATACTCAGCAACTTCGACATACCCATAGGCACGGAGTTCGCCGCGGGCAAGATCCCCGCCGACATACCGAGCGCCACGCAATGGACCTCGGCCACCGACATCGCCGCCCGCAAGATCTATTACCGCACCATGTACAACAGCGCCATACGCTGTATCGACCTTGCACAGATAGACTTCGGCACGATAACCTACCGCAGCGAACCGCTCGACGAGCAGAAGAGCCAGCCCGTCATCGACGTCGAGATACGGTAGTGTCATGGCATATCGCACGCCTTACGGGCGAAAAACCCGACGCAAAAGGGTACGGATCGACGAAAAAGTGTTAATTTTGTAAGCGGTGGCGCCACATGCGCCGCCGCTTTTTCACTACACTCCCTACCTGACATGAACGAAACAAAAGCCTCAACCGTCGGCGGCCGTATTATTGTAACGGCTGTCGCTTCGATCGCGCTGCTCGCCGCAGCGTGCGGTCCCGACCGTGAAAAGGTCGACTATGTAAATACCCGCATCGGCAACATAAGCCACCTGCTCGTGCCGACCTATCCGACGACGCACCTGCCCAACTCGATGCTGCGCATGATCCCCGACCACAACGAGTTCACGACGGACCGCATGGGGGGCCTGCCGCTCAACGTCCCCTCACACCGCAACGGCAGCGTGCTGATGATGATACCCTACTGCGGCGCGGCCGAGGGCCTGACGCGCAACATGAGCTACCGCTACGATCAGGAGCACTCCACGCCCGCACGCTATACGGTCTATCTTGACGACTACGGCATCGTCACCGACTTCGTGCCTGCGGCCAAGGCCGCGATCTTCTCATGCACGTTCGAGCAGCCGGGAGGCCGGTACATACAGATCGCATCCTCCGGCGGCGAGATCCACGGCGAGGGCAACGCCATGTGGGGATATGACAACTACCGCGGCATAAAACAATACTTCTATCTGGAGTTCGACTCCGCGCCCGAGGCCTTCGCCGCATCTGCGGCCGATGTCAACAGCGCCCGCTTTGCCGAGAGCACGCAGTGCGTCAAGGCCCGCTACGGCATCTCGTACATCGACGTCGAGCAGGCGGAGCGCAACCTGCGCGAGCAGATCGGCTCTTGGGATATGGACGCCATGGAGCGCGACGCCCGCACGGCATGGAACAACGTCTTGGGGCGCATCGATGTCGAGGGCGGCACCGAGGACCAGCAGATAACCTTCTATACGGCCCTCTACCGCTGCCATGAACGTATGGTATGCATATCGGAGGACGGACGTTACTTCAGCGCCTTCGACGGCAAGGTGCATGACGACGAGGGGACACCCTTCTGGACCGACGACTGGGTGTGGGATACATACCACGCCCTGCATCCGCTGCAGACGATCCTCGACCCGGAGGCCGAGCAGCAGAAGATCGCATCCTACATACGCATGTACGAGCAGTCGGGATGGATGCCCACATTCCCCTGCGTCTTCGGCGACGCCCACTGCATGAACGGCAACCACTCGGCCGCCGTCTTTGCCGACGCCCTCTGCAAGGGGCTCGACTTCGATGTGGAGCGCGCCTATGAGGGTATCCGCCATACGGTTCTCAACGAGACCATGATACCGTGGGTGCGCGCCCCCAAGACCGAACTCGACGACTTCTACCACGCCAACGGCTGGTTCCCCGCCCTGCACCCGGGCGAGCAGGAGAGCGTCGCCGCCGTCACGGGAGGCGAACGCCGTCAGGCCGTGGCCGTAACGCTGGCAGCATCGTACGACGACTGGTGCATCTCGCGTCTGGCACAGCGCCTCGGCCGCAGCGACGAATATGACTTCCATCTCGGCCGCAGTTTCAACTACCGCAACCTCTTCAACCGCCAGACGGGATTCTTCCATCCGAAGGATGCCGCCGGCGAGTTCATCGAGCCATTCGACTACATCTTCTCCGGCGGTCTGGGCGCACGCGACTACTATGACGAGAACAATGCGTGGACATACATCTGGGACGTACACCACAACATCGCCGACCTTATCGCCCTCTTCGGCGGGGAGAAGCCATTTGCCGACAAGCTCGACCGGCTCTTTGCCGAGGGGCTGCACACATCCAAGTGGCAATACTACTCGAAGCTGCCCGACTCGTCGGGCAATGTCGGACAATATGTCATGGGCAACGAGCCGAGCTTCCACATACCCTACCTATACAATTACGCCCGCCGCCCGTGGCAGACGCAGAAACGTATCCGCATGCTTATGGAGAGCTGGTTCCGCAACGACCTGATGGGCATCTGCGGCGACGAGGACGGCGGCGGAATGTCGGCCTTCTACGTCTTCTCGGCCATGGGGATCTATCCCGTGACGGCAGGCATGCCCTACTACGTCATCGGCAGCCCGATATTCGACCGCGTCACCATACACCTCGACAACGGCAAGACCTTCACCCTCATCGCCCGAAACAACTCGGCCGACAACAAGTACATACAGTCGGCGCGCCTGAACGGCAAACCCTACGACAAGAGCTACTTCTCGCACGAGGATCTGATGGCGGGCGGCACACTGGAGCTCACGATGGGCAACCGCCCCTGCCTCACATGGGCCGTGGCGGAGGATTCGGTACCTCCATCGGAGGGATCCGGCATGCGGCCCATGAGCGGCAGGTAGGACTCGCGCGGCCGGCGGCATAACATACCGCATACAAGGTAACGACAAGGTATATATACAATAAAAGATTTACGAAAGATGTACCATTTCGACAGCGACTACATGGAGGGTGCGCATCCCGCGATACTGGAGCGCCTGACCGCCATCAATTTCGACAAACACGACGGCTACGGCTGTGACTCTATATGTGACTCGGCGCGTGCACGCATACGCGAAGCGTGCGGTGCGCCCGGGGCCGAGGTTCATCTGCTTACGGGCGGCACCCAGACCAACGCCACCATGATCAAGGCTCTGCTGCGCCCCTTCGAGGGCGCTGTGGCGGCCGATACGGGACATATAAACATTCACGAGGCTGGCGCCGTCGAGGCTACGGGACACAAGGTTCTTCCCCTGCCCCACACCGACGGCAAGCTCTGCGCCGAGACCGTCGCACGATATATCGACGACTTTCGCGCCGACGGCAACCGCGACCACATGGTATGGCCCGGCATGGTCTACATATCGCAACCGACGGAGTACGGAACCCTCTACACGCTCGACGAGCTGGAGGCGCTGAGCCGCGTATGCCGCAGCCGCTCGATACCGCTCTATATGGACGGTGCGCGTCTGGGATATGCTCTCGCAGCACCGGCGTGCGACATGACCCTGCGAGACATAGCACGCCTGTGCGACATTTTCTATATCGGCGGCACCAAGTGCGGCGCCCTGCTGGGCGAGGCCGTCGTCATACCCCGCGCGGGCCTCATACCCCACCTCTTCACCACCATCAAGCAGCAGGGCGCCCTGCTGGCCAAGGGTTGGGTTCTCGGCGTGCAGTTCGACACGCTCTTCACCGACGGGCTATACCTCGACATCGCACGCAACGCCATCGACACGGCCGCACGTCTGGCCGACGGCCTCGAGGCAGCGGGCTTCCGCACGGCATTCCAACCCATCACCAACCAGATATTCCTGCGGCTCGACCCCCAGAGCCTCCAGACTCTCTCCGCCGTTGCCACATTCAGCCCGTGGGAGAAACTCGCCGACGGCACGCAGATCGTACGTCTGGCCACCAGCTGGGCCACGCAGATGGAGGAGATAGAGGCATTTTTGGCGGAACTCGGCCGCAAATAGAGAAAAAAAACGTCACGCGCGATATATTTAATCAAAAATATTACATCAAAATAGGTTCTTGTTGTTTTTTTTATTATATTTGTTATGCGATAATAAAAGCAGCAGGCCTATGAAAACCGTTCGACTACTTACAGCAGTTTTTCTCCTGTGGACGGTGCCGGCACTCGCGCAGACCGAGGTCAACAGGATTTACGACGCCTCCGAGATGATGGACAACATCGAGGTGGCAAAGAGCATGGAGGTATTCGGCAGAGCCCTCTCGTCGTATTCGCAGAGCTACCTCACCAACTATGAGTTGGGATACGCCTACTACCTTCAGGAGGATTATACCCGTGCCGGACGTATCTTCAGCCGCCTATCACGCGACATGTCGGTCGACGACCGGCTCTATCAGGTATGGGGAAACAGCTACGCCGACCGCGGAAACGACCGCAAGGCCGAGAAGATATACCGCCGCGGACTCAAGGCATTCCCCCACTCGGGAGCCCTGCACATGGAGCTCGGAGCCCTCGCATTCAAGGACAAACGCTACGACGAGGCCCTCATGTACTTCGAACGCGGCATAGAGCTCGACCCCTCGTATCCCGACAACTACTGGCGTGCCGCCGGAATATACCTCAGCTCGCCCGAGTCGGTCTGGGGGATGATCTATGGCGAGATATATATGAATATGGTGTGCAACGGCGAACAGAACATGGAGGTGAGCCGTCTGCTGGCTGAGGCATACGACTCGAACATCTGGCACGAGAAGAACGACAGCGGGCAGGATCTCATATACATAAGTTTCTCGGAAAACAACTCGATATGGTACGACGAGACCCTCAAGGTGATGCGCTTCCCGTACGGCGTGGCCGTATATGAGCCCACGCTGGGCAATGCCGTAGTCAAGGTGGGGCTGCCGCCATTCTCGGTCGACAATCTCTGCCGCATACGCGACATCTTCGTCGACGAATACTTCTCCGAACCTAACGACTACGGATACGTATATCCCAACCTGCTATTCGACCGCCAGCGCCAGATCAAGCAGGCGGGACACATGGAGGCATACAGCCGTTGGATCCTGCGCGGGAGCGACCCCGAAGCCTTCAATGAGTGGTGTGCCGACAACAAAGAGCAGTGGCGCGCCTTCGTCGAGTGGTTCAACTCCCACGAACTCACCGTCGACGACGAACACAACTTCCGCAGCTGGCAATACACCGCCAAGCTCCCAGACAAATAACGTCGTCTTACCGCCCGAGGGCAGAGAGGGAAAATGCTGAGGAACCGAGGGCGAGAGGGTGTGAATGAGGGTGTGAATGAGGGTGTGAATGAGGGTGTGAATGAGGGTGTGGATGAGGGTGTGGATGAGGATGAGAGGGATAGAAAGAGGACGTCAGAGAAGAAGGGAGAGGGGCGAGGAGAGAGCAAGGAGGAGACGAGGAGAGAGCAAGGAGAGAGCGAGGAGAGAACAGAGAACAAGGAGAGAGAAAAAGGATTTGATGGTAAGAATATAATAGATTTGGGGTTGACCCTACCAAGCATAATAATTATATAATGGGGATGCGGAGAGATGGTGCCACAGAATGCAATTCATGACATGGAAGGATGATTGAGGTACTATTTTGGACGTAGAAACATACAGAGAGAAGTTGTAGATTTATCGGAAAGGATCGGTATCACTCTTCGCTCCCCTTCCCCGACCGACGGGGCCGGATAACGAACATGCAGCAAAAGGGGGCTGATACAAAAACAGTGAACGGTACGGCACGGGAAGAATGAAAAACTCCGTAAAGTATATAAGCATATACAGGGAGGCATGGGTATGACATAGAGGTATGTGTATGGAATAGAGGCAAGGCTAAATAGGCATACGGCAAGAGATGAAAAACAAGATAAGAGATTCACGATACAAACAAACATATAAAGCAACCGATAAATAGGGACAAGGGACAAGGGACAAGGAGAGGGCTCCGCATAGCGTTCGGGCGGCAATGGATGCAATCGGGTAAACGAAAATTCTTTTGGACGAAAAACATCTGGATACAAACGATCATATGCAATTCATTGGACGCAGATAAGGAGGTTACGACAGCCGCACAACGCTTTTGGATGCAAGGAGAAGAGATTACAGGGTAAAACGGCGGACAGCCCTCTCCCGTCCCATTTAAGACCCGACCCGCATACATATCTATCCTATCCGCACACATATCTATTCCATAAGGTGACCACACGCAGCGGCTCGTCCGCCGTGTATCGCTATACACCCTCCCCGCAACGTTGATTGCGGGGAGATTTTTTGTGGCAGCACATTACACCTCGTCCCGTGGAAAATATTATCGGCGTATGCCCCGCCCCGCGCAAAGATCCGATGTAAAAAATCCTCACAAAAAAATCGGAGACAAAAGTCGACACAAACGATCAATGTGAACAATCGGCACGAATGGCCGGCAGACGCCCCGCAATCGAGACATCAACCAATATAAATAATAGACACAGCCTCTGCAACAACGCAATACTCATGAAAAGATATCCATCAGAGGCCGGACATGCAGGCAAAACGCCCCATTTTCTGCATATATGATGAATATCGCAGACCGCGGGACAAAATTACGCCCTGCGCGTGAGACTTTGCGCCCGACTTTTGCTATATTTGTGACCGTCGGTTTGCGGACCGGCAATTTCACACTCCCAACATATATGAGCGAAGAATCGAGAGCCTCCTTCGGAGGCAAGATAAGCGCTATACTCGTCGCCGCGGGCAGCGCGATAGGTTTGGGAAGCATCTGGCGCTTCCCCTACATGGCCGGCGAGCATGGCGGCGCCGCCTTCCTGCTGGTATATCTGCTTTGTGTCTTCGTGGTGGGCATACCCGTTATGCTCGCCGAGTTCGCCGTGGGCCGAAAGACTCACCTCAATGCCGTAGGTGCTTTCCGCTCCCTGTCGAAACGCTGGAAGTGGGTCGGGTACAACGGCGCGCTGGCCGCACTCTTCATATCGGGATACTACTACATCGTGGCCGGATGGTCGCTCGAATATCTCGTCAGCTCACTCTTCGGCCCGCTCTACACATCCTCGGAGAGCTTCACCGCACAGTTTGCCGACTTTCAGGCATCCCCGCGGCAGGCAATATATACCGTCGTATTCATACTGCTCACGCACATGATCATCATCCGCGGCGTGGAGAAAGGTATCGAGAAGGCCGCCAAGGTGATGATGCCCGCACTCTTCATAATCCTCATCGTCATGGCCGTACGCGTGGCATTCATGCCCGGCGCCGCCGAGGGATACCGTTTCTTCCTGAAGCCCGACTTCAGCGAGGCATTCGCCCCGAAGACCATATTCACGGCAATCGGACAGGCTTTCTTCTCGCTCTCGGTAGGCATGGGCTGCATGGTCACATACGCATCATACTTCAAACGCGACAACAACCTCACCACAACCGCATTCAGCGTCTCGCTGCTGACGCTGCTCGTGGCCGTGCTGGCAGGTCTGGTCATATTCCCCGCCGTCTTCAGTGCGGGGCTCGAACCGACGGAGGGGGCCTCGCTCATATTCGTCACCCTGCCCGAGATATTCAAGGGCATGCCCTTCGCGGCGCTCTGGTCGGCCGTGTTCTTCATATTGCTGACGCTCGCATCGCTTACATCCACAATATCGTTCCACGAGGTGCTGACAGCATACTTCGCCGAAGAGCACAAGCTCTCACGCAAGAACGCCACACGTCTGACCTCGGCGCTCTCGGTAGCGCTCTGCGCCCTGACGCTCGCATTTACCTTCGACATCAACATCGGATCGTGGCTGCACCTCGAGGATATATCCTTCTTCGAGATATTCGACTACACCACAGCCAACATACTCATGCCGCTGGGCGGCCTGTTCACCTGCATCTTCGCCGCTTGGTACATGAAACCTTCGTTCCTGCGGGGCGAGATGACAAATTACGGCGAGCTTCGCGGCCGGGCCTTCCCGCTGCTGCGCTTTACGCTGCGATACATCACCCCGCTGCTGCTTATCTACATCTTCGTCTGCAACCTCGGGCTGCTTTAACATTGCAGCCCCGCTCCGCCCGCAATGACAGCACGAAGACAGTCACATGAGGGCCGACCTGTGGAGAGAGAATTTTTCACGGAGACAGTCAAGACATACCCAAGCACAACAGCCGGCTGAGAATACAAAAAGCTCCGCTTCCCGAATGGGATGCGGAGTCTTTCATCTGCCTGCGAATAGTCTCGGCTCGTTATGCCTTTGAAGCCAGAGGCTCGGCAACCTCGTATGTACGGGCGCCCAGCTCCTTGTCGATCATATAGAGGCCCAGCTTGTCCTCACCGATCATCTTAAGCTCGCCGATAATATCCGCGGCGCTCTGCTCCTCCTCGACCTGCTCGTCGACAAACCATACCAGCATGTTCGACGAAGCGCGGTCGCTGTCGGCCTCGGCAATGCCACACAGGTCGTTGATCATGGCCGTAACCTCCTTCTCGTGCGAGAGCGTATCCTCGAACATCTCCAGAGGCGAGGCCCACGACGTCGTGACAGCCGCTATGGGCGCCAGCTCCACGCGCGCACCGCGCGAAAGCAGGTAGTTTATCAGTATCTGTGCGTGGTCCTGCTCCTCCCTGTACTGTACGGCAAACCAGTTGGCCACACCCTTGAGACCCTTGTCGGCGGCATCCATCGACATCGAAAGATACAAATAGGCCGACCACATCTCGGCATTGATCTGCGCATTGAGCGCATCGTGCATCTTCTTACTCAACATAGCTGTAATTTTTTATAAGTTTTGCTTATCGTTTTTTCTTTGACGCAAAAATAAACAATAAAACGATGCGTTGTTCGACAAAAGTCAAATCGCGGCATCGTTTTTACCTATCGCACCATAAGCTTAACTTATACAGCCCATACAACAGATATGCCGGAGATTGCCGTATGCGTATCACCCCCTTACATATACAAACTCACCGTTCTGGCGACGGTAGCTGAGCGACACATCGCCGTCCTGACGTTCATAGGTCGACATCGTCGAGACGCGGCCGTCGCGCAGCACCGAGAAACGTATGCGCAGATAATCATATCCGTCGCGCTCGAACTCGACGTTCGCCGCCTCGCCCATGCCGTAGCCGCGCAGGATGTATGTAAACCTGAGGCTGGTGCCGTACTGCTCGACCTCGGTGATCTCCGCCTCGTCGTGCGTGAAGAGCAGTTCCAATGCCCGCCGCGCTATGCCGCGCACCTCCGAGCGCCATCCCTCGGGGCAGCCTATGCCGCGGCACGACGAGATGTAATCCTCGATCTCGCCGTAGAGATAATCTCGCAACATGTTGCGAATGTTGCCTTTGCCCAATGATTCCATAAGTATTCCGGTTTTTAAGGTTCGACATCCGTACGCACGCCGCAGCATACGCAGCACACGCAGCACACGCACCGAACATACTGTATCCATTTACAAAAATATGCATATCATCGTAACCGCCCAAATCCCGACGCGACAAAATCGCCCGCAAAATCACATGCCGCACGCCACGCCATATCACATTGCCCGCCATAATCCGCACACGGCACATCCCCTTGCCGCGGGAGCTTGCCCGACCGACGCGGCGGCTGCGCCGAAAAAAGATTGGCGAAGCGGATAATTGCACTTTTTTTTATAATTTTGCAAAGATTTTGATGTGCAACGGAATAATGCCGTAAAGACAAACGTAACAATATCATAAACCGAATAAAACAGACTCAAGCTATGGCTGATTTCATCTATCAGGAACCCTATCCCATCGAGAAGGATACCACTGAGTACCGCCTTCTGACGAAGGATTACGTTAAGGTCGTCGAGTGCGACGGACGTAAAATACTGAAAGTAGACCCCAAAGGTTTGGAACTGCTCTCGAAGGAGGCCTATGCCGACGTATCGTTCTACCTGCGTCCGGCACACCTTGCTAAGCTCGCATCGATACTCGAGGATCCCGAAGCCTCGGACAACGACAAGTTCGTCGCCTACACCATGCTTCTCAACCAGACGGTAGCGGCCGAGGGCCAGCTGCCCACGTGTCAGGATACGGGTACGGCCATCTGCATAGCCCACAAGGGCGAGGATGTATATACGGGTGCCGACGATGCCGCCTGCATCGCCCGCGGCGTATATGAGACATACAAGGACCGCAACCTGCGCTACTCGCAGGTAGTACCTTTCTCGATGATCGACGAGAAGAACTCGGGCACCAATCTCCCCGCACAGATCGACATCTACGGCGGCAAGCCCGGCATGGAGTACGAGTTCCTCTTCATCA
>OODG01001701.1_pt1 | contig 14600 bp, 9 predicted proteins | sample 1671621 | NCBI WGS metagenome assembly OODG01 (sample SAMN06348175, study PRJEB24527) | human gut metagenome | biome: human gut; feature: ankylosing spondylitis patient; material: feces | host: Homo sapiens | place: China | collected 2015-10 | reverse complement strand
TGCGCAACTCAATCGCGCGGAAGGGTCAAGGGAGGAACTCCCTTGCGGAGTCCAGAGGCAGGTTTGAGGATATTTTCCGCCTTGCACTATACATTCACAGCGTGAATCCCGACTACAAAATCTTTCTCCGCCACCACCCATATATTCCGGCATGGGATACGAATTTATATTGTATATAATATAATTTGCCGACGGCAAGTCGCCGTACAGGTTTTATACAAAACAAAAATGCATCAGACCTTTTCGGGATCTGATGCATTTTTTAATAATTTCAGTTATGTCTTTTTATTCGCTTACGAACAAGTGACAAACACCGCCAAATCATAATCTAAAATCAATGATTATTTTTTAGTTACTGTAAGTGCGCCTGTTGTCTTGTTGAAACTGAATGTATATGTACCGCCTGTTGCGATAAGTGTTGCATTAGCTGTATAAGAGCTCTTGAGGTTCTTTGTACCGCTGTCAACAATCTTTGCAGCGGTTGTGTATGCTGTACCGTAGTTATAAATCTTGAATGAGTATGTACCTTCACCAAGCTTTACTGTACCCTTTGCAACATTGCTTTCGCCGCCCTTGTCATCAAGAACGAGGTTGATGTCGCCCGATACATGAACATCATCAGCTTTTTCATCCTTTGCAGGAACATAACCTACAACGAGTTTCTTTGTTTTTGTGTTGAGTGTGAATGTGTATGTACCGCCTGTTGCGTTGAGTGTGAGGTAGCTTGAATACTTGCTGTTGAGTGTAAGTGAAGCTCCGTTTGTTGTGTCGTTGATTACCTTGTTGTAACCGTAAGCCACATTACCTGCAGAAAGCTTGAACTTGTATGTGCCTGCTGCAAGATATGTTGAACCAACTGCGACAGTCTTGCCTTTTACAGGTGAAAGAATTGTGTTGAGGTCACCGATGAGGTACTCATTCGGGAGGTTCTTGTCATACTTAACAACGAGTGTGTTTGTCTTTGTGTTAACCTGGAATGTGTATGTACCGCCTGTTGCAACGAGTGTTGCGCTGCTCTTGAACTTCTTGTTGAATGTAAGACCCTTTGTTGCGTCTGTAAATGCCTTACCGTAACCGAGAAGTGTACCGTAGTTATCAAGCTTGAATGTGTATGAACCCTTCTGAAGGGCGATTGTTCCGCCTACTTTGTCTGTACCGATTGCTGTAAGCTTGAGCTTGATGTTGTCGCCGTATACATAGTAGCCGTCTGTAGGAACATCAGAAGGAGCAACTGTTGTCGGCTGTGTTGCCGGCTGTGTTGCTGTTGTTGGCTGTGTTGCTGTTGTCGGCTGTGTTGCTGTTGTAGGCTGTGTTGCTGTTGTGGGCTGAGGAGCTGTTGTAGGCTCTTCACCCTGAATGAGAACTGCCTTTGCAGTAAATGCAGCACCTGCTACTTTGTTAACACTATTGTCAATATAATCGATGTCCTTCTTTTCACTTTCGAAGAAATCCTTATATGTATCAGCCTCTGTACCTGTAAGATAATCAACATTGAGATTTACTGTTGTGTCACCGCTGCCTACAACATCAAATGTAAATGTGCAATAAACATTCTCTGACTTGAAGTTGAAAAGATCAAGGCTTGAGCAGGTGAAGAGAACCTTATTTGTAAGGCTTGGATTCCAAACGATGCTTCTCTGGAATACAGGGAAAACCTTTTCCCTTGTATTTGTTGATGCAAGCTTGAGAACCTTGCTGTCGTATGTAAGACTGCTCTGTGCATTAACGATCATGTGATCTGCCTTGAGAAGGTAAGTAACAACAACCTGCTCTGTCTGTGCATTGTAATCATACGAAACAGGATCTGCCACATTTGATGTAACATTGATCTTGTTGCCTGCACTTGTTTCTTCGCTTGTTTCGGCAGCACTTGCTGAGAAAGGCAGAGCTGTGAACATGCACAGCACCATCATTACCGCAAGAACCACAGAAAGCTTTTTCTGAATTTTTTTCATACTTGCTGCTCCTTTAATAAAATAAAATTACCGTTCGCCACAGTTTTGTGGCAATACTTCTAAGCTTCGGAAACTTTAACAGTACAAAATTTCCGAGGACAACTAAATTATAGCACATTTAAGTTGTTCGGGCAATGAATCTGTTATTCTTTTAACGGAAATGTTTTAGCTAAAAATCTGTGCAAAATAACGGTGAAATTGTTGCATTGTACAAATTTTCGTGCTTATTATTGTGTATATTGCCTTTTTATCGACAGTTTTTACATATATTGACAATTACAATATAAGAAATTTCAGTGTTTTACGCCTGTTCATTTCATATAAAAAACAAAAGCCCGAATTCGAGAAATATCGGATTCGGGCTTGCTTATTATCAGAATTTATCAGAATGATTTAAAAAGCTCAATTGCTTTTGCGGGATCTGCGGCTCTGAAAACGGCTGTTCCCGCAACGCACACATCAACGCCTGCCTCTGACGCCTGCTCAATGGTATCTCTGCCGATTCCGCCGTCAGCCTCAATAAGGATATTGTTCAGACCTCTGCGTTGGCATTCCCTCTTGATTTCCTTAACCTTCGGCATCATCTCGGGCATAAAGCTCTGTCCGCCAAAGCCCGGCTCAACCGTCATAACAAGTACAAGGTCAAGCTTTTCAAGATACGGAAATACTGTCCAAGCAGGAGTGTTTGGCTTTAGAACAAGTCCGGGTTTGATTCCTCTTGACTTGATTTTTGCAATTGTATCATCAATGTCAGAGTCGCATTCAACATGGAAGGTGATGATATCCGCACCTGCATCGGCAAAATCGTCAATATATTTAAGCGGATCGCTTATCATAAGGTGAACATCAAACGGGCGGTTTGAGAACTTTCTTACCGCCTTGATTATGGGAGCGCCAAAGGTTATGTTCGGAACAAAGTGACCGTCCATAACATCAAGATGCATCCAATCGGCACCCGCCAGATCCATTCTTTCAATTTCTTCACCCATTTTTGAAAAGTCACAAGACAAAAGTGACGGAGCTATTTTCATATTTTACATCCTTTCCTACGGTTTTTGGACAGCCGGAGCAAAAACAGCGGCGGCGCCCCAGAACAACGCATAAATCAATACTTCAAGCGAACCCATAACCTGTACGCCGGCATAAAGCGAAAGTGTTGATGCAACGAGCAATCCGAAAATTACGGCAATCAGCTGAATTATGATTGAAAGCGAAATATTGTGCTTGATTTTTACGCAACCCGTAACTGCACGGGCAAGCGATGCGGCTTTGCCGTTTGTAATGAGATATGAACGGGAGGTTTCCTCAACCGTATCCTCAGCCTCCTTGAGAACATTTCCGAGCCCTGTCGGAAGCACCTTGATACTGCGGTAGAACAAATCGTAGAGTTTTGCAACAAGGTCATTTGTAACATTATAATCGGTTGTTCTTATGAGGAAGCTTATGCCGTTGGTTTCGGCTCTCTGCATTTCAGCCTTGAGCTGAGCGTCGGGAGTGTATCTTGTAACAAACATTGCAACAAGTCTGCCTGCTCTTGACAGGTATGTAACCTGTCTGCCCCGAGAAGTATATTTCTCCTCATATTCCATATTCGGAACTTCCACGCTGTACTTTTCCATAAGCGTGCGTGAACCCACAAGGATTCTTTCGCTCTTAATCCATCCCACAAGTCCGATTTCATCCTCATAAAGAACGCTTTCAACCTCGGGAAGTGTTTCCTCGGTTTCTGCAACTACCGAATCAAAAGCATTTGCAATCGGATTCTGAGCCTCTTTAAGAATTGCAATTCCGCAGAGAAGAGATTCGTCAATGCTGTAATCCTCAAAGGTTTTGATGCCCTCAAGCGAGATTGACTCGGCAGGGAACAATTCATTTGCATCTATCATTATAGCCGTACTGTCGCAGAACTGCTTTACCGACGGATAACCCGAAAGCATTGAGCCGTAGGAGAGCAGAGTTTTGCAGAGCTTTCTCACGGGGGCATTAACAGAAAGAAGTGTTGCCACAGGCACAGACACCGCCGTAATAAGCGCAAATGCATTCAAAGCATCTGCAAATGACAGCTTAACAACACCGTACATTACCGCAATGATTATTGATGCAATTGTTGTTATCGGGGCAAGCTTTGACGCCAAATCCTCGCTCGGATCGGGTGCATAAGATATTTTGAGAAAGTTTGACGGAAATTCGGTCTTGTGCTGATAGGCAATTATCGGACGGTCGGCGGCAGTACCGCTCATCATCTGCATTGCAACAGACTCGTTGTTGTAAATTTTTGACGCATATTTCTGTCCCTTTGACGAAACAAACTTAAAATTGTCCTTTACACGAAGAACCATATACAGCTTTCCCACATTATTGGCAAAGAACGCAAGCATAGGAATTACCGTGTAGTAGTTCACATGAAATCCGTTCAAATCGCCAAGGCAGAAGAATGAAACAATTATCTGAACCATTCCTGCCGCACCTGCAACGGCAACGGCTGTATCGGAATTACCTTTGATATGCACAAGCGGTGAAAGTCCGCTCATCATTGCCACACGGTTCAGCACAAGCGACGCCGCCATAAGAATAAACAGCAAAATTGCGTATGCCGCCGGTGCAAAAGGAACTGCCGAACATATTGCACTCGGAAAAATTCTTGTAACGATTGTGAGAACAACCACAACTGCGGCAATTATTCCCGACAACAGACTTCTCATAAAGAGCTTTCTTATATTATGATTCAGCTCATAGAGAATACTTTTTTCGTCCTCCTCGCCTGTATAATCCTCAACAGGCTTTGAATTTTCCTCTTTTACGGTATCGTTATCGTCGGATTCATCCTTTGAAAAGATTCCGACAAGGGCAGAAATAACCTTTTCGCCTATAGGGCGGTTATCCTTATGCTTTTCCTCGGTCGGGGCAATCTCCTCATCAACGATTGTCGGCTCGGGACGAAGCACATGAGCGATTACCGAAGGATTCTTTGAACGCACATACTCCTCATACTCATTCGCTACAACCTCGGAAAATCTGCCTGCCTTGACATTGAGAATATTTCTCGGTTCATCTGGACGATACACGGGAACTTTTGCAACCACCTTGCGAGGCGGTTTTTCGGTATTTGGAAACTGATGAACGGGAGTCTGCGAAGCCTCTTTCTTTTCTTTGGGTTCGGTCTTTTCCTTTGGCTTATCCTCGGGAATGTCGATATCTATGGTATGGTAGCTTTTAATTTCAGCCTCGTCACGAAACTGGTCAACCTCTCCGAGCACTTCGCCCGAAAATTCTGTGTTTTCATCATACTCAGGTGTGAGGGTAACTATCTTATTTTCTTCCTCGGCGGCTTTTTTCTTTGCCTCCTCATACTCACGCTTGGCCTTTTCGGCTTTTTCAGCAGCCTTTTTTTCAGCCTCTGCTTTAAGCTGTTCGGGAGTTACAAGGTCATCGTCATTTCCGTCCATTATAAGCTCTGCCTGCATTGTGGCGGCAGTCTTATCCCCGACTATTGAGTTTGAAGTATCAGGTTCGGATTCATCAAGCGGATTTGTATTTTTTAACCTCGGCTTTTTATCGGCATTGCTGAAAATCTCTTCAATCTTCGGCTTTGCACGGTATTTCTGTGCCGTCTGCTCCATTCGTTCCTGATCGGCAAGATAGTGGGTTTCTTCGAGTATGCTCTCGATTTCAAGCTCTTTAAGCCTGTCCTTGTCCATATCAGCCAAAGCATTCACTCCTTTTTATTTACTCTCGGGCAGATAGTTAGATTTATCGGAAACTATGCCGCCCGAGCGGTACTCTCTGTTTTTACAATCTTTGACATTTAAACACACAACTTTGATAACATCAAATGATTTTATTTAAACATAAAATTTCATCAAGGCGGGCGTCCAATGAACGCCCCTACATACTTTCATAAATTTTACATTTTCAATTTTCAAAATCAGCGGTTTTTCATCGCTTTGTACATCAAAATTCCTGCGGCAACCGACGCATTAAGGGAATTTATCTGACCTTTCATGGGCAATGACGCTATTACATCGCACTTTTCACGGACAAGTCTTGAAATGCCCTTACCTTCGTTGCCGATAACAATTGCACACGCACCCGAAAAATCACACTCGTCATAATCCGTGCCGTCCATATCTGCGCCGTAAACCCACACGCCTTTTTCTTTGAGTTCATCAAGTGTAACTGCAATATTGGTCACCCTTGCAACACGCATATATTCAATTGCGCCTGCAGACGCTTTGGCAACCGTGTAGCTTAAACCGGCACTTCTGCGTTTCGGAATAATAATTCCGTGAACTCCGGCACATTCTGCGGTTCTGATTATTGCACCGAGATTATGCGGATCTTCAACCTCATCAAGCACAACAACAAACGGAGCTTCGCCCCTGCTTTCGGCATATTCGAGGATTTCGTCAACCGTTGAATAATCCTTTGCCGCCGCAAATGCGACAATACCCTGATGAGTTGCGCCGCCGCTCACATAATCAAGCTTTGTGCGGTCAACCTCCTTAACGGGAATTTTCTTGTCACGGGCTTTTGCGAGGATTCCCACAATCGCACCGCTCTTTTCACCCTTTGCAACAAGAATTTTGTCAATCGGGCGGTTACTGCGAACAGCCTCACTTACAGGATTTCGCCCTGCAATCACATCAGGCTTTTGTTCTGTATTTTCAAATCTTTCGTTTTTCATCATAATCAGCCTTATTAGGTTTCCTTTTTATTTTTTGTGTCTGCATGGGACACACCGCTTCATTTTGCTATCTATTATAACATAACAATTCAAATTATTAAATACTTTTAAGCCATTTGTTTTTAAAAACTCAAACTCTGTACAATGTATCAAGAGCAATCGCTCCGGAGTCGATGTATTCGGGAATTATGCCGTACATTCCCGTTTGTATGTCCTCAAAAAGTATCATATGCGGAGGGAACACGGTAAAACTGCAGTACACGGCAATCAAAAGCAACATCATAAACACGCAGGGCAAAAAAAGCTGTTCAATTTTTCTTTCGCCGTATTCAAGCCTTGCGCTGAGTGCAAACGCAGAAAAACACACGGCAATTGCACAAATGAACCTTGGCAGACCTGCACTTTCAACACCGAGTGCATAGATTAGCAGATATGACGCAAGACAGAATATTCCGACAAACCACAGCGAAATTATTCTTGACACGGCAAAGCGATGGAATCCCGAGCGTTTTCCGATTGCCTCAACAAGACTCCACACAAGGTAGGAAAGCATGACAACCTTGGTCTGCTCCCACATACTGCCGTTTACGGCACCGAAAAATATGCCGAGCAACGCACCGTTTGTCAGGGAATAAAGATTTTTGAACACAATTATCATCAGCGGAACAATGACAAGCCCCCAAAGTCTTATTTTCACGGTTTCCTTTTTCATAAAACACACCTCGCCGATGTATTTTATGAGTATAGATTGTCATATATTACCTTGTCACAATTTGAATCGCAGAAAAAAATGTTTTTTTGAATCACGAATTTGCGATTTATTTTTCTAAATTTGCACTTATACATTCTGTATAACTCAACATTTTAAACATCAATGTGGAAAACTATGTTGAAAGTGTTGAAAGTGATGTTAAAAAATCCCGATACTACACGAAGTTTACAAAGTTGTAACTTTTAACATTAAAAAAATAGGTTTTCCACATTTTTGGATACAGGATTGTAACGGGGAAATTAGATTACATTCTGTATAATCCACATGTCAAGTGGTATTTTTTGCTTTTTTTCAACATTTTTAATTTACAGAAAATGTTTTATAAAATCAAAAAAACAGGCACACCGCCGTGTACCTGTAAATTTCGTGTTAAATTGTCGGCTTTTAGTTTCTGAGAAGATGAATCGCCGTTTCAGCTTTCTCAATAATCCTCAAATCATTATCATAGGAGCACATTTTTCGTGCCTGTTGCAAATCAACCCAAATATAACTGTCAATTTCCTCCTCCTGAATTTTGACATTATCCGTAAATGCCTGTGCAAGGAAAAAGACAACCCGTTTGCGAATTTTACCGAAAGGACAGTATTCGCTGATTTCACGAAAGCCCTTTTCAATCACGACATCAAGACCTGTTTCCTCTTTAATTTCACGGATTGCTGTCTGATGTTCGTTTTCACCGTCTTCAATATGCCCCTTCGGAAAGCTCCAATATCTGCCGTTGCTGTTCTTTACAAGCAGAATTTTCGTGTTCTGTCTGCTTTTGTAGAAGATAACCGCACCGCACGACTTTTCGTAAAGGCACACAATGCTTTTCAGCTTAATATTTTTCAGCTTTGAAAGCACCTGTCGCAGTTCCGGCTCATAAAACACCTCACCGTATTGTGAGATTATCGGACGCTCGCCGTCAAGGCCGTCAAATTCGGCAACGGCAACCACAATGCCCTCAAAATATTCTGTTACGGGTTTGTGCGAAATCACATACGCACTTTTACAGCGTCCTGAAACGGAGGTAATTTGTGCCGAATACAGCTTATCGCTTATTTTTCCGAACACGCTCACCTTCACGCTGTCTGCTATCATCGGCATACACCTCCTTACAAGAATTTACCCGATATGATATCAGTTAAAAAGTCCGCTCATACTGTCAAGCTGAACCTGAGTGTTGGCACTCATTACACCGTTCATAAAAAGCACCTCGTCAATTCCGTTGGTTTTGCAGTAATTAACAAGATTCTGTTTGAAATATCTGAAGTCGATAACATGAACTTCTTCGTAGTTATTGGTGAGATACGGAACAAAAGCGTTGCCGTAGCTTTCCTTTACAACGGCAATCTTCTTGCCTGCCGCCGCATTTTCCGAAGCTGATTTCAGAACAGTGAGAGCATTATCACCCATAACAAATACACCGTAGGTGTTTGAACCGCCCTCTGCGGTTTCATAGTAGGGACTGTCATAGCTTGCGGAAGAACCGTCTGCCTGTGTGATATTCATTGTTACATTATAAGGGAACTTCCAATAACTTACCGTATCGCTGTCAAGACCGTCTGCCGAGTTGGTAAACGAGCCTGTAAAGCCGTCAATCTTCTGTTCCTTGCAATCATCAAGCGAAAGAACGGGCAAATCTTTTGTATCGGCAAATGCTGTGTAAGCATAGTAAGCGCCGAGGCCTGTCCAATGGTGGTCGCTCTTAAAGTAGATGTAATCCGTATTATGTTCCGCAAGACGGTTGTAGCAGTTAATCGGAGTTACCTTGTCGGAAAGAGCCGCATAAGCCGCCTTGATGTTGTCAGCCTGTGAGGTTGACGGAGCGTCGCTGTCTTTGAGTCTTTGCGGAAGTCCCATTTCGGTATGGTTAGGAACAATCATATCATAAACCTTTACAGAACTGCCGAACTTGTCTGCAAAGCCGTTGATTGTCCGAGCATAGTTCTGCGCTCTTGCATCATCACTGCTGAACAATTCGTAGCCTGTTTTGTTCCACACATAAATGCTGTATGAAAGAGTTCCGTTTTTATTGTCGTCCTTTATGCTCGGTGTCATAAAGTATGCAGGGGAAAGCTCGTCCCCTTTGTCAGCGGTCGGAGATTTTGCGGTTTCATCGGGAGATGCCGTTGTACCCACTGTTCCCGTGGGAACGCTTGCAAGGGCATCTTCCTTTGAACAACCCTTAAAAATTGAAGTTATAATAAAAATAATAACAAACAGAATTATCAATGCGCTCGCAACGATAATAATTCTGTTTCTGGTTCTTCTTTTGTTTCTTCTTTTTACAGGTCTTCTGACGGGACGCTGTGATGACGGTCTTGCGGCATAGCTTGCAGGACGGCGCTGTTGCTGTCTGCGACGATATTCACGGGAATCAATGCTGTCATCGAAATTATCAAGATCAAAATAATCGTAATCGTTTCTTCTGCTCATAGTGTTACTCTCCCAAACCGAAGAATTTTAAATTCAATTTGAATTCAATGAATTATATAAGTGTATTAATTACTCGCAGTGTACTCCTGTTTGAATCAAAGCAAGCCTTGCTCTGACCGTAAGGACATTATCATTTAGATTATACAACAGAAACTCATCAAAAACAATACAAAAAGCACAAAAAATACAATTTCCGTGAATTAACATTTACAAACGCAAAATAATAAATTACACATTTTTTGAATAAAATCGCAGTAAAAACAGTCAAATTTCTTGAACATATATGCAATTCGTGATAGAATTACAGGGTATGGACTTTGAAAAAATCCTTATCATCTTAAAAGGAGATATTTTTATGGAATACAGGTTTTCCGACAGGGTTTCAAGCCTGAAGCCGAGTGCTATCAGAGAAATTTTCAAATATGCCGCCGATCCGAGCGTTGTGTCGCTTTCGGCAGGAAACCCGTCGCCCGATGCATTTCCTGTAAAGGAGATTGCGGAAATCTCGGCAAAGGTTTTTGCAGAAGATCCGATTTCGGTTTTACAGTACAGCGTTTCGGAGGGTTACACTCCGCTGAGAAAGCACCTTACGGAATATATGAAAAAGGAGCATAACACAGGCTCTGACAATGACGACATTCTCATCACAACAGGCGCACAGCAGATTATGGATTTATGCTCAAAGGCTCTTGTAAACGAGGGCGATGTTGTTATCTGCGAGGCACCGTCATTCATCGGTTCGCTCAACACATTCAGAAGCTACAACGCAAAGCTTGCAGGTGTTCCCGTTGAACCTGACGGTATGAGCACAGAAAAGCTTGAAGAGGCTTTAAAAGCCAATCCGAACGCAAAGCTCATTTACACAATTCCGAATTTTCAAAATCCTTCGGGTGTTACAATGAGCCTTGAAAAGCGTAAGAAAGTTTATGAGCTTGCCAAAAAATACGGTGTTCTCATCATTGAGGACAACCCGTACGGCGACCTGCGTTACAGCGGTGAATATGTTCCGAACATAAAAAGCTTTGATACGGACGGAATTGTAATCTATGCCGGTTCATTCTCAAAGGTAATTTCACCGGGTATGCGTGTTGCTTACACAATTGCACCAAAGCCGATTTTTCAAAAGCTTGTTGTGTGCAAACAGGGCAACGATGTACATACAAATATCTGGTCACAATATGTATGCGATGAATTCATCACAAAGTATGACTTTAACGCTCACCTTGCAAAGCTTCGTGAAATCTACACAAAGAAAGCGAATTTCTGCATGGAGCTTCTTGACAAATACTGCGCGCCGAAAATCACATATCATAAAATTGACGGCGGTCTTTTCATTTGGTGTGACTTGCCCGAGGATATTGATATGCCGAATTTCTGCAAAGAACTCGTTCTCAAAAAGGTTTGCGTAGTTCCGGGCAACGCATTTTTAACTGACGAAAACGAAACCTGTCACAGTTTCAGAATAAACTTTTCAACACCGACTGACGAACAGCTTGAAAGAGGAATAAAAATCCTCGGCGAGTATGCAAACAGTCTTTAACCACGGAGGGGAATAATGGAAAATCAAACAAAAAAAGAGGTTGTATTCAGCGCAATACAGCCCAGCGGAACAATTACACTCGGAAACTATCTCGGTGCGGTTCGTAACTGGGTTACAATGCAGAACGAATACAACTGCATTTACGCTCTTGCAGATTTGCACACAATCACGGTAAGACAGACTCCTGCCGTTATGCGTAAGAATATAATTGACGCTTATGCTTCAATTATGGCTTGCGGTATTGATGTTGAAAAAAGCCTTTTCTTCATTCAGAGTCATGTTCACACTCACGCAGAGCTTGCGTGGGCGCTCAGCTGTTACACACAGTTCGGCGAGCTTTCAAGAATGACGCAGTTCAAGGACAAGTCTGCAAAGCACGCCGACAACATCAACGCCGGTCTTTTCACATATCCCGTACTCATGGCTGCCGACATTCTTCTCTATCAGGCTGACAAAGTGCCTGTCGGTGCAGACCAGAAACAGCACATTGAAATTACAAGAAACATTGCAGAGCGTTTTAACGGTATTTACGGCAATGTGTTTAAGATTCCTGACGGTTTCATTCCAAAGAACGGTGCAAGGGTTATGAGTCTTCAGGACCCAACAAGAAAGATGAGCAAGTCCGATGAAAATGTCAACGGCTGTGTACATCTTCTTGATGCACCCGAGGTTATAATGAAGAAGTTCAAGAGAGCCGTTACGGACAGCGAGGCAAAGGTTCGCTATGCAGAGGGCAAAGACGGCGTAAATAACCTTATGGCAATTTACAGCGCAGTTACAGGTCTTTCATATGAGCAGATTGAAAGGGATTTTGACGGCAAGGGCTACGGCGATTTCAAGACAGCGGTAGGCGAGGCAGTTGTTGAAGAACTCAAACCGATTCGTGAACGCTACGAAAAGCTTGTTGCAGACAAGGCATATCTTGAAAGCTGTTACAGAAAAGCAGATGAAATTGCCCTTAAAATCAGCAGCCGCACAATGGGCAAGGTTATGAAGAAAATCGGGTTTATTTAAACCCGAACAGGAATTTTCTCTATGACAAAAGCAGAAAGCAAAGTCATTGACTTTATAAAAAAACACATTCTTTTATTTTTACTCGTTGCGGTAACGATTATTGCAATTTTCCTCAGAGCCTGCGGAATGGATTTTCAAAGCGATGATTTCAACAGCTTTTTAAATCCCTGGTGGAGCATAATCAGGCTGAATGATTTTAACGGGCTTGCAACTCAGGTCGGCAACTACAACATACCGTATCAGATTATAATTTACCTTATGACTCTGTTGCCGTTAAAGTCGCTGTATGCCTACAAAATCGTATCAATAATATTCGATTTTGTACTTGCAATTTCAACAGCAATGCTTGTTTATTCGTTTGCAAAGAATAACCGACGGCTCAAAGCGATACTCACCTACTCAGCCGTACTTCTTTCGGCAACAGTGATTTTTAACTCATCGTTTTGGGCGCAATGCGATTCAATTTACACCTCGTTTATAATCCTTGCAATCCTGTTTTTGCACAAAGATAAGCCGATTGCATCGTTTGTGTTCATCGGCATTGCGTTTGCATTCAAGCTGCAAACCGTATTCATCATTCCTGTTCTGCTTTATTACTGGATTTCGACAAAGAAGATTTCGATTCTGCATTTCTTTATAATCCCTGCACTTGATGTGATAATGTGCCTGCCTGCAATTATTATGGGCAGACCGTTTATTGATATCATCACAATATATGCGGAACAGACCGACTGCGGAAAGCTTATTCAGATGAACTGTCCGAACTTTTATGCACTCATATGTGACGGAAACGATATGACATATTATTATCTGTTCAAGCAGTTTTCGGTCTTTCTGACAATTGCCGTACTCGGAATTATGATGTGCGTTATCATCTGTAAAAAGGTTGATTTGAAAAACCTTGAAACTTTTCTTCTGACAACAGCGTGGACTGTGTTCACCTGTATCATGTTCCTTTCGTCAATGCACGAACGCTACGGATATCTGCTTGACATTATTTTAATTGTCTATGCGGCGGTAAGTGCAAAGCATTTGTGGATTCCGATTGCGTCAACGCTTATAAGCCTGAGAGGCTATTGCTACTATCTGTTCTCCTACGAGCTTATAAGCCTCAAATTTACGGCAATCATCTACACCGCACTTTATGTTTATATAACATTCCTGCTCGTAAAAACAATTTTCAGAGCAAAATCATCTGATAATGTTTTTGCAAAAACAATTTAAAATTAAACATATTTTAAATAACAAACAACCGCCAAAATCCATTATATCGGGTTTTGGCGGTTGTTATTTTTATTTATTCAATGATTTTTAATTTTTGCAAATACAACAGCAACAAGAAATGTGACAAATTCTGTAATTGGGAACGCAAGCCATATGCCTGTCATTTGAACAGCGCTGTTTAAAAGCCAAATTACGGGGACTAACAGCACGCCCTGTCGCAACAGTTGAACTACAACGCCGGGCATAATACTGTCTGTTGCCTGTTCATAGGTTGCAATCATTGCAGAAAAGCCGCTGAACACAAATCCGAGTGACATAATTCTCATTGCCGGCACTCCAAAAGCACACATTTCTTCCGACGCCGAAAACAAAAACAATATCTCTTTCGGGAAAATCAGCACCAAGAGCATACCAACAATCATCATAACAGTCGCGATAATTGTTCCGCTCTTATTTGCTTGTTTAAGGCGACCGTACTCTTTTGCTCTGTAATTAAACCGCATTATAGGCAAACAGCCCTGAATTAGTCCGTTAACCGTCATAAAAATCAACTGCTGAACCTTGAAATATGCTCCGAAAAATGCAACCGCCGTGTCCGAATATCGCACCAAAAACATATTTGCAAAATTCACGGTGAATGCTCCCAACGCATTCATAACAAACGAGGGCAATCCGTAGGAAAATATCAGCTTTATCATCTGCGGTTCAAGGCAGTTTTTAAACAACGGCTTAACCTTTTGTTTTGTAAGAAACAGCTGTATCAACGCAATGATTGTTGAAACAACATAGCCTAAAACCGTGGCAACTGCAGCTCCGACCACACCCATTTTCGGAAACGGACCTATGCCGAAAATGAGCAAAGGGTCAAACACAAAATTAAATACAACACCTGCAATTTGAAACCACATCGGAGCAATCATATTGCCTGTTGCCTGAAGTATTTTTTGAATTACAATATGCACCATATTTGGTATCTGCATAAAAACGCAGACG
>OODG01001694.1_pt1 | contig 14641 bp, 10 predicted proteins | sample 1671621 | NCBI WGS metagenome assembly OODG01 (sample SAMN06348175, study PRJEB24527) | human gut metagenome | biome: human gut; feature: ankylosing spondylitis patient; material: feces | host: Homo sapiens | place: China | collected 2015-10 | reverse complement strand
GGTCGGGGTTGTCGCGGTGGCGCTTGCACAGCGGCGACATCTCGATCGGGTAGTCGCACACGAATGTGGGCTGTATGAGGTCGCCCTCGCAATATTGCCCGAAGATGGCGTCGATGAGCTTTCCCTTGCCCATCGTGTCGTCGATCTCGACATTCAGGCGGCGGCACGCCTCGCGCAGCTGCTCCTCGCTCTGGCCCGTGATGTCGTATCCCGTCTTCTCCTTTATTGCCTCGGTCATGGGCAGGCGGCGGAAGGGACCCTTGAACGATATCCTGTGGTTGCCTATCATCACCTCGGTGGTGCCGTTCACGGCCATGCATATACGCTCCAGCAGCCGCTCCGTGAAGCCCATCATCCAGCGGTAGTCCTTGTAGGCGACATATATCTCCATGCAGGTGAACTCGGGGTTGTGGGTGCGGTCCATGCCCTCGTTGCGGAAGTTCTTGCCCAGCTCGTAGACGCCGTTGAAGCCTCCGACGATAAGGCGCTTGAGGTAGAGCTCCGTGGCGATACGCATGTAGAAGTCCATGTCGAGGGCGTTGTGGTGCGTGATGAAGGGACGCGCCGCCGCGCCGCCCGGGATGGGCTGCAGTACGGGGGTCTCGACCTCGAGATATCCCTGCTCGTTGAAGAACTCGCGCATGGTGGTGATGATCTTGGCGCGCTTGATGAAGATGTCGCGCACCTGCGGGTTGACCACCAGATCGACATAACGCTGGCGGTAGCGCACCTCGGGATCGGTCAGCGCATCGAACTGCTTGCCGTCCTTCTCCTTGGCTATGGGCAGGGGGCGTATCGACTTCGAGAGGATTGTGAGGCGGCGGCAGTGCACCGACTTCTCGCCCGTGTTGGTGATGAAGGCGAAGCCCTCGACGCCGACAAAGTCGCCTATGTCGAGCAGCTTCTTGAAGACGGTGTTGTAGAGGGTGGGGTCACCCTCGGGGCAGATGTCGTCGCGGCGGATATATACCTGTATTCGGCCCGTGTGGTCCTGCAACTCGAAGAACGAGGCGCTGCCCATGATGCGGCGGCTCAAGATGCGGCCGGCGATGCGTACGTCGGCAAAGTCGGCGGCGTTGTCGGCCGTGAGTCCTTGTGTGATCTGTGCGGCCGTGGCCGTGACGTCAAACATGGCGGCGGGATAGGGCTCGATGCCCAGTTCGCGGAGCGCGGCCAGCGAGCGGCGGCGCAGTTGTTCCTGTTCGCTGAGTTCTAAACTCATAAGATTTGTCGTTATTGTTATTTTGGGTGCAAAGTTAAAAATTTATCTCGGAAAATGCACGTGCCCCGACGCCTTCGACGGCAAAAAAAATGGCGGCGCGACTCCCTGCGGGAGGATCGTGCCGCCGCTTGTGTGCAGTGTCGTATATGCGTCGGTGCGGACTTCTACTCCTGTTTCTGCTGCTCCGCCGGCTCGACGTAGACCTCGTCCACGGGGATGCGCCGCGGCAGGTTGGCCGTACCCAGAACCATCAGCGCGAGGGCTCCGGCCGCCTGCTGCTGGTATTCGGGGATGCTCTTGTCGTAGCGGTCGCGGTCGGTGTGCCAGATCTCGCCGTAGGAGAAGTTGTAACCCTTCACATCGCGCTCGTCCATCTGCAGTACGGGAACCCCCGCATGGCCGAATACCGAGGCGTCGTTGCCGCCGTAGTTGGGCTTCTGGCGAGGCTTGAGGTCGCGCACCTCGAACGGATAGTCGGGATAGAGCTCGCGTATCTGCGCCGCGATCTTCTCATACTCGCCCTTGAGCGATGGGGGCGCCGCGAAACCCACGTATGGCATGGGGCCGCCGTCGCGGTTGAACATGTTCGATATGCGGGGCACCATGTCGGGATGGGCCTTGACCCACGCCTGCGATCCCCAGAGGCCGAACTCCTCGGCCGTGAAGAGGATGAAGATTATGGTGCGGTCGGGTTTGGCTCCCGACGTGGCGATCATGCGCGCCGCCTCCATTACGGCCGAGACACCCGAGCCGCAGTCGACGCCTCCCGTAGCCGAGTCGAAGGAGTCGATATGTGCCCCCACAACCACATACTCGTCGGGGTGCTTCGACCCCTTGAGCGTGGCCACGAGGTTGTGGTAGGGGATGGGGCCCAGACGGAAATGGTTGCGTATGTCGAACTCCAGCTCCACGTTGCGCCGCTGCTGGACGAGGGTGCGGATGCGGTTGTACTGCTCCTCGTCGAGACGTATGTCGGGCAGCGTGGGCAGACTGTCGAAGGGCACCTTCTCGTCGATTACGTATTTGTTGTAGAGCGCCTGCATGGGCACCTCCGATGCCTGTATTACGCCGAGGATGCCTGCCTTGGCCATCTCGTCGTAGAAGAGCCCGGGGCTGTCGCTGATGTGGCGTTTCTCGCCGTCCTCGCCCGCATGCTCGCGGTTGTAACGCTCGTTCTCGGCGTTCTGGATGATTGTCTTGCGGCGGTACTCTTTCGCGTCGGGGCTGTCCGATATGGCGTAGCCGTGGAAGCGGCCGTTCAAGAGCACCCACGCGCCGCGCAGGCGACCCTTGATGCGGTCAAACTCCGCCTGTGTGGTGGGCTCGATGACGACGTGGCCGCGCTGCAACCCCTTCGTGCCGGCGGTGTAGGAGGGGGTGACGAAGTTGAGCGTCATCTGCTCGTCGCCCGTCATGCGGCCCCACCAGCCGCCGCGGTTGAAGCCCGTGGCGAGGATGCCTACCTGCTCCATCTCCACCTCGTAGCCCCACTGCTCGAAACATTGCGACGCCCACTTCAGGGCGTTCTCCTGAGCGTCGGAGCCGGTGATGCGGCCGCCGAAACGGTTGCACAGAATGTCGAGGTGGTGCATCGCGCGGTTATCCTCGCGCGCCGTCTGCATGATCTTCCTGACGGCCGCATTCTGCGCCGCGATGCCCGTCGGCAGGAGCAGCAGTGCCGCAGCGGCCAATGTGCAGAGTCTTGCGATTGTCTTCATGGTCTTCATGGTCTGTTCATTTGGATTAGATGCTCCGCTGTGCGGGGCTCGTTTTTCAGGTTTTCTATGATTGCCTTTGCCGTCCCGTCACTCCATCACCACTCTCCCTCACATATACACTCCCACTTTCCACTATCTCCTTCCCTTGCCTTCTCTTTCTCGGCCTCTCTCGGCCGTTCGGGGCCGGGCGGCTATGCCTGCTGTTTGTCGCCCGTATTCTTGAGGGGCTCGATGTGGATGCTGACATACGTTTCGGCGCCGTACCGCTCCTTGAGCCTGCGCTCCACGAGCGACGAGCGTTCGTGGGCCTCGGCGAGGGTCATGCTGCCGTCGAGGCGCACGTGCATCTCGATGGCCAGATAGTTTCCTATGCGCCGTGTGCGCAGGTTGTGTATGCAGCTGACGCCGTCGACACTCTCGGTGATTTGGATGATCTCCTGCTCGACCTCGGGCGGGAGCGACTTCTCGGCCAGCTCGACGAAGCTCTCGCGCAGCAGCTGCACGGCAACCTTGATGATGAAGAGGCTGACGATGACGGCGGCGGCGGGGTCGAGAATACGCCAGCGGGGGCCGAGGATGATGGCGCCGCCGATACCTATCGCGGTGCCTATGGACGAGAAGGCGTCGCTGCGGTGGTGCCACGCATTGGCAATGACGGCCTGCGAGCCCACCTTGCGGCCTGCGGCGACGGTGAAGCGGTAGCAGGCCTCCTTGGCGGCGATCGAGATGATGGCCATCCAGAATGCGAGGGCCGAGGGTGCTTCGAGTTCGGTGCCGTGCAGCGCCTCGTATATCTTCGAGCCGCCGCTGTATGCTATGCCTGCACCCACGACGAGAAGCGCCATGCCTATGATAAGCGTGGCGATGGTCTCATACTTGCCGTATCCGTAGTCGTATGATGCGTCCTGCGGGCGGCGCGAGATGCGCACGAAGAGCAGCACCACGACATCCGTGGCGAAATCCGAGAGCGAGTGTACGGCGTCGGCGATCATTGCGGAGCTGCGCCCGACAAGGCCGGCGATGAACTTGAGCACGACGAGCGCTACGTTGACGGCGCAGCCGGCCAACGTGACGCGATATATGGTTCTGGTTCTGCCTTGGGATTCCATCGGTAGAAAATATTGTGACGGATGACAAGTTTGGTCGTGGTGGGGCGCCACGACCGAAAAAGCGAGCCTGCCCGGCTCATGCCGGACAGGCTTGGCGTATGAGTCTCTCCGGCTGCGGTTACTTGATCTGCTTCTGCCAGATGAGGGCCGACGAGCCGAGGATGGCGGCATTCTTGCCTTCGATGCCCGAGGGGAGCAGCTTGACCTTGTTCTTGAATGTGGCCATCATGTTCTCCTCCATGTACCACTTCGTGGGCTCGAAGATATACTTTCCGGCCTTGGCCAGTCCGCCGAAGAGGATGATGGCCTCGGGCGAGGTGGTGGCCATGAGGTCGGCCAGAGCCTTGCCGAGGATCTCGCCCGTATAGCGGAAAGCCTCCAGAGCGATGGGGTCCTTCTTGTCGGCGGCCATCGAGAGCATCACGGCCTCGAACTTCGAGTAGGGGGTGTCGCGCAGGTCGCTGTCGCACGACAGCTTGGCCATGAGCTCGAATGCCGTACGCTTGATGCCTGTAGCCGAGGCGTATGCCTCGAGGCAACCGCGGCGGCCGCAGCCGCACTGGCGTCCGTATGTGCGGCTGTCGACGGCGATGTGTCCGTATTCGCCGGCGAAACCGTCATGTCCGTAAACGAGCTCGCCGTTGCTGACGATGCCCGAGCCCAGACCCGTACCGAGGGTGATGACGACGAAGTCCTTCATGCCCTTGGCGTTGCCGAATACCATCTCGCCGATGGCGGCGGCGTTGGCGTCGTTTGTGATGGCGACGTCTACACCCGGGAACGAAGCCTTGATGTCGTCCACAAAGTGGAACATGCGGCGCGACTCGTCGGGATTGGGCTCGTCGTCGCGGAATTTCCAGAGGTTGGCCGGGGCCTCGATCATACCGGTGTGATAGTTGGCATTGGGGGCGCCGATGCCTATACCGATGAGCTCGAAATCGAACGATACGCTGCCGATCAGGGCGTGCATCGACTCGCACAGAGCCTTGATGTATGCCTCATAGTCGTCGAACTTCTTGTACTTTTCGGTCGAGATGGCCGATTCGCTGAAGATTGTACCGTCCTCGTCGACGAGACCGAACGCAGTATTGGTTCCGCCGATATCGATACCCATTGCAAGTTTTTTCATGATGATTGCGGTAGTTTATGGTTTATCAAAAAAAGAAATTTCGCATATGGTTTGCAGGTCAAAGTTAATATAAAATTATTTTTTATTCAAACTTTTTCCTAAATTTGGGGGCACGAAGCGATCAATCGACAAAATCCGTTCCGATGAAAAACAACGAAGAGATACTGACCCTTTTTGAGAAATATTTGGCTCAGATTTCGCTGCCCGAGGAGCCGCACCGGCTCTATGATCCGATTATATATTCTATGTCGGGAGGCGGCAAGCGCATACGTCCGGCATTGCTGCTGCTGTGCTGTGACGCCTTCGGGGGAGATGTGCAGGGGGCGCTGCCCGCAGCAGCCGCGATCGAGATGTTCCACAACTTCACGCTGCTGCACGACGACATCATGGACAATGCGGCCGTACGGCGCGGCAAGCCTTCGGTCTATGCGCGCTGGGGCGAGAATGTGGCCATACTCTCGGGCGATGCCATGATGATCTACGCCTACAAGCTGCTCGAACAGCTGCCCGCCGACCGTCTGCCCCGCGTATTGAAGACCTTCACGGCGATGGCGCTGCAGGTGTGCGAGGGACAGCAGTACGATATGGACTTCGAGTCGCGCAGCAAGGTGGCCGTGGTCGAGTATATGAACATGATCGAGCTGAAGACCTCGGTGCTGCTTGCCGGGGCCGCATCCATAGGGGCGATGCTGGGCGAGGCGTCGGAGTCGGACTGCCGCAGCATATACCGGTTTGCCATAGAGTTGGGCTTGGCCTTCCAGCTGCAGGACGACATGCTCGACATCTACGGCACGGAGGCCGAGCTGGGCAAGAAGATCGGGGGCGACATCCTCGAGGGCAAGAAGACCTGCCTTATGCTTCACACCATGAGCCGTGCGAACGAGGCCGACCGCGAGACGTTGCGCCATACCTATTGCGACGAGACGCTCACCCCCGAGGAGAAGATCGCGCGCGTGAAGGCCGTCTATGACAAGTATGACGTGCCCCGCACGATCAACCAGCAGATATCGCTGCGTTTCGAGCGTGCGATCTCCATCTTGGACTCGCTTGAGATCCCGCGCGAGCGTACGGAGCATCTGCGTCTGTTCGCCCGCAACCTCGTGGGCCGCAAGAAGTAATTTCTTACGGGATAAGCGGCGTGAGCCGGCGGCGTAACTGGAGATGCCGGGTGACGGCTGTGTAATTAGGAAAGATAGTAAGTATAAGATATGTCGCGGCGTCGGCGTGCGGCGGGGATATGGCCGCGGTGCGTCGGCGGCGCGTTTTAACGGGTGAGAGAAGCCGAAGAGCAGATATGTTGCAGATAAAGAGATCGGACGTTGAGGTCATGGCTCCCGCGGGGAGTTACGAGGCGTTGCAGGCGGCCATCGACGCGGGTGCCGATGCCGTATATTTCGGTGTGGGGACGTTGAACATGCGGGCGCGGTCGTCGGCCAATTTCGGCCTTGACGACATGACGCGCATCGTGCAGACGGCGCACGAACACGGCGTGAGGGCATACCTCACGGTCAATACGATCGTCTATGACGGCGAGATGGAGGAGCTCTCGGCGGTCATTGCGCGTGCGGCGGAGGTGGGTGTCGATGCCGTTATCGCGTCGGACATCGCGGCCATCATGTGCGCGCGGCGTGCGGGGCTGGAGGTGCACATATCGACGCAGTGCAACATCTCGAACACCGAGGCGGTGAAGTTCTACTCGCAGTGGGCCGATGTCGTGGTTCTGGCGCGGGAGTTGAGCCTGCCGCAGATACGGTATATCGCGCGCGAGATCGAGACGTGCGGCATTACGGGGCCTGCGGGCCTTCCCGTGCGTATCGAGATGTTCGCCCACGGGGCGTTGTGCATGTCTATTTCGGGCAAGTGCTACCTGAGCGAGCACGAGGAGGGGTGTTCGGCCAACCGCGGGGCGTGCCGCCAGATATGCCGCCGCAAATATACCATCACCGACATGCAGTCGGGCCGCGAGCTGGCCGTGGACGGACGCTATATCCTCTCGCCGAAGGATCTGTGTACGATAGATTTTCTGGACAGCTTTCTGGAGGCGGGCGTACGCGTGCTGAAGATCGAGGGCCGCGCCCGCGGGCCCGAGTATGTCAAGCGCGTGGTGGAGAGCTACGATACGGCCCTGCGCGCCATCGAGCGCGGGGAGTACACGCCCGAATATGCCGCCTCGCTCAAGGAGCGTCTGGCTACGGTCTTCAACCGCGGTTTCTGGGAGGGCTACTATGCCGGCCGCCCGATGGCCGAGCACAGCGCCCACTACGGTTCGGCGGCCACCGAGCGCAAGGTCTACGTGGGCCGTGTGACCAACTACTTCAAACGTATAGGCGTTGCGGAGGTTCTGGTCGAGGCGGCTCCCCTCTGCGAGGGCGACTCGCTGCTCTGGACGGGTGAGACGACGGGGGCGCTGGAGCAGCGTGCCGAGGGGCTGATGCTCGACGAACAGCCAGCGACGGAGGTGACGCAGGGCAACTATTGCTCGATCCGTACGCCGCAGCTTGTGCGCCGCGGCGACCGCCTATATAAGATGGTGCCCGCCGATGAGGCTTAGACCGGGGCGGCATACGCTGAGGGAAGGGGGAAAGGATAAAGGATAAAGATCCGCAATATGAGAATCGGCAATAGGGAGAGAATCGGTAATAGGGAGAATCGGCAATGTAATAAGGAGACAGGTAATAAAGAGATATTAGAAAATTGTTGAATAAATAAAAACTGGAAGATTATGTTTTCGGCAGAGACTTATGCGAAGCGCCGTGCGGAGCTTCGCCGCAGAATCGGCAGCGGATTGATCCTGCTGCCGGGCAATTACGAGGCGCCCATGAACTATCCCAACAACGCCTACAACTTCCGTCAGGATTCGACGTTCCTCTACTTTTTCGGACAGAGCCTGCCCGCCTTGGCGGGTGTTATCGACGCCGACAGCGGTGCCGAGACGCTCTATGGCGATGACTTTACGGTTGAGGATATCATCTGGATGGGCCCGCAGCCGTCGGTAGCGGATCTCGCGGCCGAGGTTGGGGTGTCGCAGTCGCGGCCCATGGCGGCGCTGGCGGCGGATCTGCGCCACGCCTTGGCTCAGGGACGCAAGGTACACTACCTGCCCCCGTATCGCGGCGAGACGGCGCTTCAGCTGTCGCAGCTGCTGGGCATCGTGCCGTCGATGGTGCACGACCGCATGTCGCTCGACCTGCTCTTTGCGGTTGCGGAGATGCGCGAGGTGAAGTCGGACGAGGAGCTTGCATGTATCGAGGAGGCATTCAATATCGGTTACCACATGCACACTACGGCCATGCGTCTGTGCCGTGCGGGCCGCAGCGAGCATGAGATCGCGGGCGCCGTGGACGGTGTTGCCATGTCGTACGGTACGGGTGTGTCGTTTGCGACGATCCTCTCGCAGCACGGCGAGGTGCTGCACAACCACGACCACTCGGGTACGCTCGAGTCGGGACGTCTGCTGCTGTGCGATGCCGGCGGCGAGCATGTCAACGGCTACGTGTCGGACCATACGCGTACCTATCCCGTGAACGGGCGCTTTACCGATAAGCAGCGCGATATCTACGAGATCGTGCGTGCGGCGCATGACGCGGCGGCTGCGGCCGTACGCCCCGAGATGATGTACACGGAGTATTCGGATGCCGCCTTCCGCACCATAATCGAGGGCCTGAAGGCTCTGGATATCGTCCGCGGATCGGTGGACGACGCTCTGGAGGCGGGGGCGGGATACCTCTTCATGCCTCACGGTCTGGGTCACGGCATCGGCCTCGACGTTCACGACTGCGAGAATATCGGCGAGCGCAGCTTCTCGTTTGCCGACTTCGAGGAGCGTGCCAAGATATCGGCCTGCTGCATCACGCGCCCCTATTGGCGTCTGCGCAAGGGTACGGTTCTGTCGGACGAGCCGGGCATATACTTCGTGCCGGCACTCATCGACAAGTACCGCGCCGAGGGCAAGTGCAAGGGTATCGTCAACTACGAGAAGCTGGAGTCGTACCGCGACTTCGGCGGCATACGCCTCGAGGATGACCTTATCGTCACGGATGCGGGTGCCAAGATCGTGGGTGACAGAACCATACCTATAACCGTCGAGGATGTCGAGGCCATCGTCGGACGCGACTGATGCCGCAAGGGCGGTCTCGACGCTCTACCTCTTCCCTACCGAAGGCGAGGCGGCGGGTCTGCGCCGCCGGCGTGCCGATGCGGCGATAGCGGTAGTGGGGGTAGGCATGGCCGAGGCTGCGGCGGGTACGGTACGGGCGTTGCGCGTGTGGCGTCCGCGCCGTGCCGTCTTGTGCGGTATCGCGGGGGCATGTGACGGGGTGTTGCATGCGGGCGATGTCGTGGAGATAGTCGAGGACAGCGTTGCGGCGCTGCCCGCAGCCTATCGGCTCAGCTATCTCACGCCGCGCCGCACGTCGCTCCCGGCGGCAAGGGCCGTTACGGTGAATGTCGTGGGCGAGGCCGTGGCGTCGCTTTCGGAGCCGCAGATGGAGAATTACGGTACGGCGCTGCCCGTTGTCGAGCAGATGGAGGGCGCGGCCGTGGCGGCCGTATGCCGGGAGCTGGAGACGGAGTATATGCACCTTCGCGCCATCTCGAACCACGTCGGCGACAAACGCTCGGAGTGGCGCGTGGCCGAGGCCGTGGAGGCTCTGGGCGCCGCAGCAGCGGCGATGGATGAATGACATGTGCAGCGGCCGGGGCGGCATGGCTGTTGCGGCGGACGTTATGTGTGTTGATTTGGACGATATGTGTTGCGGCGGAGGGGATGCCTGCCGCCGACAGAATATTGCGGGACGGACGTATGTCGTAAGGCTTGCGTGGCCCTGTAAGAGATGCCATATAAGATTTGAAACCATGAACAATTTTACCAAATACCTGATCTACCTTCTGGCTGTGGCCATAGTGCTGGTCGTGATGTTGCTGTTGAAGGATAACATAAGCCTGTGGCTGTCGCGTGTGGGCACATACGTGCTGATGTTCGGTTTCACCTTCTTTGCGGGGTGGCTGTTGGGACACATGGGCGGGCGCGCCGAGTGCCGCCGCCGCACGGAGGAGCTGCAGCGGCGTATCGACGAACTCGAAGGCAACCATTAGAGGGCGGCCTGCCCGAATCCGAACACGAATCCGCTCGAGTTATAACTCTAAATTTAACCTTAACCTTAACCCGGAACCTGAATCATACGCAGAAAATACCAATCAGAAAACACCAACCTAAAACCTATTTGAATGAACATCCGAAAAATTACCCTTTTGGCGGCAGTCGCGGTGGCGGCGGTGCTGTCGTGCGGCGTGCGGGGCGTCGCGGCCGTACGCGGCGAGAGTTCCATTACCCCCGAACGCCTGACATGCGAATATGCGGCCGACCCGCTGATAGATGTGTCGCAGCCGCGGCTGGCGTGGATCAACATGAACGGCCGTGATGTGCGCGGTGCCGCGCAGACGGCCTATCGCATACGTGTGGCCCTGAGCGAGACGGGCTTTGACTCGGCAGTGTGGGATTCGGGCCGTGTGGAGTCGTCGGAGTCGGCCTTCATACCCTACGGGGGGCCTTTGGCGTCGCGCACATCATACTGGTGGCAGGTGATGGTGTGGGACGAGCAGGGGCGCGCCTCGGAGTGGAGTGCACCGGCGCATTGGCATACGGGCCTGCTCTCGAAGGATGAGTGGCGCGGCGAGTGGATCGGAGCGCCGTGGCAGGGCGAGGAGTCGTACGACGTTGCGGGCAGCCGCGACGTGGTGCCGGCGCCGCTGCTGCGCCGTGAGTTCACGGTCGGGAAGGCGGTACGCTCGGCCCGCTTCTACGGCACGGGTCTGGGGTACTTCGAGCTCTATGTTAACGGCAGCCGCGTGGGCGAGGATTACCTGACGCCCAACCAGACAAACTACGACCGCCGCCCGAAACTGGGTACGCGTCCGATCGTGGTGACGGATCCCTTCCGTGAATATACGGTCATGTACGTAAGCTACGACCTGAAGCCTCTGCTGCGCGAGGGTGCCAATGCCGTGGGCGCGATTCTCGGCAACGGTTTCTATGACATGGTTGAGTATTGGGCGGCGTTGGGCTACGGCACGCCGCGATTCATGGGCCAGATCGAGATCGAGTATGAGGACGGCACGCGCGAGGTCATCGCCAGCGATACGTCGTGGCGCGTTGAGCGCAGCGCCATCGTGAGCGATCAGGTATATCTGGGTGAGCATTACGATGCCCGTCTGGAGCATGACGGCTGGGCCGAGGCGGGTTATGACGACTCGTCGTGGGCCGCCGCGGCGGTGAAGCGCGCCCCCTGCGGCAAGCTCATCGCACAGAACGGCCCTGCGGACCGCATCACGCGCCGCTATGCCCCCGTGAGCATCGAGCGCACCGATGCGGGTACGTTCCGCGTGCGTTTTCCGGAGGAGGTGTCGGGATGGGTGGCACTGAAGAATATCGCGGCCGCGGCGGGCGACCGCATAGAGATCAAATATGTGTGCGAGTCGTTCATGGGGACGAACTCTTATACAGCGCGCGGCACGGGCGACGAGTCGTACCATGCGCGTTTCACGTGGTTTGTCTTCTCGGAGGTCGAGATCTCGGGCCTGTCGGAGCTGCGTGCGGATCAGGTCGAGGCCCATGCCGTAAATTCGGACGTATCGGTATCGGGACACTTCGTCACGTCGAACGATCTTCTGAACCGCATAAACGCCATCTGGCAGCGCAGCCAGCTCGACAACATGCACGGTTCGGTTGCGAGCGACTGCCCGCACCGCGAGCGCTCGCCCTATACTGGAGACGGGCAGGTGGCATGCGCCACGGTGATGCACAATTTCGAGGCTCAGACCTTCTATAACAAGTGGCTTCGCGACATACGCGGTGCGCAGACCTACGGCGGCTATGTCCCCAATTCGGCGCCGTGGCAGCCCGGGTGCGGCGGCGGTGTAGGCTGGGGCGCGGCGATGGAGATTATGCCGTGGGAGTTCTACCGCCACTATGGCGACCGGCGCGAGCTGGAGGAGAACTTCGAGTCGATGTGCCGTCACGTGCGCTGGATGACCACATGGGTCGACTCGGATACGGGCATCATGCTCTCGAACGACGTGCAGCCGTGGAAGAATCTGGGCGACTGGCTTCCGCCGCGCGAGCTGCCGCGTACGGATCTCGTACATACCTTCTTCCTGTGGCAGTGTGCCGACATCGCGGCTTCGGCGGCCGAAGTGCTGGGCCGCACGGAGGAGCAGGCGGAGTTCGCGGCGCTGCGCGACCGCACGGCCGCAGCCTTCCACCGTGCCTTCTATGACCCTGCAACCGGATCCTACGGCAAGCACGGAAGCAATGTTCTGGCGCTGCGCATAGGTGTTCCGGACGATTGCCGCGCGAAGGTTGTCAAGGCGCTGAGGGACAACATAGCCGAGTGTGACGACCATCTCGATACGGGTATCGTCGGCACGCGCTACCTCTTCGAGGTGCTGTGCGACAACGGTATGGCCGACCTTGCATACAAGATAATGAATCAGCGCACCTTCCCGGGCTACGGCTGGTGGATCGAGCAGGGCGCGACCGTCACGTGGGAGAACTGGAACGGCAACGACTCGCACAACCACCCGATGTTCGGCGGCGGCCTTGTATGGTTCTACCGTGATCTGGCGGGCCTGCGCCCCGCCGAGGCGGGCTTCCGCAGCTTCGAGGTGCGTCCGTCGGTGCCCGAGGGCCTCGAGTGGGTAGAATATACCCACATGACGACATACGGCCCGATAGCCATACGCTGGCAGAACCGCAAGGGACGCTTTACGCTCGAGTGTGACGTTCCCGTCGGCACGACGGCGACGGTATGGCTTCCCTTCTCGGGTGCGGAGCCCAAGGTCAAGGAGGGTGACGGCGTGCGCCGCGCAGGGGTCCGCGACGGCCGCGTGCTCTACGAGCTGGCGTCGGGACACTATACGCTCAAATCGCGAATCTGACAAACGTAAAACCATGCAACGACTCAAACTGTCCATATCTCCCTGCCCGAACGACACCTTCATGTTCGATGCCATCATCAACGGCCGCATCGACCTTGACGGTTTTGCCTTCGACGTGGCGTATCACGACATCGAGGAGCTGAACCGCGCGTTGGAGGCGGGCGCACCCGACATAAGCAAGATGAGCTGTGCGCTGCTGCCGGAGATAACGTCCGAGTACCGTCTTCTGGATAGCGGTGCGGCTCTCGGCCGCGGCAACGGCCCGCTTCTGGTGCGGCGGCGGGGTGAGCGGACACCTCTGCGGCGTATCGCCGTGCCCGGACTCCATACTACGGCCAACGCTCTTGTGGCGCGTCTGTTCCCCGAGATCGGGGAGCGTGTGCCGTTGCTCTTCTCGGAGATCGCAGCGGCGGTCGAACGGGGCGACTTCGATGCGGGCGTACTGATACATGAGGGCCGCTTCGTATATGCGCGCCGCAACCTCGAACTCGTCGCCGACCTCGGACTCGAATGGGAGCGCCGGACCTCGCTGCCCCTGCCGCTGGGCGGTATCGTCATGCGCCGCACGCTGGGGGAGGAGACGATCGGCCGCTTCGAACGTCTGCTGCGCCGAAGCATAGAGTATGCCTTCGCCCATCCCGACGTGTCGCGTCCGTTCGTCAAGGAGCATGCGCAGGAGTTGGAGGATGATGTTATCGACAAGCATATAGCCCTCTTCGTGAACGACTTCTCGCTCTCGCTGGGCGCGCAGGGCCGCGCCGCCATGAAAGCCCTGACTGGTGTCGAGGGAATGTAAGGGCGGCCGACAAAGTATGTTTATAAAAAATGCCTCCGTGCGATTGTGCGGAGGCATTTTTGTGTCGTGAAATCAGATATTGGTGCGATACAGACGGATACGAAAACAGCCCCGGCCAAAGGGTCGGGGCTGCTGATATGGTTATCGGGGTCGGGCTACTCCCACTCGATTGTTGCGGGCGGTTTTGACGAGATATCGTAGACTACGCGGTTTACGCCGTTGACCTTGTTTATTATCTCGTTCGACACCTTGGCCAGAAAATCGTATGGCAGATGCACCCAGTCGGCCGTCATGCCGTCCGTAGATGTTACGGCGCGCAGCGCAACGCAGCTTTCGTAGGTACGTTCGTCGCCCATGACGCCCACGCTCTGTACCGGCAGCAGCATAACTCCCGCCTGCCATACCTTGTCGTAGAGGTCGGCCTCGCGGAGCATGTCGATGAAGATCTTGTCGGCCTTCTGGAGCACGGCGACCTTCTCGGCCGTGACCTCGCCCAGAATACGTATTCCGAGACCCGGGCCGGGGAAGGGGTGGCGGCCTATGAGCAGCGGGCTGATGCCGAGCGTGCGGCCCACGCGGCGCACCTCATCCTTGAAGAGCAGGCGCAGGGGCTCGACGATCTTCAGGTTCATGTGTTCGGGCAGGCCGCCCACATTGTGGTGCGACTTGATCTTGGCAGCGGGGCCGTTGACCGAAGCCGACTCCACGACGTCGGGATATATCGTCCCCTGA
>OODG01001674.1_pt1 | contig 14763 bp, 17 predicted proteins | sample 1671621 | NCBI WGS metagenome assembly OODG01 (sample SAMN06348175, study PRJEB24527) | human gut metagenome | biome: human gut; feature: ankylosing spondylitis patient; material: feces | host: Homo sapiens | place: China | collected 2015-10 | reverse complement strand
CAGAAGCACCCATTATGGATCAGCTCGATCCGACTCACGGCCACACTGGCCTGGTTGCTGTTGAGCTGGGGTCCCACATACTTTTGCAGATGGGCCCCTACCACCGACCACTGCCGCTGGGGAACGCCGAAGCTGTCCTTCAGGATAATGGTGCCGGCAAGCGGCACACTCATTCCCTGATTGACCATGGCCATGAGGACAGACACACTGTCTACCGTGGTGACCACGCCCTGCTCCAGCACCAGCTGCTGGGGTTTTACATTTTTGAAAAAGAAGCGGGGATAGCTGCTTCCCCCCTCTGTATAGACCTCGTAGTCCACCTCCATATCCAGACCGGACACAGAGGAAAAGCCGCCGGCCAGCACGACCCCCGTTCCTATAAGCAGTACGTCAAAATAGGCTCCGGATATGGCCATGCCTCGTTCCTCCTTTTCTGATGCCCGGGCAGTCATTATGTCCCGGGCTGGGTGGTACGTTTCATGCCGGTAATGGCAAAGGTGATGCTCTCGGTAAGCACCTCGCTGCGGCTGCCGTCCAAGGGGGCAAGCTCATACCCGATGGGCATGGCTCCCTGGAGGGTCCAGATGACCCCGGGATTCCCCCGCTCGTTGAGTGTGACCACCTCAATGGTCCGCCGCAGATTCTTTCCGGTGGGGCCGGTGTGGACATCCGCACTGGCCGAGAGCATCCAGTCCAGAAACTCATTGTCCCCCACCACGCCTTTGCTCAGGGTTACCGGCGTATACGAAGTGAACACCGGCGTATACTCCTTCACGCCCCGACTGTCCTCTCCGCTCCGATATTGGAGGGTCTCCACCTCCATTTTCACACCAGAAAACTTACTGAAGGCGGCGGAGATTTTCTCGCTGCCGTCCACCCGGATCAGAAAGCGGAAGGTTTGGATGGGCTCCGGATACCGAATTGCCATAGGATGTGTCACCTGCCGTTCACTTCAATTCAAAGGTTTTCTGTTCATCGCCGCTGAGCTTCTTGTTGATCGCCGACACCTCCTGGCACCAGCGCCGCCGCTCCCAGTGATCCAAGGCCATCAGGGCCTCATCGGACCAGTGCAGATAGTAGGCCAGAAAAGCCATCTCCTGATAGAGACGCTCCTGAGGATAGAGCGACATCCCTCGCGCGGCCTTCCGGGACAGAGCGCTGTCACTGCAGCGGGGCAGCGTCTGCCAGGCGAGCGGGTCCCCGGACCGCTCCTCCGCTGGAGGCAAGCGGCGAATCGGGAGTCCCTCGTCCCCCTCGGAAGCCCACTCTAGCCAAGCAAAAAATCCAGCGGCACCTCGATCTGCTGGTTGCAGTGGGGACAGGTAATCTGGTAATGGGGCATCTCCGACATGTTGATGCGCTGGTACATATCCTGAAGATAGGCCAGGTCCATGGTGAAAAGGTTTTCTATCACCCGGGTGTTCACCGCACTCAGGGTACCCAGGCGGGTCACCACCCTGGACAGCAGGATGATGGTCAGATAGCCCCCATTCTGCTGGACCCGGGGGTCCCGCAGAGGCAGGATCTCATCCGCCGCCGTAGCCAGGCGCATGGTCCCTCTCTTATGGATATCACCGTTCTGGTCAACATAGCCCTTGGGCAGTTCAAATTCAAATTCGGTCTGCATCGTTCCCATATCCTCCTAAACCGGGATTTCCCTGACGGCCCGCAGGCAGGCCTGTCTGCGGGCCGTCAGGGTGTATGAATCAGCTTAAATATCAGAGGGAGCGCCGGCCACAGAACCGGGGATATGCTCCAGGCCCTCATGGCACAGCTCCAGGGATTGGATGGCCACCTCACCGCCCAGACCATTCAGGTCGGGTACGTTATAGCCCACAGGCCAAGCGTTGATGAGCTGCCAGGAGGGGCCGGGGTTACCCGCATCGTCGATGAGGGTAATGGTCACATTATGGCGCACCATGCCGGTGGGCGGCGCGGTGTTGGTGGGAGAAACGGAGTGGAGCCAATCCAGGAAATCGCTGTCATCGGACACGCCCCAGCGCAACGTCACGTTGCCGAACTTGGTCAGCCCCGCCAGCTTGCGGGGGGTGTTGCGCAGGTCGTCTCCTTCTCGGTACTCCACGACGTCGGTGGAGGCGTTCATGCCGGACACTTCCGAAAAACCCGCCCGGCTGATCCCGTCGATCTCCACCTGGTATCGAAATACTCTGTATGGATAATTGATAGCCATGTTTTATTTCGTCCTTTCTATATCAGTATGGGAGATCCCGGATCACTCGGATGCGGTCTTCTGGGTAATGCGGAAGATGACAAACTCGGCAGGCTTCACGGGAGCAATACCGATCTGGCAGATCAGCCGGCCGTTGTCGATGTCGTCCTGGGTCATGGTGGTGGGGCCGCACTCCACGAAGAAGGCCTCAGAGGGAGTGGATCCCGCCAGGGCGCCGTCCCGCCAGCAGGTGGCCAGGAACGCCTCGATGGTCCGGGTGACCCGGCTCCACAGGGCGGCGGAGTTGGGCTCAAAGACCACCCAGTTGGTGTTGGCCTTGATGGACTCCTCCACATAGATGAAGAGGCGCCGGACGTTGAGGTACTTCCAAAGGCCGTTGGAGCTGATGGTACGGGCGCCCCATACCCGGATGCCCCGGCCGGTGAAGGCCCGGATCAGGTTCACGCCGATGGGGTTGAGGATATCCTGCTCCCCCTCATTGTAGGCGCAGGAGAGGCCGGTGCAGCCCCGGACCACCTCGTTGGCGGGAGCCTTGTGGACGCCCCGTTCGATGTCGGTGCGGGCGTAGATGCCGGCCATGGCGCCGGAGGGCGGGAAATAGGCGGCGCGCTTGGCGCCGGCGTCGTACATCTCCAGCCAGGGGTGGTACATGGCGGCGTAGGTGGAATCGTACATATTCCGGAAGTTGGCCACATCGTTGGTCTTCTTCAGCTCCACAGGCACATCCAGAATGGCAAAACAGCTCTTCTTCCCCTCACAGAAGGCGATCAGTGCCGCCTGGACCTCCGGAGCGGTAACGCCGGGGATGGCCATGATGGAAACATTGCTGTTTTCCTGGAAGGCCTGGAGTCCGGTGCGTCTGCCGGGACCGTCGTCCTTACCCAGGAAGGCATCGGCGGTGACGGTTCGGACAGAGCCGTTGCTGCCGCCCTGGAGGGTGAGCACCAGGCTGTCGCCGCTGCCGCCGCACAGGGCAAAGGGCACGATGGGCTCCGCCTTGGCAGGAGCTGCCGTCTCCTTGCCATCCTTATCCTTCTCCTTGGCGGGGGCAGTCTTGGCCGGAATCACCTCCACGGTGATGAGATCCGATTTACGGGTCTTTACGGCAGCGTTATTGAGGGCGTCGCCCTTGAGGGAGAGGTTCTCATATGTCTCCACTGTCTCACCCAGGCGGGCGGTGACAGTGATCTCGCAGGTTTTGATGTACTTGGTGGTGCCCACCTTGGTATCGGCCACGTCCAAAGCGCAGGGGGCGTCCAACGTGATCGTCTTCTCCAGCACGCTTTTAATGGTGGCATAGGCGGTGTTCTTGCCGTCAAAGAGCTCCACCACGTCGCCGGGGTTGATCTTGCCCTCATAGATGGCCTGGATGGCGTCATCCTCGGAGTCAAAGACCCGTGCGGGGCCGGTGTGGACCATCATCTCCTCGGCCACGGCGGACTGCTTCACCACACAGCCGTCGGGGGCCAGGTTGCCCTTGAGCACGGCGATGCCGCCGCTCTGGGAGTAGGGGTTCTCCAGGGGCCGGATGATGGCGGGGTCCCGGTTTTCCACCCCCTCTAGGTTCTCGGCGATGGTCTTGCCGGTGCAGGTCATCAGGCTGGCGTCGCCGGCAGGGTCTGCACCGGAAACGGAGCGGATGGTGCCGTTCAGCGTCTCAAAAGTGGTGTCCGGCATGACCTGTGCGGCCTGACCGGCGACAAAGCTCTGGGCACTAAAATTTCAGCTCATCGTGATGCTTTTGAAAAACTGGATGTAAGAAAACAATGTTTTGTTCTTGCAGAAATTCTAAAAATTATTCACTCGAATGTTGTTACCGGAGATTTGTCATTTATTGGAGAGTCTAAAAAATCGGGCGTAGTTTCTACAAATTCCGTATTGTCGGAGATTAAAGGTGTAAAGTCGATTTATCTTGTTCATCAGTCGGTAACAGGTTTGTTTGAGAAAAAGATTGACTTATTAAATATGTAAGTTATCAGAAAAGAGGAAATTTAGATGAGTTGGAGAACGGTAGTAATCACAAAAACATCCAAGCTGGATTACAGCATGGGACACCTTGTTGTGCGTGATGTTGAAAGCACGGTAAAGGTGCATATAAGTGAAATATCCGTGCTTGTTATTGAAAGTATGGCTGTTTCGGTTACTGCCGCTCTCCTTTGTGAGCTTGTGCTACGAGCTTTCTAAGGAAAATGATTATGATTTTCAGTTCTGCGAAAGTATCGAAACAATGGCATTAGTAAAATTGTTTTCATTTGCACCTGCGGATGCCTCGGATGATAATGTCGGTCATCTTTTAAGATATTTCAAACTTATGAAAGAGTATCTGGAAATAAAGTGTTTTATTGTTCAAAATCTGCATATTTATCTTGATGACGGTGAATGTGAAAATCTTTTGGAATCTGCTGTTATGCACGGTATACATTTGCTTAACATTGAAAACTCAGTACCGAAAGAAGTTTCTGAATACGAAAAACTTGTTGTGATTGATAATGATTTGTGCGAATTTTATTGACAATCATTATACAAATGTTATAAAATAACCCTATAGATTTGCCGTGCACAGTATAGTGGGTGCATTTTATTCTCAATTTGAGGTTTGAGAATAGTGTAAATCTATAAGGTAGTAAAACCAACACGATTGTTTATGTTTCCGATTATTTGTTTGAGAATACTGCTGTTCTTTTTATGTGCGAAAAAAATGTGTAAATTTTCTTTTTGACGCTATCTGCAAATGCGGTTATATCGCCTTTGAAAATGTTCTGATTGACGAAACGGATATGAGACAGCTGTGTGACGCCGCTGAAGACGCATTGGAAATTCTGAAAAAATATAATCCAAAAAACAAAGGACTGACAGTCGATGATGCCACGGTTACAATCGTTGAAATCATATTTTCCGACAAAAACAGTATGTCGGTCAGTATGACGGAACAAACCTTGGATTCGCTCGAAAAAGCGTTTTTTGCCCTTGCTGAAAAATATTGCAAAGATGTTTAATCTCTAAAAATAATTGAAAAGCAACCCTATGAAAACAACCCCACGGTAAAATAATCGTGGGGTTGTTTTTTTCTGTAACAGAAAATGAGTGCATTTTTACTTGCCATTACCGTAGTAATTGTTTATAATTAAGGTATGACAATAAAAGAAGGCATGAACAATGCAAACGATAGATGAGGCACTAAACAAACTGAAAAAATCTGATTTTCGCAGTCGGTTTCATTTAAAGCAAAAGGACTTTGACTATATTAATGAAAAGGGAATGAATAAAATCCGCTCCCATGCAGAAGATTTTGTCAGAACACGGCTTGCACCGAAATATATTCCGAATGACGGAAAGCAAACGCCCATGAGGGGACACCCTGTTTTTATCGCACAGCATGCCTGTGCCTGTTGTTGCAGAGGGTGCCTTAACAAGTGGTACAGAGTTGCAAAGGACAAACAGCTTAACGAGGTCGAACAGCAGAAAATTGTAAATCTGCTTATGGCTTGGATTGAAAGGGAATACAATGATTATAATTCCCATAAAGAATGATAGATAAGGGCAAAAAGATGAGTGATAAATTAAGCGTGTTGAAAGATTACTTCGGACACGATTCTTTCAGAGACGGACAGGAACAGATAGTTGACGCTTTGCTTGACGGCAGAGATGCACTTTGCATTATGCCCACAGGTGCGGGCAAGTCTATGTGCTATCAGATTCCCGCATTACTTTTTGACGGGGTGACAATTGTTGTGTCACCTCTGATTTCGCTTATGAAGGATCAGGTCGGTTCACTTGTTCAGTCGGGAGTTCCTGCGGCATATATAAACAGCTCGCTTTCATATCCGCAATTTCTGCGAGTGCTTTCAAATGTTGAACACGGAAAATACAAAATCATCTATGTTGCACCCGAAAGGCTGTTGACTTACGGATTTCTCGACACCTGCAAAAAGATAAAAATATCAATGGTTGCAGTTGACGAGGCTCATTGCGTTTCACAATGGGGACAGGATTTCAGACCGAGTTACCTCAAAATTATCACATTTGTTGAAAGCCTTGCAAATCGTCCGATTGTCGGAGCATTCACCGCAACGGCTACGAATGATGTAAAAGAAGATATAAAGAAAATTCTCAGGCTTGAAAATCCGTTTGAAATTACAACGGGATTTGACCGCCCCAACCTTTTCTTTGGTGTAATAAAGTCATCGTCAAAGGACGAAAAGCTTATTGACCTCATTCGGGAGCGTTGCGACAGGTCGGGAATTGTCTATTGTGCAACCCGAAAAAATGTTGAATCTGTCTGCGAATTGCTCTGCGATAACGGCTTTTCGGCGGCAAGATACCATGCAGGTCTTGATGAGTACGAACGCAGGAAAAATCAGGAGGATTTTGTTTTTGACCGAAAAAATATTATGGTTGCAACCAATGCTTTCGGTATGGGAATTGACAAGTCAAATGTTACATATGTAATTCATTACAATATGCCGAAAAACATTGAAAGCTACTATCAAGAGGCAGGACGGGCAGGTCGTGACGGCGGTGAGGCTGATTGTATTTTGCTCTACAGTCCTAAGGATGTGCGCCTAAATCGCTTTATGATTGAAAATTCCGAGGGAAACGATGAGCTTACAATTGAAGAAAACGAGCAAATTCGTGAGCGTGATTTTGAACGCTTAAAATATATGACCTTTTACAGCACAACAAACGATTGTCTGCGTGGATTTATTCTGCGGTATTTCGGCGGTGAAAAAAAGGCTTACTGCGGAAAATGCTCCAACTGCCTTTCCGTTCACAAGCTTGTTGATGTCACAATTGACGCTCAAAAAATTATGTCGTGTATTGCAAGAACAGGACAAAGGTACGGCAAAACCGTGATTTGTGATGTGTTAAAGGGCAGTAAAAGCGAGAAAATTCTAAAAGCTGAGCTTAACAATCAGTCAACCTACGGAATAATGAAAGAGGTTACGGCAAGGCATATTTTCGGCACAATTGACTTTCTTGCCGAAAAGGAGTATATTTCATCCGACAATGAAACCGAGATTCTAAAACTTTTGCCAAAGAGCCGAGATGTGCTTTTCGGACGGGAACGGCTTGTGATGAAGAAAGTTGAAAACTCCGAAAAGGTTGTCAAAACGCACCGCCCCGAAGTGCCTGTCAATTCCGATTTACTTGATGCGCTCAAGGCTTTGCGAAAAGGCATTGCATCCAAAAAGAGCGTTCCTGCCTATGTTATTTTTACCGATGCAACGCTGATTGATATGTGCAAAAAATGTCCCGAAACACCAGATGAAATGCTTGAAGTTTCGGGTGTGGGCAGAACAAAGCTTGAAAAATTCGGAAAACAATTTCTTGAAGAAATCGCAAAATTCAGATAACTTCATATACTGTTAAAGGATGAACAAATTTGTTTGTCCTTTTCTTTTTCAATTTTCAAAATTGTATTGAAATAATTAGTACAAAGTGATACAATAGTTACGGAGAGAAAACAGATTGGAGGCATTTGTATGGCTGACATATTTGATTACATAAGTCGGAGAGGCGATTTGACATTTGAACAGGACGGTTTTAACGAGCTTGACGCACTTGTGCTTTCACGGCTTTCATATCTTCCTTTTGATGGTGCGGTATCGTCATGTCTGTTTGATGAAATTACCCTTGAACAGGCGGCAATGCGTGTGTTTGCAACCGATGATTACGAGAAAAATCTATTGTGGAAGGGTGACGCCGACCTTTTGAAAGCGACGGCAGAGAGCAAGAGATTCGGCAAAATTCTTGTTTCGGAGTATGTAAATGAGGTTGAGTCCGATGTGAGTATGCAGTTTTCCGCAATCACTTTTGAATTTCTTAAAAAGAATTATTTCATTTCATACAGAGGAACTGACAATTCTCTTGTCGGCTGGCAGGAGGACTTCAATATGTTCTTCACATTTCCGTTGCCGTCACAGAAAAAGGCTCTTGATTATTTTGAAAAGGCAGTCCGTATGCTCAACGGAAAATTCATTCTGGGCGGGCACTCAAAGGGTGGAAATCTTGCGGTTTATGCCGGTGCTTTTACCGATGAAAATTCAAGAAATCACATTGATTATATTTACAATTTTGACGGACCGGGGTTTTCTCTTGACAAAATAAAGGTCAGCGGATTTTATGAAATCGATGACAGAATCTACACCTTTGTTCCGCAGTCAAGCATTTTCGGCATGATGTTTGAGCATGAGGAGAGCTACACTATAGTAAAGAGCAATCAAAAAGGTTTTCTCCAACACGATGTCTATTCGTGGGAGATTGAGCAGAACAGGCTTGTCAGGCTGAAAAGCACTACAAATTTCAGCGTTTTCTTTGACCACACGCTGAAAGAATTTGTTAAATCGCTGACAATTGCTCAAAGACGGGAGTTCACAAAAGAGGTTTTTGCCCTTTTGTCGCTGACCGAAACCGCAACCTTTAATGAGATGCTGAAAAATCCGCTTAAAAACACGGGAACAATCCTAAAATCCTTTGCAGGTCTTGACAGCAAAACAAGAAATATGCTTCTGAAAACAATCTTCGCATTCGTAAAAAGTGCTAAAAACAATTTTTCCGACATAACAGGCGGTCAGAACAAAATTACCGTCAGTTAATTATAAAAAAGCTCATATATGCTCCGATACTTTTTAGCGTCGGAGCATTTTCTTTGCAAAAAATCATTTGTCAAGACGAAATTTCCGTTTTGTCAATTGATACTTTTAAAATCTGTATTGTCGGTCTTGAAAATTTTTCATAATATACAAAAAATCCCGACACGGTGTATGCTGTGTCGGGTTTTTGTTTTGCTTTTTAAATGTCAATAGTCAGTTCAACGGGGCAATGGTCAGAACCTAAAATTTCGGTATGGATTTTTGCACCGTCAAGCTTGCTTTCAAGAGCTTTTGAAACGATAAAATAGTCAATACGCCAGCCCGCATTTTTTTCACGAGCCTTGAATCTGTATGACCACCACGAATACACGCCCTCTGTATCGGGATAGAAATAGCGGTAGGTGTCGATAAATCCGTCATCGAGCAACGCTGTCATCTTTGAACGCTCTTCATCGGTAAAGCCTGCATTTTTACGGTTGGTTTTCGGATTTTTCAAATCAATTTCTTTGTGTGCAACATTCAAATCACCGCACATAATAACCGGCTTGTTTTCTTCAAGTTTTTTCAGATATGCCTTGAAATCATCTTCCCATTTCATTCGGTAATCAAGCCTTTTCAGCTCGCTTTGCGAGTTTGGAGTGTAGCAGGTGACAACAAAGCAATTGTCAAATTCTGCCGTGATAACTCTGCCCTCATGGTCGTGTTCGTCAATGCCGATCCCGTAACATACATTCAAAGGCTCTTCCTTTGTGAACATAGCCGTTCCCGAATAGCCTTTTTTGTCGGCATAGCACCAATACTGATGATATCCTTCAAGCAAGAGGTCAATCTGTCCCTCTTGAAGCTTTGTTTCCTGAAGACAGAAAATATCTGCGTCAACATCTTTAAAAAAGTTCTCAAAGCCCTTTGTAACACAGGCACGAAGTCCGTTTACATTCCACGAAATCAATTTTTTCATAATTTACTCCCGTACACACAAAAGGGAGCAAGCATTGCCTGCTCCCAAATTGCCAATTTGTTAATTATTCTTCTGCGGAAAATTCGTCCTTGCCTACACCACAGAGAGGGCATACCCAATCCTCGGGTACATCTTCCCATGCTGTGCCTGCATCAACGCCGTTATCGGGATCGCCGATTTCAGGATCGTAAACATATCCGCAAACATCGCATACATATTTCATACTATCAAATCTCCTGTTCAAAGTCTGTTGTGTAATCGGTTAGTTGTTGGTCATACGATTATCAAGCTGACTTTTTTGATTTTTTATTTTTTAATGATTACTTAAAGTATCTGTTAAGAAGACCTCTAAAGCCTGCGCCGTGTCTTGCTTCATCCTTTGCCATCTCGTGAACCGTGTCATGAATAGCGTCAAGGTTCTGAGCCTTTGCACGCTTTGCAAGGTCAAACTTACCTTCGCAAGCACCTGTTTCTGCATCTACACGCATCTGAAGATTCTTCTTTGTGCTGTCTGTAAGAACTTCGCCTAAAAGCTCTGCAAACTTGGCAGCGTGTTCAGCCTCTTCAAAAGCATACTTTGTAAATGCGGCAGAAACCTCGGGATAGCCTTCTCTGTCTGCAACTCTTGCCATTGCAAGGTACATACCGACTTCGCTGCATTCTCCCTCAAAGTTAGCTCTGAGATCCTTGAGAATATCTTCGCTTACGCCCTGAGCAACGCCAACCTCGTGAACTGTTGCGAAAGATGCCTCCTCGTCCATCTGCTTAAATTTTTCCTTCGGTGCCTTACAAACAGGGCAAGCCTCGGGAGCTTCGGGACCTTCATAAACATAACCGCATACTGTGCAATACCATTTCATAATTACTTCTCCTTTGTAATAAATATTAGTGTACTTCTGCCGAACATTTAGGACATATGCCGTAGTAGATAACAAATCTGTTTTCTACCTTAAATCCCTCTTCGGCAAGCTGTGACTCAAGGCCATCAGCATTTTGATTGTCTTCAACATCAATAACTGCCTTGCATTTGTTGCATACAAAGTGGGGGTGCGGCTCTGTGTTGCCGTCAATACGCTCCTCACCGTTTACATTGCATATAACGCTGACCTTTCCTTCATCCTTAAAAAGAGCAATGTTTCTGTAAACCGTGCCAAGACTAAGGTCGGGAATTTCGGGCTTTAATTTATCATAAACCCAGCGTGCGCTCGGATGAGTGTCCGTACCGCACACAGCGTTGTAAATTGCATTGCGTTTTGAGCTGAAATTTCTTTTTGCCATAATTCATAAATCCTTATGCAATATTAGTCAGTACCGATTGACCAAAATCAGTAATCAGTATTAACTTTGGCTATATTCTATCACGCAGATGCTTAATTATATTTACAATAAAGAATTATAAATAAAAAATTTTGCACAAAGAATTGGGAGGAAATATAGTGAAATCAAACAAAACAGTAAAAATTATCATTTTCACGGCATTCTTCCTGTCTGCGGTAATTTTAATATCGGTAATGACAGGTGCAACAAAAGAAACAACGGCTGATACCGACAGCGTAAAACTGCCCGTAATAATGTATCACTCACTTTTAAAGGACGAAAAACTGCAAAATGACTACACCGTTTCGCCGACTCTTTTTGAAAATGATTTAAAATATCTTACCGAAAACGGCTACACAACCGTTGTTGTAAAGGAGCTTTCCGATTATGTTTACGGCAAAAAATCATTGCCCGAAAAATGCATTATGCTGACCTTTGACGACGGCTATTATAATAATTATTATTATGCACTCCCTTTGCTCGAAAAATACAACTGCAAGGCGGTCATATCTCCGATTGCCTCAGTGTCTGAAAAATTCACCGAAACCAAGGACATTTCCGTGACCTACGGTCATATAACTTTTGACGATATGAAAGAAATGTCTGATTCGGGCTATGTTGAAATTCAGAATCATTCGTACGATATGCATTCTTTGAAATCACGAAAGGGTGTTTTGCCAAAAGCGGGGGAGAGTGATGAAGCATATAAATCTATTCTTACGGAAGATGTTGTCAAAGCTCAAGGCTTGCTTGAAAATGCAACAGGGAAAAAACCGACCTGCTTTGTATATCCGTTCGGTGCAAAAAATGACCTGACCGAAAAGCTGATAAAAGAAATGGGCTTTTCGTGTACACTAACCTGTACGGAAAAGCCCAATATAATCACTAAAAATCCCGACAGCCTCTACGAGCTGGGACGATACCGCCGTGACCGCAACGAGTCAATGCAGAACCTTCTTATCCGAATTGAAACGCAGACATAATATTTATACGGCAGATTTTTCAGCTTTGGCATTTCTTACAAAAGCCTCGCACAAAGCTATGAAGATGAAAAACAGCGGAGTTGTAATCGGCTGATAAAGGTTTACAACAGCCTGAACAGCATAGCAGATAACAGCCGAAACGCACGCAATCAGCATCGGATTTTCCTTTGCATACTTAACTGCATTCTTAATCGTACCGCACACAATGGCAAGATAGGAGAGAAGTCCCGTAATTCCGATTGTGATAAGGTAGTTTAGATATTCGTTATGGGCGGCATTTGTTGAGCTGTCACCGTATTTTGAAAGGTCGTCAAAGTACGGACTGAATGCGGAGTAGAACATATCAGGACCTACGCCGAACAGCTTTTCAATAAATGAAGCGTCGCCGAAAATCCATATCGACCTTATCCACATAAAGCCTCTGTGTGTACCCCATATATCGTTAAAGCGGATAATTCTTTCAAAACTGCCGAGGTCGGTTTTGGTGTCAATACAGCTGAAATAAACCATAATTCCTATCATGGCAACAGCACAAAATCCGAATACAACGGCAAGAGCAATCGGCACGGCTTTTGAAATTGTGATGTTTGGTTTTTTGTAATCAATAAGATACAAAATCCCTGTAATAACGGCACAAGCTGCAAGCAATATCCAGCCGATGCCTGAGAAAACAAAAATTTCCTGAAACTTATCAAAGCCCTTGCTTTTGTCGTCAAAGCAGAGCGAGAACAATCTGAGCAGCTTTGCAAACAACAGCATAACAGTTGCCGAAAGGAAAAATCTTTTCAGTCTGACAAGGCTGTTTGAAAACCATACAAGGTAAATAATCATAAATACAGCCATGCCGAGAATGCCGGAATCGCTGTCGGCAGTCATAAGAGCCGCAAAGCCAAATCCTGTTGCTACAAGATAAATTGACCTGAGCAAGGTTTTCTCAGTGATAACCGACATTGCAATCATAACAGGCATAGCGATGCAGATGTAGCTTGAAAGCAGATTTTTGTTGCCGATTGTTGAAGTGAAGTCGGTAATAGTCTGTTGGTCGGTGAGAAGAGTAAACATTCCGAGAGGATCAATATAGAATGAGTTAAGCACCGCAAGTGCAAAAACTATCATTGAACCGAACGCAAGCGCAACGAATATGTATTCAAAATATTTAAAGCACCTTGTAATCATAAAATATGCTGCGGTGTAAAATGTCATAAGCACAAGACCGTTGTTTCGTCCCTGAGTACCCAGAAGTGCATCCAAAGGGTTTGCAGACAACAGCGTTGAAATGACATTTATTCCTAAAAATACAATAAATGCCCAGTCCATAAACGAAAGCTCTTCATACAAATGCTTTGGTTTAGGCTTTTCAAGCTTTGAGTCTTCCGGCGGTTTATCAACGCTTGCGGTCATAATAATAAGAAATTCCGCAATAACGAGAATACCCGTCAATATAATGAAAAAGTAATACTTGTCGTGCCTGATGTTAAAATATGCGTCCGTGAAAAACAACGGAAAAAGCGTGAACATAATAAGCAGATAATAGTTTGTGAGCGCCTGCTGTACCGAATATTTTTCTTTGGGTTTGGCAGGCGGATTTTTATGCTTTGCAGAAGTCATAATAAAATAACCTTTCAATATAATGTACTTCAATTTTATAACGCACGCACGATGTTGTCAAGAAATAAAGTAAGTTGAAAGCTCTGGTTTTCGACTTGTTTCGATTGGCATATGCTTGCAAAAGAACAATAATTGCATATTTTTCGGCACTTTTATTCCCAAATTAATACTTGTGGAAAAATTAGTATTGTATTTATCTCCGTAAAATGGTATAATTCCCCTTGAGATGTATTTGCATATTTGCAGGACAAAGACTTTTGTGAAAATTGTTTATGAATTTATCTATTTGCAGATTGGGTGGTTTTATGAAAAAATTAGTTGTTTTTGGCTTTGACGGCACTCTTGCCGACACAGCCCCCGGAATTTTATATTGTTTCAATACAACAGCAGTTGCAATGGGCTATGAGCCTGTTGAACACAGCGCACTCTACGGAGTAATCGGCACACCGCTTGAATACGGATTTAAAACGCTCTTTAATATGAGTGATGACGAAATTGAATATGCCGTAAAGAATTACAGTAAACTTTATTCCCAGAAAGGAAAAGAGATGTTCACCGTCTATGACGGAATTTATGACGCTCTTCGTGAACTCAAGAAAAGCGGTTTTAAGCTTGCAATAGCAACTCAAAAGCACAGAATGTTCACAACGGATATTCTTGAAACCTACGAGGCGTCGGATGTTTTCGACGCAGTATGTGCAACAGATGTCGGTACAAACCTCACAAAGAGTCATCTGCTTTTGCAGGCGTGTGAGCAGACAGGAGTTCCCGTTGAAGAAAGTATCCTTGTCGGCGACAGCACAATCGAGGCAAAGGGTGCGGAAGAAATAGGTATGGACTTCCTCGCTGTGCTATACGGCTGGGGCTTTAAAACCAAGGAAGAAACCGAAGATTACAAGTGCGTCGGCACAGTGTCATCTCCGGCAGAAATCTCTCAAAAAGTCATGGCACTTTGATTACGGTTAGTGCGTGTAAAACAGTGCATAAATAGGATTAAAATTGTAATTTTCCAAAAACAAATCGGGCAGTCATAACGATTGCCTGATTTTTTTATGCAAATTTAATTCTGTATAATAACAATGATACAACGATATACTTTTGCTTGTAAACGGG